>Ga0268278_1000280_pt1 | contig 38790 bp, 29 predicted proteins | sample saktaG_3_FD_190135 | JGI IMG/M metagenome (GOLD analysis project Ga0268278, IMG submission 190135) | Saline water microbial communities from Sakinaw Lake, British Columbia, Canada - sak_2010_1_5_55m | ecosystem: Environmental > Aquatic > Non-marine Saline and Alkaline > Saline ...
ATATTTTTGTGAACTATCGCATAAGAAATGTGAACTATCGCATAAGAAAGTTATTTTCCTCTTACTATACCGATGCTGAATGATAATGCGACATTGTCGTTGACAGTTGATGCAACCCACACATTGGTGTTGTGATTGGACTTTCCTCCGAAACCACTGCATGGGCGATTACTTCAAATCTTAACCCTGCATCAAATCATGATAGCCTTACAGCCGTATTTGACATCTATTCACCTGATAGAGGAACTACCTGGTGCGCTGCCCTTTTAGGGTACCCATGGACATTCCGTGGTACTTTTCTCTATCCCGGTGGTACTGATCTCACTGAGGACAACCGTGTAAATGCGTCTGTCAACTATGCCGGCGACAAAGTATTCTTTACCTGGATCGATACCCAGCTTCCGGATGTAACCGATAACAACAACCCGGATGTTTTTACCGAAGCCTATTGTGCAACAGCGTCCTATTACACTTTCTCCATGGGTGAGTTTGATTATATCCCGATCGTAACGGAGTTATTAGATCCAGATGATGTCACACAACCGGTAACGTTTAAGTATATCCCGGATTTCGCATACCAAGATGGTGATTATACGATTGGTCGTCCCAGTTGTTCTGTTCCATTCCCTGTTGCTGTTGACAATAAAAAAACCGAACTGGAAATCTCAATCTACCCGAACCCGGTTACCGACATCGCTGTAATGAAGGTGAACATGACCGAGGGAGGAAATGTTCAGATCTGTCTGACCAACATGCTCGGACAATCGGTGATGAACCTTGACAAAGGCTATGTAGCTGCAGGAAACCAGCAGTTTACTTTTGATTCCAGCCGCTTGATTGCTGGTATCTACTTTGCAACTGTTCAGATTGATGGCGAGAAATATACACAGAAAGTAGTTGTTGAATAAATTACTGATTTTCTAAAAAAAAAGAGTTCAAATTTGTCCGGACTCTTTTTTTTTTTACCTTTGTGCCCAGATTCATTACATGTTTCATTTAAAAACCAAAATCTTATGAAAAGAGCTCTACTCCTTTTTATTGCTGCTGGGTTCATTGTTTCAACTATGGCTCAGATTAAACCATTCCTGAACAATCCCCAGAGTCCCGTGAAAGCCCTGAAACCTGTCGCTCAGATTGACGGTCAGGTTGTGGGTCTGCAAACACCCAATACAATCGTAGTTTCGGATGCCACACTGGCGGATGAGGTCATTATGACATCCTTGTATGACCTGCAAACGAACTCTTCCAATCAACAACGTCTTTACCGGTATGAAGATGGGACAATGGCTGGTGTTGCGATATTTTCGCACCAAAATGACTATGCGGATAGAGGAACCGGTTACAATTACTTTGATGGTACTTCCTGGGCCACTCCTCCAGCTACCCGGATTGAAACCGCCACCAGAACCGGATGGCCTGCCTACGCTCCTCTTGGCCCCAATGGTGAAATTGTTGTAGCACACAGTTCTGGCACATTGCCATTGTATATTAACAGAAGAGACACCCGTGGTACGGGTACCTGGACCCAAACGGAATTAGCAGCGCCTACTGGTGCCGCCGGGCTGCTTTGGCCCCGCATGGTAACCAGTGGTGATGACCACATGAGTGTGCATATCTTCACAATGACATCCCCAACGCCAAATGGTGGTGTTGTGTGGAATGACATGGATGGTGCCCTGATTTACAACCGCTCCCTGGATGGTGGTGACACCTGGGATGGATGGGTGCAGATGGATGGCATGACATCAAGCGAATATCTTGGTTTTAGCGGTGATGCCTATGCATGGGCTCAACCCGTTGGCAATACGCTTGCCTTTGTGGTTGGCGATAGTTTCAACGACGAGTTTATCATGAAATCGGAAGATAATGGAGATACCTGGACCAAGACCATCATCTGGGATTGTCCGTTCGATCTCTGGACCGGCGTGGATACAACGGGACACTTTTATAGTTCCGATGGTACCTCTGCCGCAGCAATAGGACCTGATGGCAAAGTTCATGTCCTATTCGGTCTTGGCTTATCCTCAGGCGATGTTGGTGGCGCTACATATTGGACCATCAACAATGATGGTATGATCTACTGGAATGAAGATATGCCCGAACTTCCTCAGGAAATGGATCCGGATGATTTGTATGCAAGCGGAAACTACATTGGCTGGGTAAAGGATACAAATGTATTTTATATTCCTATAGCTCAATATGCTTTTTATTACGGTTCAATGAGCAGTATGCCAACTCTTGTTGTGGATGATGCTAACCAGGTATTTGCCTTCTGGTCAAGTATGACTATGAACATGGATCCCAACAATTTCTTGTTGCGTCATATCTTTGCACGGGCATCGGTCGACGGTGGCACCACCTGGCGGGATAGCATTGTAGATATTACTGGCGAATTTGTTCAGCAGTGGACTGAGTTTGTATATGCAACAGCGGCAAGCCGAACGACTCATGATAAAATTTATTTGATCGATCAGGATGATGATCTGGCCGGAGTTTATCTTAAAAGCACCAATTCAGGTTATCAAGGGCAGATGGAGATCACTACCAATAACCTGACCGTTATGGAGATTGACAAGAATGACATTATTCAGTGGGGTGTGGGTGTTAATAATAAGCCGGCTGAAACGTTCACCGTCTCACAAAACTATCCCAATCCGGTCAACGGTCGCACTGCGATCAGAACCACCCTTACACACTCGGGAAACCTTTCTCTGACAATAACCAATGTTGTTGGCCAGCAGGTGATGAAACTCGAAAAGGGCACTGTAAATTCCGGTAACCACCAATTCATCTTCGACGGTTCCGGACTTCCTGCAGGGATCTATTTCTATACTGTTACAGTGAACAATCAATCCGTCACCAAACGGATGATTGTCGAGTAACCTTTAACAACCTTTTTTACAAAGAGACTGTCTGTTAATCAGACAGTCTCTTTTTTGTGAAATACAGTGACGCTGGATGTCAGGCTGTGATAAGGGAAATGAGAGCAGTTAAGAATTTTTTGGTCTTTTTATCCGATAAACCATAACAAATGAACGATCAATTCATGTTTTTGTGCCATAAACTATTATAATCGAGTAAGATGGTTCATTGATCTAAATTATTTTTCTGATCCTTTTAACCGCTCTACATTTGTTCAAGTAATCAAATGAACCAAATCATTCAACTATGAAACGTTTATTCCTTTTTGCAGCAGCTTGTTCTATCGTCCTGACCGGCTTTGCTCAGCTGAAACCTGCCTCTTTCAAGAGAAACAATGAGGTTTTTGTGCCAAGATCTACTTATCAACATGACGGAAGTTTTGTTGGTCAGCAACAAACGCCCAGTATTGTTTCGTCGAAAGCGGTTCTGGACGATCCCACGATGGGATGGTCTTATTATGACCTTCAGACCAATAACAGTACCCAACCCCGGGTCTATCTCCATCCCGACGGTTCGGTTGCCGGAACATTCATCATGTCACATGAAACTTCAAGCTATAACGATCGGGGAACCGGTTACAGGTATTACAATGGAACCAGTTGGAGCCCCGAACCTACGTTGCGGGTTGAAGGAGATCGGGCAGGCTGGCCAAACTATGCGCCCTTAGGCTCAACCGGAGAGATTGTGATCTCTCACAGGAACGCAACCAATCCACTCTACGTAAATACCCGTCCGGTTAAAGGAACCGGGGAATGGAACGAACTGATCCTGGCAGCACCTGTTGATGCTAGCGGATTAGACTGGCCCCGGATGACCACATCCGGCCCCGATCATATGTATGTTCACCTGATTGCCGTAACCGGCCCTACCACAAATGGTGGCGTGGTATACAATGGACTTGATGGCGCCATTGTCTACAACCGGTCTCTGGATGGTGGGGTGACCTGGGATGGCTGGCAATTGCTGGATGGCATGACGTCAGCTGAATATCAAGGATTCTCAGCCGACACGTATGCCATTGCTGCCCAGGGCGATAACATCTGCATTGTGGAAGGGGATAGCTGGAACGACCTGTTTATGATGAAGTCGACCGATAATGGAGATACCTGGACCAAGACTGTCATATGGCCCTGTCAATACAATTTGTGGCCGGGAGGTGATTCAGTGACTCCTTTCTATGCACCCGACGGTTCCCTGGCACTCGCAATGGATAAATACGGCAATGCCCACATAGCCTTTGGCCATATGCGTGTCCTTGCCGATGCCACAGGAGCTCAGAAGTGGACCATCAACCATGATGGGATGTGTTACTGGAATGAGACTATGCCATTACCTGACCCGGATCTGGATCCCGACACCCTTTATGAACATGGGAATTACATTGGATGGGTACAGGATACATTGCTCTTCTATGAACCCACCAGCACCTTTGCTTTTTACTATAAATCCATGAGCACCTTCCCCACAATAACCATTGATGATTTCGATAATGTGTTTGTGATGTGGTCGAGTATGATCATGGATCTGGATGTAAATAATTTACACATGCGTAAAATCTTCGCCAGGGCCTCTACGGATAACGGATCCACCTGGCGCGACACGATTGTAAACCTGACCGGAAGTATCTACTTCTGGGGGCTGGAATGTGTACATCCCAGTGTATCTCCGACATCAGATGATAAACTCTATATTGTATTCCAGGAAGATTCGGAAGCCGGATTATTCCTCCAAAGTACGAATTCTGGTTTTCAAGGCCAACTCTCAGCTACGAATAACCAGTATCGGTTGATCATGCCGAATAAAGTGGATATCATTATGCCGGGAGTTGGTATAAATGAACAGAAGAAAGCTGCGTTCTGCTTGTCACAAAATTTCCCAAACCCGGTGAAAAGCCAGACAACAATGAAACTAACCCTTGCTGCGCCATCCAATGTCTCTGTGCGTGTTTATTCAATGCTTGGTCAGAATGTTCAGGAGTCAATAAACCAACTCATGACGTCTGGTAACCACGAGTTGATCGTTGATGCCTCCGGATTGCAAAATGGGGTTTATTTCATCTCTGTGAAAGTAGGTGATCAGGTGCAGACGCGTAAGATGATTGTGGAATAGGTTTTATCTTTAATCATGAAAAATCCCGGTTTTATCCGGGATTTTTTCTTGGATACCATTCCAATTACAAGTAAATTTGTCTAATAAAAATAAAAATTATGAAAAAATTTACTCTTCTATTTGTTGCATTAAGCCTTCTGGTTCTGACAAGCGGCCTTCAGGCCCAACTCTCTTCAGGAGCAAGGGAACAAGCGAAACGCCATATGGTGGCAAAACCCACCCTGAACCACAAGGGGGAGGTTGGAATCGGCCAGATGCGGGTGAATCCGATGATTAGTCCTAAAGCTGTCCTGGATGATCCTGTATTGATGATCACCCGGTATGATGAACAAACCAATGCGTCCACTGAAAACAGAATTCATCTCTTTCCTGATGGAACTGTAGGAGCAGTGTCTATGCTATCTCATAACGATTCTTATAGCGATCGTGGGACGGGGACCAACTTTTTCGACGGAACAGCCTGGGGCCCTCAGCCATCTGCCCGGATTGAATCTACCAAATCGGGCTGGCCTTCGTATGCCCCATGGGGTCCAGACGGTGAGATTGTCGTGAACCATCATATGACCGCTGGCTTATACGTCATGACCCGGGCTACCAAGGGCACCGGAGCATGGAACGAATCGATCCTTCCCGGACCGGCTGGCGCTGTAGATATCTCCTGGCCACGCGTGGTGACCAATGGACCGGATCACACTTATATCCATATTATCTGCCTCACATATTCTGTCTACCAGGGGTTGGATCTGGCCTTACTCTATTACCGGTCTTTAGATGGGGGTATCACCTGGGATATCCAACACAGGGTGATTGAAGGACTGACTTCGTCTGATTACCTCGGATTTGGCGCTGATACATATGCCTGGGCAGAACCAAAAGGTGACACTCTGGCGTTTGCTTTCTGTGATGCCTGGATGGATCTGGCGATCATGAAATCCTATAATAATGGAGATGACTGGGAAAAAATTGTTGTCTGGCCGAGTCTTTACAATACCACGCCAATTACGGGTGACGTCGAGCTCTTCTATGCTCCGGACGGAACGATTGCACTGGCGCTCGATCAATACGGGAAAGCACATGTTGTGACCGGACTGATGTACTCCTCTGCAGCGGGCGGCTCAAAACAATGGGCTCCGCAATCGGATGGCGTTTTATACTGGAATGAGGATATGCCGCAGCTTCCAGAAGACCTGGATATGGATGAACTTTTGGCCAGCGGAAATCTGATCGGCCGGGTAGCAGATACCAATGCATTATATGTGGATCCAACACGGGTCGCTTTTTATTATAACTCCATGACCAGCCAGCCTACCATAACGGTTGATGAGGATGACTTTGTGTTTGTGACGTGGGCGGGTGTAACCATGTTGACAGATACCGATAATTACCTGTTGCGTCACATTTATGCCCGTGGCTCTTCCGATTACGGCAATAGCTGGACAACGACTCCTATTGATCTCACCAGCGATTATATTCAGTACAACTGGAGTGAGTGTGTCTTCCCGAGTACCTCCTGGGCCAGTGATGATTACCTTTACATCACTTTTCAGGAAGATGATTACGCCGGATCCTATGTACAGGGATCCAGCCAAACCGGTTACCAGGGTCAGTCGGGGCCTACAGATAACCGGATCCGATTCATCAAGCCTTCTAAGGCCGATATTCTGTTCCCGGTAGGTACTGCCACAGAGCAGGGAGATGCTTTCAGTGTCTCGCAGAATTTCCCGAACCCAGTTACCGACGTCACAACGGTGAGTGTTAACTTAACAAAACCTGGAACCCTTGCACTTGAGGTGACCAACCTGATGGGCCAGCGTGTGGAGACCATTACCAAAGGAAACTGCATGGCCGGAAATTATTATTTTTCAATCAGCACCAAAGGGCTCACTCCAGGCGTCTACTTTTACACAGTAACCTTAAACAACACGAAGGTAACGAAGAAGATGATCGTTCAGTAAAAGTTCTTGCTATCTTTGCGACAGCAAACAATATTATGCTTTTTCGCGAAGTCAAAGCCCTTATTGGCAAGGATATCAAACTGGAGTTAAAGCAGAAGTACGTTCTCAACGGAATTCTGCTTTATCTCCTTTCTACCATATTTGTGGCTTACCTCGCCTTTGAAGAGGTGATCACACCCGAGACGTGGAACTCGTTGTTCTGGATCATCCTCCTGTTTGTCGGAGTGAATGGTATCAGCAAAAGTTTTGTTCAGGAGAGTCCTGCGCGCTATATCTACTATTATACGATTGCCAGTCCGCAAGCGGTGGTACTCTCCAAGATCCTTTACAATCTCCTCCTGATGGCCATTCTCTCGTTGCTTTCATTTGGGATGTTCCTCCTGTTGATGGGCAACCAGGTGATCAATATTGAGCTGTTTATCCTGGCTCTGATCCTTGGCAGTTTTGGCCTTTCATCCATCCTTACCATGGTGGCAGCCATCGCCTCCAGGGCTAGCAACAATTTCTCCCTGATGGCGGTTCTCAGCTTTCCTATCATCCTGCCTTTGCTACTCACCCTGATGAAGATCGCCAGCATGGCCCTTTCAGGCCCTGAGTGGCCCGAAGCCGCTGGCCCGCTTGTCATTCTGCTCACCATCAACCTGGCCGTAATCATCCTTGCCTATTTATTATTTCCGTATCTTTGGCGGGACTAAAAGAAAGTCAGAAGTTAGAGGTAGTTTATTTTCATTTTCGCTACCTCGCTACCTCGCTTCTTGTTTCTACCAACTGATAACTTTGACTTCATGACCCTATGACCTCATGACTTCATGATAAAAAATGTAAAAATAACTGGACTCTGGTGGAAAACTCTGGCCTTTTTCCTGCTTCTCTATGCAGTAATCTACGGGTTTTTCGTTCCGGTACCGGATACGATGATCGGAGGATCGTTGAGAAACGTCTTCTACCATGTGGGGATGTGGTTCGGAATGTTAGCCATGTTAACCACCTCATTCATTTTCAGCATCCGGTACTTACAAGGATTTCATGAAAAGGAGGATCTGGTAGCTGTGGAAGCTGCCAACGTGGGAGTCATGTTCGGTGTTTTGGGCTTAATCACCGGTATGATCTGGGCAAAAAATACATGGGGAGCATTCTGGGTCAGAGACCCAAAGCTCGATGGCGCTGCTGTAGGCATGTTTATCTACCTGGCATACATGGTGCTTCGGAGTTCGATCGACGATACTCACAAACGGGCAAAAGTGTCAGCTGTATTCAATATTTTCGCCTTCATCCTCTGGATCGTATTTGTGATGGTGCTGCCCCGGATGTCGGGTTCTACCATTCATCCCGGCCAGGATGGGGCCCCTGTCATGGCGCTGAACCTTTCGACTACGACCCGGATTGTATTCTACCCGGCAATGGCTGGATGGATGCTTCTGGGCTTCTGGATCATGAATCTGAGAATACGAATCCGAAAATTGGGGATGAGGAATGAGGAATAAGGAATGAGGAATGAGAAGGGAACAGCGAATAGCAATACGATTTCAATTATCAATTAGATTATTATGGAGCCAGACAGCAAAATATACATCGTTGTTGCCGTGTTAGCGGTGATCCTGGTGGGAATCTTCGTATATCTTTTTTTCATGGACAGGAAGGTGAGTAAAATCGAAAAAGAGATGATAGAGGATAATCTGAAAAGGAACAAGAGAGATCAGGAGATATGAAAACAATCCATATTGTGATCATCATCCTGGTGGTTGTGGTGGTAGGCGTGGTGATCTCCACGATTTCGGATTCCAGTACCTATGTGACTTTTTCCCAGGCAGCTGAAAAGCCGAACAAGGAGTTTCACGTAATTGGGACACTCAGCCCTGACAAAGAGCTGATCTATGATGCGGAGAACAATCCCAATGAGTTCATCTTCTATATGCTTGATCAGAATGGCGCCGAACGAAAAATAGTCTACCATAACTCGAAACCACAGGATTTTGAACGGTCAGAACAGGTGGTGATCATCGGCTCGATGATGAACGACTCGGTGTTCGAAGCAAAGAGCCTGCTCCTCAAATGTCCTTCGAAATACAATGACGAAGAGCAGCCCGAAAAGTTCAGGGAAAAGAACTTCGAGTCAACTGAATAACAATTCACAAGAATTTGATTCCTGGAGCTTCATCAAGTTATGGCCTGTAAAAATCTTACCCATTTCATTACTGCACTGGAGCAAGCCGGTGAGTTGATTCGGGTTAAAGAGGCTGTTTCCCCCAACCTGGAGATCACAGAGATCACGGATCGGATTTCAAAGCAGAACGGACCGGCGCTGCTTTTCGAAAACAATGGGACCGATTTCCCATTGTTGATCAATGCCATGGGATCGGAGAAACGGATCTGTATGGCATTGGGTGTGGGTCAGCTTGACGATATTGGTCGCGATATTGATAAGATATTAAAGGCATTTCTCTCTCCAAAACAGAGTTTTCTGGATAAAATGCGTACACTCCCCCTGTTGCAGGAGCTGGCATCCTGGATGCCAAAGAGAAAGAAAGGGAGAGGCGCATGTCAGGAGATCGTGATGGAGCGTCCGGATCTTTCAAAACTTCCTGTTCTCACTTGCTGGCCGGCGGATGGTGGGCCATTTATAACGTTGCCGTGTGTGCACACTATCAGCCCGCAGTTGGCAGTTGGCAGTTGGCAGTCACCTTGGAACCACGACATCCGGCATCCGGCATCATGGTCACTGCGAGAAGCGAAGCGACGAAGCAGCGGCATCCGAAACCTCGGCATGTACCGCATGCAGGTATTTGGTCCCGATTTGACCGGGATGCACTGGCATCTGCACAAAGGCTCAGCAAATCATTACCTGAAATATAAAAAACTGGGAATGCGGATGCCCGTTTCGGTAACGCTGGGCGGCGATCCGGTTTATACGTATGTTGCCACCGCCCCGTTGCCTGAGAACCTTGATGAATACTTGCTGGCGGGTTTTCTGCGGAAGCGGAAAGTTGAACTGGTCAAATGCCTTACCAATGATCTGGAGGTACCGGCTGACGCCGATTTTGTGATCGAAGGGTTTGTTGATCCGGCCGAAGAGCTGATTCTGGAAGGCCCTTTTGGCGATCATACTGGGTTTTATTCCCTGGCCGACTTCTTCCCTAAGTTTCATGTTACCTGTATCACGCACCGGAAGGGAGCCATATACCCGACCACCATCGTGGGAATCCCTCCCCAGGAGGATGGCTGGATCGGAAAAGCCACTGAGCGGATATTTATCAAGCCGTTGAAGATGAGTGTGGTACCTGAGCTAACAGATATGCACATGCCTGTGGAGGGTGTGTTCCACAACATCGTACTTGCCAGCATTGATAAGAGTTACCCAAGACAAGCGGAGAAGGTGATGAATGCGCTATGGGGAGCCGGACAGATGATGTTTAACAAGATCCTGATTGTGACCGATCCCGATGTGGATCTGACCAACTACAGGGATGTTGCCAGGGCAATTTCAGATCATGTAGACCCCCGCAATAATATTCTTTTCAGCCGTGGACCTTTGGATATTCTGGATCATTCAAGCACGAAATACGCATCGGGAAGTAAAATAGGGATCGATGCCACCTGGAAAAACGGTGAAACCGAACCCAGTGATCACACGTCCATGGATGCCCGATCGCCGGATTACCAGATGCCGGATGCCGGATTAGATTTGGATGGATGGGTTTCCATGTTTCCCGAGATTGTTGCGATAAACGGTTCGTTAATCGATGAGGGAATCAGTATCGTAATCATCGCATTCAGGAAAAGCCTCCCCAAGCATGCCAGGCTAATAGCCAGTGGCCTTGTTGAGAAGGGGCTCCCGGAAGAGGCCAGGTTTATCGTTTTCGTTGACGAGCAGGTAGATCCCTTTGATCTCACGACAGTGGTCTGGCTTGGAGCGAACAACATTGACCCGATACGGGACTGTTTCTTCACGGAGAAGGATGGGGAGAGGTTTAATCCGCTTTTTATTGATGCCACCCGTAAGAGTCTCGAGCTGGATAATTTCCAAAGGGAGTGGCCCAATGTAATTGTGATGGATGATAAAACGATCGGGAAAGTAGATGCAACGTGGCCGTCGTTAGGACTGGGCCCTAACATTCCCTCCCCCTCAATCCGGTTCAAACCATTGGCTCCCAGGGAAGGCCCCCTCTATTAACTTTCATTGACATGCTGTTTAAAAGAAATTCATAATTTTGTTGACTAAATTATCTTTATGAGAAAACTATTACCCTATTTCTTACTCGTTCTTACAGGGTATTTTGTTCACATAAATCTTTCCGCCCAGAATTACATTGTTAAAGGGAAGGTCACGGATGAGAATACCTCAGAGTTGATGCCTTTTGTTAACATTGGCATCAAAGGCTCCTCCACCGGTACATATAGCGATAGCAGCGGCCACTACAGAATCTGGATCCCAAGAGGAGATCATGTCCTGGTGGTTACCTGCATTGGCTATGAGCGGCAGGAGAGACAGGTGGTGGTGAACGGACAAAAGGAGATCGTGGTGAATTTTGTCCTCTCCCCTGGGACCCAGGAGCTGCAAACCGTTGTGATCTCCGGCTCCAAGTATGAACAGAAAATAGAAGAGTCGATAGCCTCAATTGAAGTGCTGAAAGCCCATGCCATTCATGCATCCAACCCTTCGAGTATTGATAAGGCCATCGATAAAATGCCGGGTGTCACCATCGTGGATAACGAACCTCAGATCCGGGCCGGAAGCGGTTTTAGCTCAGGGTTGGGTAGCCGGGTGATGGTAATGGTTGATGAGATGCCTATCCTCCGTGGCGATGCAGGCCGCCCAAGTTGGGGTTTTCTTCCGGTTGACGATGTGGAGCAGATAGAAGTGGTTAAAGGTGCTGCATCGGTGGTTTATGGCTCCTCAGCCATCACAGGTGCGATCAACATCAGAACTGCCTATCCCAAAGACAAACCGATTACGAAACTCAATACATTCCTCGGGATTTACAGCACTCCATCGAGGAGTTATGCTACGCCATGGTCGGGGCTGAACCCACTGGTCTATGGCATCTCAATCTCCCATCTTCAGAAGTTTGACAATTTTGATCTGGGAGTTGGGGCTAATTACTACTCCGACCAGGGATATATTAGTGGTACCCCTGAGGTTCTGCCGGATTCGGTATTTAATAAAGGAGAGTTTGAACGACGGATAAAAGTATACTTCAATACCCGGGTGAGAAATAAGAAAGTGGAAGGGTTGACCTACGGCCTGAATGGAAACTTCATGTACAACGATAACGCGCAAACTTTTTTCTGGTATAACGCCGATACCGGAATCTATCGTGCCTATCCGGGAGCCTTATCCCATTTTAAGGAGTTCAGCTTCTATCTCGATCCTTACATCAAATATTTCAATGAAAAGGGCAACAGTCATAGCTTTAAAAACAGGATCTATTATGGCAACACAGAGGCTAATAATAACCAGTCGAACCGCTACCTGACCGTTTACAGTGAATACCAGTATACCAAAACCTTCAAGAAGATCGGGGGAATGGTCCTTGTTACTGGCGTGATGAATAGTTATTCGCAATCCTACGGCCAGGTTTTCTCCGGTATTCTTGCTGCTGATGGGACAACAACAGCCAATGAGTTCGGGTCGTATGAATCGGAAAACCTGGCAGTTTACATGCAGTTTGAAAAAAGGTTTTACGATCGGATCACCATTCTCGTAGGCGGTCGCTGGGAGTATTACCAGATTGCCGACTTCTATGAGAACAAACCTATTTTCAGGGCAGGTTTTAATCTACAGGCAACTAAAGGGACCTTCGTCAGAGGATCGGTTGGACAGGGGTATCGCGCTCCCAGTATAGGAGAACGTTACATCACCACCAATTCAGGTGGATTTGGCTTCTATCCAAACCCAAATCTTGCCTCCGAGACCAGTATCTCATATGAACTGGGAGTCAAACAGTTGTTCAAAATCGGAAAGTTTGTCGGGATGGCCGACGTGGCAGGCTTCCTTGAGAACTACAATAATTATGTCGAGTTTAATTTTGGCGCCTGGGGAAACTCCACGATAGATAAAAGTAACGGGTTCAAGTTCCTGAACACAGGTCCTGCACGGATCTATGGAATTGACTGTGCCCTTGCAGGTGATGGAAAACTGGTCCGGAACCTGGATCTCTCTTTAATGCTTGGATATACCTACTCAGTTCCTATTGCCCTGGATCCAAATCTGGTCTATTACGAGCATCTGGAAAACGTTACACAAAAAACCCGTGCATACACGTACAATAATACATCGTCAGATACCAATGGGTATGTCCTGAAATACAGGATTCAGCATCTTGGGAAAGCAGATCTGCAGTTGACGTTTAAAAAGAGATATTCGGCGGGCCTCACCGGAAAATATTACGGCTACATGAAGAATATCGACATCTTCCTTTACCAGCTGGATCAACCCAAAGCAATGCACTCGGGAATTGTGAAGTACCGGGAAGAGCACAACAAGGGGAACTTTATTGTCGATTTTCGTGTCAGTGTGCTAATCCGTGATTTTAAATTCTCATTCCTGGTGAACAATGTACTGAATACTGAATATTCACTTCGTCCGATCACCATTGAAGGACCCCGGACAACCTCATTGCAGGTTGTCATGACAATTTAACCATGAGTATATTAACTAAAACAACAACAATATGAAAACACTATTAACATTTATTGCAGTCATCTTCCTGGGCTTTGCCGGAATGAGTCAATCAACCCTGCCTAACGGAAATTTTGAGTCATGGACTCTTAGCCCTTTGGGTCCCTGGTATGAGCCAGGCGGAGGTTTTTTCAGTACACTGAACATCCTTGATACTATTGGACTTCCTCCCGGAATTGCTGTTTATCAAGTTACTGACCTCGATTCTGTTCACAGTGGGAACAAAGCGGCCCGCCTGGTAACCCGAAAGATCGAAGCGATGGATATTCTTATACCCGGGGTTGTCGGAACCATTTCGATCAACTGGGTGACGTTTAGTGCCACCCTTGGGACTCCTTATATCTGGACAACTAAAGCGGATCGGTTTCAGGGTTATTATATGGCTTACCCCCTTAACGGTGACTCAACAGGAGCCACTGTGCTCCTTTCCAAGTGGAACAACACCAAACATATGCGAGACACCATCGCTTATGCCAGTCTGATATTTCATGGCACCAAGTATGTCTACACCGAATTCGATGCCCCCATTACCTATTGGGATAACTCCACAATGCCCGACTCCATTACCTTATTGTTACTCTCAAGCGGTGGATACAATGCTGTGAATTTGTTTGGATCGGTTGGACAAGTAGGCAGTCAGGCCTATTTTGATGATGTGACATTGACAAACATTGCCGGGATTGACATGCTGCTGATGCCCGACGTAGATGTACTTCTCGCCCCCAATCCGGCTTCTGAAAAAATGACAATTACACTGAGCGAACAAATCAAAAACGGATTGTTTGAAGTTTATAATTCCCAGGGAAAGAAAACCACACAGTTCAATCTGAATTCCACTTCTGAGACCCTTGATGTAACTTCACTGAAGAGTGGCATCTACTATTACAGGGTGACAAATGGCTCGAAAAGTCTGAACACCGGCTCTTTTATCATTACTAAATAACCACTTTAACTCTATTAACCCATGACTGAAATAACAAGTTCACAGATGGCCATGGAGCTCGAAAACAAATACGGGGCTCACAATTACCATCCGCTTCCCGTTGTGTTGGCAAAAGGCAAGGGCGTCTATATGTGGGACGTGGAGGGAAAACAATATTTTGATTTTCTTTCTGCCTATTCTGCCGTTAACCAGGGACATTGTCATCCCCGGATTGTCAATGCCCTGATTGAGCAAGCCCAAACACTGGAGCTTACCTCACGGGCATTCTATAATGACGTTTTGGGTGTTTACGAGAAGTTTGTCACCGAATATTTTGGTTATGACCGTGTGTTGCCGATGAATACCGGTGCTGAAGGAGATGAGACTGCCCTGAAACTGACCCGGAAATGGGCTTATAAGGTGAAGGGTGTTCCCGAAAACCAGGCGAAGATCATCTGCTGCGAGAACAATTTTCACGGTCGTACCATTACCGTGGTTTCTATGTCGACAGATCCGGATGCGCGAAAAGATTTCGGGCCGTTTACCCCTGGGTTTATCACCATCCCTTACAATGACCTTGGAGCCCTGGAAAAGGCTCTGGAAGATCCCCATGTGGCTGGCTTCCTGGTGGAACCCATCCAGGGAGAAGCTGGCGTGTTTGTCCCGGATGAGGGATACCTGAAGAAAGCGTATGAGCTTTGCAAGTCGAAGAATGTTCTCTTCATTGCCGATGAAGTGCAGACAGGGATCGCTCGTACCGGAAAATTGCTGGCATGCGACTGGGAAGGTTTTAAGCCGGATGTGTTGATCCTGGGCAAAGCTATGTCGGGGGGCGTTTATCCGGTTTCAGCCGTATTGGCTGATGATGAGATCATGCTGACGATCCATCCGGGTGAGCACGGATCCACTTTCGGGGGAAATCCTGTAGCCTGTAAAGTAGCAATTACCGCTCTGCAAGTGGTCAAAGAGGAAAAACTGGCCGAAAATGCCGAAGCCATGGGCAAGATCTTCCGCGAAGCCTGCAGAAAGATCGATTCTCCGTTTATCGAACTGGTTCGTGGCAAAGGGTTATTGAACGCTATCGTCATCAAGCCACACAACGCAAAAACAGCCTGGGATGTTTGTTTGCAGATGAAGGAAAATGGCCTGCTGGCAAAGCCAACCCATGATCATATCATCCGGTTCGCACCTCCATTGGTCATCAACGAAAAGCAGATCCATGAAGCGGTTGAGATCATCCGGAAGTCGTTGCAGGAATTAGAATAGACGAGATTGGATACCCTAACACATGTGGTAACCATCATTGCTTTTGTTTTGGCCATCTTTCTTGGTTGGTTCGCCATTGCTTCATGTTATGAAAAAGAGAGAAGAGCAGCTATCCTGGCTGCTCTTTTTGCACTCTGCTTTCTCGGTTTTGCAGCTGCCTGGTATCATTATTCGTTTCAGGCAAAGGAGACACTCTCCTTTATCCTGTCATCCTTATTCGGCCTGACTTTTATTCTTCTCGGATTTCCTTATCGATCTGTTCAGCACCTTCCACGCTACCGAAGTGCACGGATTGATGAGCGGGATATCCCGTTTTCCAGGTATTTCATTTCTCCAGACCGGGAAGAAGAGTATTATCGTACCAACCCGCAGAGAAAGGAGATTGACGAACAGCATAAAAAACTTCCTGGGATCTTATCCAACCAGTCTCGGTTTTTTCATCTGCTGGCATTTGCCTCTGCTGATGCAACCGGGCAGATGATTGAGAAGCTCAGGTTTGAAAATGACGGTGACATTTCACCGGACCGAAAAGAGATTGATCCCCTTATCCTTCAGAAGTATATCCAGCAATGGGCGGCCAGGATGAATGCAATTGATATCGGATTTTGCCTCTTGAAGCCCGAACATCTTTATTCGGTGCGTGGAAGACACCACTACTATGGGAATCCTGTTGAGACTTCTCATAGCCATGCTATTGCATTTGCAGTGGAGATGGATCGCGAGTTCACAGCTACCGCACCTCAAGCCCCGGTGATTATGGAGTCTTACAGGCAATACTTGGAAGCGGGTTTGGTTGCCATACAGGTAGCATCATTTCTGCGATCCCTGGGATGGGAGGCAAAGGCTCATATCGATTCGAATTATGAAGTGATTTGTCCCCTTGTTGCCCGGGATGCTGGGTTGGGGGAGCTTGGCCGCATGGGGTTGTTGATGTCGGGTAAAACTGGCCCCCGGTGCAGGATCAGTGTAGTAACGACTTCATTCCCTTTTCCGGAGATGTCTGTAAAATCAGATCCCAATACAGTCTTTTTCTGTGAGATCTGTAATAAGTGTGCACAGAATTGTCCGGCCCATGCAATTCCGGAAACCCCATACAGTTCTGAGCCGGCCACAGCAGGATGGCAGATTGATGGCGACACCTGTTTTGCATACTGGTGCAAAGCGGGCACCGATTGTGCCCGCTGTATGGCTGTTTGCCCCTTTTCTCATGATGATACGATTATGCATAGACTGGTACGAAAAGGGATCTCCAACTCAGCACTGTTTGCCCGGTTTGCCTTTCATCTGGATAATCTGTTTTATGGCCATAAGCCGAAGAGAAAGCCAATCCCGGAGTGGATGAAACAAACGGGACACACCTATAAATGAACGATATTAAACAAACGACGATTTAATCTTGATATTGATGATGAAAAAAACATTTTTCGCAATTCTATTCCTGATTTTAGGGCTTTTGGACTCTAAATTTGCATACCCCTGCACCAACCTCATCATCACCAAAGGTGCCAGCAAAGATGGCTCGGTGATGATCACCTATGCAGCCGACTCTCATGTGCGATATGGCGCCCTGGCCTTTTATCCGGCAGCCGATCACCCAAAAGGTGCGATGCTCGACATTGTTCATTATGAAAACGGAAAGGTCACCGGACAGATCCCAGAAGTGCTGCACACCTATACGGTAATTGGCTTAATGAATGAGCACCAGGTTGCCCTCGGAGAGACCACCTGGGGCGGATTAAAAGAGCTTGGTTCGCAGCCGGATGCCTTTCTCGACTACGGCTCATTGATGAAGATTGCACTGCAGCGGGGAAAGACAGCCCGTGAGGCAATTCGCGTGATTGCTGAACTGGTGGCCGAATATGGCTATTCCACACATGGAGAGTCTCTCTCTATCTCTGACGCCAACGAAGCATGGATCATGGAGATTATCGGGAAAGGCAAATTTGAAAAGGGAGCCGTTTGGGTGGCTCTCCAGATCCCTGATGGTTATATCTGCGGGCATGCCAACCAGGCCAGAATTTCAACATTTCCCTTTGTGAAAGAGAACAGATGGACCGATAAAAACCAAACTTGCTTTCATTCGCCCGATGTGATCAGTTTTGCAAAAGAACATGGTTTCTATACTGGGGCTGATGCCAGCTTCAGCTTCTCTGATGTCTATAACCCAGTTGAATTTGGCGGAGCCCGCTTCTGCGATGCCCGGGTGTGGACATTTTTCCGCAGGGTAAACGGCGATATTAGGAATAATGCAGGAATCACGGAGTACGCTTGTGGGAAGGTAGAACATCTGGATTATTTTGCCGACGGAAGTTCCAACCCCAACGGATTTGCGTCCAACCGGATGCCGCTTTGGGTGAAACCTGATGAGAAGGTATCGCTGGAGGATGTGATGTATGCTATGCGGGATCATTTTGAAGGGACATCCCTGGAGTTCAACGACGGCATTGGCGCCGGGCCGTTCCACCTCCCATACCGCTGGCGCCCGATGGTCTATACCATCGACAGTACAACCTATTGTAATGAGCGTTCGATTGCCACCCAGCAAACCGGCTACAGCTTTGTGGCTCAGTCGCGAAGCTGGCTTCCTGATCCCATTGGCGGGATCTTTTGGTTTGGTGTCGACGACACCGACGGATGCGTTTATGCCCCCATGTACTGCGGAATGACCGCCATCCCTCAGAGCTATGCCTGGGGTAACGGTTCGATGATCAGCTGGAACGATCACTCCGCTTTCTGGACCTTTAACCTGGTAAATAATTGGACCTACACCCGGTATGACCTGATCCACCCAGAAGTGGAAGCCTATCAGCAGGAGTTAGAGTTGAAGTTCATCGCTGAAGTCGCCGGTGCAGATGCAAAAGCAGAGGCTCTGTATAAGCAATCCCCCGCTGAAGCAAAGGCCTATATCACCCAGTTTTCTGTCAATACCGGCGAACAGCTTGTCTCCGACTGGATGGAGCTCTTCCACTATCTCTTCATGCGGTATATGGACGGCAACGTGAAAAAAACTGAAGGCCGGAAGCTGTTGGATAACGGAAATGGGAAAGGAATCCCTCCAGGCCCATCACAGCCCGGCTACGGCAAAGAGTGGGAGCGGTTGATGATGCAGAATACCGGGGACAGGTTTAAAATGATGCAAACAACTTCAGATTAAACGTCCGCGGTGTCATGTAGTTGGGGATGGCGTACTGGCGGTTGGTGATGTCGGTTATCCAGAGGTAGGATATGGTATTGCTGAGCTGAAGGAGGTTGAAGATCTCGAGTGATACCCACATCGATTTAAAGACACGCAGTATGTTTTTAGGATTCTTGTAACGGGTCCGATCTCCAATGATCTGTTTGGAGATGCCGATATCAACCCGCTTGTAGGCAGGGATGCGGAGAGTATGAGAAGCACGAGGGGAGTCGGGAGGACCAACAGGTAATCCGGTCCCGTAGAACAAAGTGATAGCCACTTTCCAGGTGGGGAATTTCGGAATGTAATCCTGGAAAAAGATACTCAGATTTACTCGCTGGTCTGTAGGACGCGGAATCCAGGCTCCTTCAAAAAATTCTTCAGTTTTCATGATGGAGAGACTGGCCCACGACTCAGCTCCTTTTACAAACTCCCCGTTGATGCGGAAGTCAATCCCTGTGGCATAGCCATGAGCGTCGTTGGTTCCATAGTATCGGATGTTGAGGTTGTCGATCTCGTAGGGGATGAGGTTCTCGACATATTTGTAGTAGGCTTCAGCCACAAACTTGAAGGGACGTCCCCAGGCCCGGAAATAGAGATCACTGCCGGCAAGCACCTGGATAGAGGTCTGCGCTTTCAGGTTGGTGACAATATTTCCCTGAAGGTCGGTCATCTCCCTGAAGGTCGGAGGTTGTGAGTAGTATCCGGATGAGATCCGGAAGGTGGTCTCGGTTTTCCAGTGTGGCTTGAAGGCGAGGTTGATCCGGGGGTTGATATTCACCTGGTTGTTGTAGCTGTACCAGATTCCCCTTACACCGGCTGTCAGGGCAATATCTGTTTGCATCAGCTTGAATGTCCATGTGTCCTGAGCAAAGGCAGAGATAAGGCTGGTGCTGAGGTTCTGGGTCGTCTTGATCACATCTTTCAGGATAAATGGATCATGATCCGGATTAGGGAATCCGATAGAGTCGATCGGACGGGGGAGGGTATAGCCAGCGGAGTCCTGCAGCTCCCACTCGTTCATCCTGTTTTCGAAATAGGAGTACTGGTACCGGATACCCCAGTCTATCTGATTGATGTTTTTCTCAAGCGAACCCCTGTGTTCAAAATTAAATACCGTTCCGTCAAGGTAGTTCCGGGCATGGTTCATGTAAGCGCCTACACCCAGGATCTCAGTCACTTCGCCGTATTCTGAACTCCCCTGGAATGTCTCCAGCTTTCCGATCCAGTACTCTCCTGAAATGTCGTAAGTCTCACTTTCGTTGGTCTGATAAACACTAGAGATAAATCGTAACTTCATTTTTTCTGTAGGACGATAGGTCAGGGTGAGGCCTGTCAGCCAGTTCCGGTATCTGTCCACTTCATGGCCATCAAAATAAATTTTGATCTTATAGGCTTCATCAAAAGTGCCGAAGCTGGTCTCCCTGGTTTCGGGGATCAACTTGAAATTGTTGTTGGAATAATAACCCAGAAATGAGATTTCTACTTTATCCGAAACATCGTAATATAGCATTCCCTGGATGTCGAAGTAACGAGGTTTGTAGTTTCCTTTGGTATCAAGACCCTTCAGGAAGTAGGTGTTGGTTTTATACCTGGCTCCAATTAGGTAAGAGAACCTATGTTTTGCAAACGTTCCCTCCAGGTGTGCGTTGGCTCCCATCAGGCTGACGTCGAAAGACCCGGCAAAAGCCTGTGGTTTCTTATAGCGGATATCGAGTACCGAAGAGAGTTTGTCACCGTATTTCGCATCAAAACCTCCTGCCGAGAAGAGGATGCCTGACACCAGATCGGGATTCAGAAAGCTCATCCCTTCCTGCTGTCCCGACCGGATCAGGAATGGACGGTACACTTCGATGTCATTGACAAACACCAGGTTTTCATCATAATTTCCTCCTCTTACCGAATATTGAGAGCTTAACTCATCGCGGGAAGAGACACCGGGAAGAGTCTTGATGATATCTTCCACACTGGCATTGATCGTAGGAATAAAAGAGATGGTTTTTGGGTCTATCCGGTTGAACGTGCTGGTTCTCAGCTGCTCATCTTTCACCTCTATGGTGCTGAGTTCGGTAGAGGTCTCCCTGAGAGTGATCTCGGCAATATGTTTCCCGCCAGAAGGAAGGTTAACTACGATCGAATCCCGCTCATATCCAATGAATGAGAAGAGGATCACTGCCTCTTGATTGGCCGGAACTTCCAGTGAAAAATAGCCCTTTTTGTTTGTTGTAGTGCCACTGGTGGTCCCTTTAATGGCTAAGTTAACATATTCTATCGGATCTCCATCTTCATTGGTCATGTAACCAGCCACTGTCGCCACCTGGGCTACGGAGCTCCAGATGAAGAAGAACATGAAAATAGGGATGATAGTGATCTGTTTGTACATTGTTGAATCTAATCCTCGTAGGTTTTGCGTTTGAATTTACCATCTTTCCAGGCTTTGATGAACTGGGCCCATGCAAATGGATTGAAGATGGAGAAAGGCTGTTGCTGACCAAAGTAGTAAAGCTTACTGGTTTGGTTTTCGATATAGTTGTTGTAGTTCATCCGGGCATCCATCGGAAGCTGGTCAGCCATCATCATGATCTTTGATGCCGACAGGTTTTTCCGGGCCCTTTCCAGGTCATCATCAGGGATGTTGAGGTTAATGAAGGCCTGTTTAAAATCTTCATAGGTTGGCCAGGGAAAGATGATCGCAGCAGGTAAGGTAAGGGTGTCGGCGGTCATGAGCTGGATCAGTGAGTAGCGTTGATGCCGAATGGTATCGGGGATGATAAATGATGTTGGTTTATATCCAAGCGCATTGAAGAGGATTGTATCCCCGATATGGGCAACAAAAGAAAAGTATCCCATCACATCGGTCGTGGTGCCTTCCCGGCTTGTCTTCACAGCGATTTTTGCATATGGAACGGAAGAAAGGCTATCGGCCGTAATCGTAATGCCGGTAAATTGAACCAATTCCTGGTCATTTTCCCAGGTGTGCTTATCAAGTAGAGCCTGTTGATGGATCTGGCCGTTTGTATCTCCTTTTTCCTGGGCACCGCTTCTGAATCCGATGAAAACAAATACTACGGTAACGATCAGAAAACGAAGGCGATGATTCATTCAGGCAAAATTAAGAGAATGTACTGGTTTATCAACGAATTTAGTCTGGTTTTATTTCCGCTCTGTAAGGCAAAAAAAAACTGTTACGAAGGGTAACAGTGCCTGGGTATTTGGGTCGGCAAATTGTAAGGGCGTAAGGGCCCGGACGCCCTTACCGGATATTGTCAGACGCCCGCACAGGGTTGGCTCATTATAGGGGCATCTATTTCGCCAGCAGTCCTTTTTCGCGTGCCTCTTTGAGGCAAACTGAGATTCCTTTTTTGTTGATGTTTCGTATGCCTTCGGTCGACACCTTCAAGGTAATATACGTATCCTCTTCGGGAATGTAGAACTTTTTAGTTTGCAGGTTGGGATGGAACACCCGCTTGGTCTTATGGTTGGAGTGAGAGACCTTGTTCCCCTTCATGTATGTCTTGCCTGTTATTTCACAAATCCTTGCCATGGCAGTCGTCTTAAAGAATTGGTTACCAAAAATGGAGTGCAAAGATATACCTATTAATTCAAAATTACAAATATTGCCTTTAAATTAGTTGGCAGTGGGCAGTGGGCAGTGTGCAGTGAGCAGTGGGCAGTGGGCAGTAGACAGCAGGTAACAGGTAACTTGATTCTACCATTTTACAATTTTGCTATCTTACATTTAAATTTCGCTACCTCGCTGCTTAATTAAGCAACACAATCATCATTACCATCGTAATACACGACGAGATAAAGGTGGCAAAGATGAGGATGGAAGTGAGTTCGGCGTCGCAGCCATATTTCTTAGCGAAAATGGCGGTCATGGCAGCTGTAGGCATGGCTGCTTCGAGTACGGCGATCTGGTTCCATAGAGGAGGGAAATGAAAAAGTGTTGCTTGCCCGTAGGAGAGGAGGGGCTGAATGATCAGCTTGATAAGGATCGCCAGGGCAACGATGAGCCATACTTTGGTGAGGTCTTTGAAATGTAGCATCACCCCGATGGCCAGCGCTACCAGAAAGGTATTGGCATTGGCGATAATCTGAAGCGCGTGATAGATTCCTCCGATTACCAGGTGATCATTAGGAAGGGGAATAAATGAGCAAGCGATCCCCAGCACTAGTGCAATGAAGATAGGGGAGTAAAAGAAGGAAGCCATCTCCCGGATTCTTATCCTGGAACTGGTTTCTTTCATTCCGAAATGCATGGCAATAAAGATTCCGAAGGTGAAGAGTAGCGTGGCAACGCCCAGTTCGCTCACCACGGCGGCATCGGCCAGGGCATCGGGGTTATTTTGAAAGACCTCCTTTACTACGGCATACCCAAGGAAAGCTGAACTGGTGAACGTAGAGGCAAGGATCAAAGCGCCCCGCCGGGGACGTGAAAGTTTTAGAAGGGCACTTACGCCCCATGCAATCAGCGCACACCCCAGCTGGGAGAGGATCATCACAAGGGCCAGCAAGAGCTTGTCGGCTTCAAATTGAACAGTGGAGAGGGCGGAGAAGATCAGGGCTGGGATCGTGACAGTCACGATAATTCTCGCCAGCAATCCTCCATGCTCCTCTTTGAGGACTCCCCATTTCCGGAGACCCATCCCCAGAAAGATCAATCCGATCAGGATGGCGATGGACTGGATAGCGTTTTGTTCGAACATCCGGGCTGGTTTTGAAGGGTAAAGATATTAAAAAGTGATGAGGTCGTGAAAGTCATGGAGGTGATGATCGTCCTTCGTCCCTCGTCCCTCTCCATAAATCGACAATTTCCCCCCTGTTATCGAATTTCCTTTCCCATTTCAGAGAATCCTTGTAATTTGAGCCCCAAATCAATAAACACCTATTTCATCATGAAGAATTTTGCCCGATCCCTGAAATGGTCAGCCTCGACTGTTTCTCTGTTTGTTTGTGTACTTTTGTCGGCTCTTATCCTCTCCGGATGTAAACAGCACGATATGCACGGATTTAAACTTGTAGAAAAACGCTTTGTCAAGGAACTGAATGCCGACTGCTACCTCTATGTACATGAAAAAAGTGGAGCACATCTGCTGAAGATCGCCTCTGACGATCCAAACAAGACATTCGGAATCGCTTTCAAGACCTTCCCCGATTCAGATGCCGGCACGCCCCACATCATGGAGCATTCGGTGCTGAATGGTTCCAGGAACTTTCCTGTGAAGAGTCCGTTCGACGTGTTGTCAAAAGGATCGCTCAATACCTTTATCAATGCCTTTACAGGTAAGGATATGACGATGTATCCGGTAGCCAGCATGAATGATAAGGACTATTTTAACTTGATGCATATCTACCTCGATGCCGTGTTCAACCCGCTGATTTATGATGATCCCCGGATCATGAAACAGGAGGGTTGGCATTATGAACTTACCGATGAGGGCGAACCGGTTGTATACAAAGGTGTGGTATACAATGAGATGAAAGGATCATTTTCAAGCCCCACCAGGGTCCTCAATTACGAGATCTATAAAAACCTCTTTCCTGATAATGCCTATGGATTGGAATCCGGTGGATATCCACCCACCATCCCATCCTTGACCTATGAGGCTTTCCTGAATTACCACAAACGGTATTACCATCCCGAGAACAGCTACATCCTGGTATATGGCAATGCCGATATGGACAAGGAGCTGGCTTTCATCGATTCGGCATATCTCTCCAACTACGAAAAAGGGACGGATCCGGTGACCATCGCCGACCAGGCTCCTTTCGCCTCCATGAAACAGGTGACAGCCTTTTATCCTGTTCTAGACGGCGCGAACACAGCCGACCAAACTTACCTTACCTATAGTTTTGTTGCCGGACACAATACTGATCAGGAGCTGACCTGGGGTCTCGATATCTTGTGTGATGTACTGGTCAACCAGGAGTCGGCACCCATTCGTTTGGCATTACAGGAGGCTGGGATTGGTCAGGATGTATCTGCTTCAATCGATAGTTACAACCAAAATGTAGTACAGATCATCGTGACGAACGCCAATGCGACTGATAGCGATAAGTTTATGGAAGTTGTGCAAAAGACACTCCAAAAGGTGGCAGAAGAGGGGGTTGACCGCGAAGAGGTTGAAGGTGTCCTGAACAGAATGGAATTTCAATTGCGCGAAGGAGATAACGCCCAAAAAGGGTTGACTTATGGTTTCCAGGCGCTGTCGGGTTGGTTTTTTGCCAACGACCCGTTCCTAACGCTTGAGTGGGAGAAGCCCCTGGCTGCTTTGAAGAAAGGCATCCGGGAGAACTACCTGGAGAAGGTAATTACCTCCTATTTTCTTAACAATCCGCACTCCCTTGAATTGACTCTTGAGCCGAAGCCGGGAATGGAAAAAGAGAACATGGCTGAGGTGGCAAAAGAACTTGAAGCCTATAAAGAGACGCTAACAAAGGATCAGAAAGAGCAGCTTATTACTGAAACAAATGAGTTGATCGCTTACCAGGAGCGGGAAGATACGCCCGAAGAACTGGCTACCATTCCGTTACTCGATATCTCGGATATCAACCCCAAAGCAGAGTGGTTTGGGGTTGAGGAGACAGAAGTTGCCGGTGTTCCGGTCTTGCAATGCGATCAGTTCACCAACAATGTGGTTTACATGAACCTGATGTTTGACATCCGGGTTCTGCCACAGGATATGATCCCTTATGCTTCCCTGCTTTCCAATGTGCTGAGTTTGCTAAATACGGAAAACTATAGCTATGGCGACCTGAACAAGTCACTGAATATCAACACAGGTATGTTTGATGTTTCGTTGCCAACCTATCTGGAGAATGAGGATGACAACAACCTGATCCCAAAATTTGAAGTTACCTCCAAAGCGATGGGTGATAAGGTGGATAAAATGTTTGAGTTGACCGCTGAGGTCCTGAATAAAACGCTTTTTTGCGATACGGAAAGACTCAAGACAGTCATTGACAAACACCAGGCCCAGTTGGATGCCAATGTGAAACGGAATGGCTATACGTTTGCATCTCGCCGCCAGGCATCGTATGTAACCAACCGCGGCATGTTCAGGGAATTGACGGGCGGACTCGATTACTACTGGTTTGTTACTGCCCTGACTAAGAAGTATGACGAGAATCCTCAACTTGTTTGTGAAACGTTGGCAAAAGTAGCCACGATACTCTTCAACAAACAAAACCTTCTTGTTGCTACTACCTGCGACAAAGAACAGATGCCGATTTTCACTGATGGGCTGAAAGGGTTTATTGCCACTCTTCCTGATGAATCGGTTTCCATGACGGAGTGGAAATTGGATCCGGTGAAAAAGAATGAAGGGTTACTTACCCCATCAAAAGTGCAATATGTTGTTGAAGGCGCCGATTTCAAAGACCTTGGCTATTCCTGGGATGGCAAGATGCGCGTTCTCAATCAGGTTCTCTCAACGGATTATCTGCAAACAAAGATCCGTGTGATGGGAGGAGCTTACGGAGGCTGGTGTATCATTACTCCCTATGGGATGACAACATTCAATTCATACCGAGACCCCAACCTGAAAGAGACGCTGGAAAACTATGCCGGAGTTCCGGATTATGTTGCCAGCTTTGAAGCCGACGACAACGCCATGACCCGTTATATCATCGGTACGATCGCCGGATTGGACAATCCGCTAACCCCTTCCCAAAAAGGAGAGCGTGCTGTCAACTACTACCTTTCCAAAATTTCGCAGGAGGAACTCCAGCAGGATCGTGATGCCATTCTAGCAACAACTGCTGCCGACATCAGGGGCTTTGCAAAGATGATACAAGACATTGTAGATCAGCAGGCCTACTGTGTTTATGGAAATGCCGATAAGATTGAAAAAGAGAAGAAACTCTTTGAGAATCTGGTGAAGTTGGAGAAATAACACTCCTGCTTATCGATGGATTGTGTTAAATCATCGATATCTTTTGTTCCAATTGCAGAAAGAGCTTATTTTTACAGCTGTTTGATCCAAATATGGCAGAGACTGTATATAAAAGCAAGGAACAAACAACCCGGAAGCGGACAAACCCCTGGACCCTCCGGGTTGCTGTTATCCTCTTTATCTGGGTTCTGATCTATTTCTTTTTTGCAGGACCCGGACGACTGTTGTTCCCCTCCTTATTGATCTCATACACGAGTGTATCAGATAATAAAAACACCGTTTACTTCTATGGAGACCGGATTGAGCAGGCACTGGATGTTCTCTGGCTTGCCTCCATTGCTCAAGATTCAATCGAGTATTTCTGGGGGGATACGGAAGGTGATAAGTTCAGGAAGGGTGTCACAATTTTCATGTGTGAATCTCCCCAACAGTATTTTCACCTCACATGGAACAAGGCGATGGGCTCTGCAATCATGGGACGGATGGTGTTGAATACCTCCCGGATTGCCGGTAGTATGTCGCCATACTCTGCAATGGTACATGAGATGTATCACCTCTATGTTACACGAAAATACGGATACCTGTCATCCATATTCTTTTATCCGAAATGGTTCGAGGAGGGTTGCGCCACTATGTTGCAGGACTATTCTGTTTCGGCCGACAAGTTGGGAGAGAACCTCTGGAGTTGGCCCACCCTGGTTTCAGCTTCTTCACTGGAACACCCCTGGAACTGGCAGACAATGGTTCGCATGGAAGACGGAAAGATGGTATCGAAAGGATATGGCCAGGTTTGCCTCTTTACACGCTACCTGGCAGATCGTTTCGGGAAAGAAAAGGTGCAGGAATATGAATCCAGGATGCACTGGACCACGTCACCCAAAAAGAATTTCAAGCGTGTTTTTGAAACTTCGCTGGATTTTGCTGAATCACAATGGCTTCAGGAAATGGTGGAATCGCAGGAGGCTCCATCAGAGACATCCTTTATCCCGCTGCCCTTTGATTTCCTGATATTCCTGCGGTGGCTTTTCATCGGAATCATCATCCTGTTTCCGTTTGCTCTTGTAACTCGCTGGATATACAGATTTATTTCCAGGAAAGGAAGACGAAATATTTCGTAGATTTTTAAAAATAACTCCGATTGATTGCCTCGCATACCTTTTTGACACGGATGGGGGCGAAGGTGATTCTCCCCCTCTTCCTCCTCTTTTTTTTTAGTGCTACATCTGTCGCGCAGAGACAGAACAGGTATTTCTATGGCAAGGTGATCGACAGGGAGACACGCTCTCCAGTCTCTTCAGCAAATATCACTTTTACTGGGACTGATCTGGGAAGTTCAACAAACAGCAAAGGGGAATTCTCATTTTTCATCGATACCATCCCGGTATATATGACAGTTAGCCACCTGGGCTATGAGCCCCAGCGAATCTGGCTTGACAACACCTCTGCATCTATCATGGTGATGCTGAAATTACAGGCGCAGATGTTGAAAGAAGTTGAAATTAAAGCGGAGAACGAACCGGAACTCTTTTTTAAGGACACCCAGTACTCGGTACTCGACTATACAGTGGATAGCAACAAGGTATACATGCTGATTTACAGGTTCAGACGGGCTGAATCGGAATTGCTTTGTTTGTCTGTCTCAGGAGATACCGCCTCCTCATCTGGCTCACTGCCATTCCGTCCCGATGAGCTGTTCCATGACTGCCTGGGCCATATTCACGTACTAAGTCACAGTACAGCATATCAGGTATTTCGAGACAGTTCGATCCTGCGACTGATCTATCCTACTGAAATCGAACGATTTAGAAAAACACTTTCCGATTGTGTCGCCTCTACCGCAGACTTGCTTTTCTTTCGTAAGAAAAGCAGGAATAAGTTGGGGGTGGAGTTTTATACGATCAATCGTCTGACCAGTCAACGGCAGCATCTGACGAATGCCAATGATGAAGAGAAAATGAAGATGCTGAGGAGAAATCCTTATGACAATACCCTGGTGATGATGGGTAGCATCCCTGATGGCCGTGAAGCTTTTCAGGAGTATTCGTGGGTGAAGAAGATTCTCTACAAACCCAACACTTCTACGCTGCACAAGATAGATGATATCCTTTGTGTTTTTAATACTGCCGATTATACACTCGAACTTTATACCCTTGGCGGCGAATTTACTTCCAAGCTCAAGATGCAGATGCAGGATACCCATGATGGTCGCTGGACCACCGAGATCTATATTGATGATATCGGGAAGAAGGCCTATACCTCATTTCTGAAAAACGGCAGGATGACACTCTACCGTATCGACCTGAACAACGGCGACCTGAAGCGCATTGCCAGTACCTCCCATTTGTATCCTCAAAAGGTGAAAGTGCACAACAACTTCCTCTTCTATCTTTACGACATCCCCGGAGAGGGAGACAACAAGCACATGTTTCGGCAAAAGCTTTAAAAGGTAGTGAAATGGTGAGGTTTGTCGCGAGGAGCCGAAGCTGCAAGTGAAACGAAGCAGGAGCGATGTGGCAATGATGAGATGGTGAAAGATAGCGAGACCACGAGATCAATTACTTTATTTTAAGCAGTGAAGATATAACCTCCATTTCTTTCGTTTTTATTCTGCAAAAGTATTTGCCGGGTTTTATTTTAGACCCATCACTTGTTTTCCCGTTCCAGGTATTTTTCTGATCCCCTTTATTCAGCAGTGTATCTATTAATGTAATCACAAGTTTCCCATGCATATCTAAAATGGATAATTCTACATGACATGTTGATGGAAGTGAGAAGCAAATGGTTGTTTCCGTACTAAATGGATTCGGATAACACGTTAAACCAACTTGATCTTTGTCAGAAGCTTTCGATCCGGTACCTGAAGTAGTAATTAAGGAATTTTCCCACCATCTTAAATCATTCGTTGAATAATCTGCTCCTAAAATATCAAGATCTCCATCAGAATCAAGATCAATCGGGAAAATGGTAATCATGTCATAGGCTGTCTCACAAAAAATATCTTCCGTGAAGTTCTGTTGACCATCATTCTCGAAAACTGCAATGTACCCCCCAATCCATGCAATTGCCATTATGTCCAGGTCATCGTCATGATCAATATCCGCAATTCTTACCGAGATAGCTCCAACATAATTTGATTGTATGACATGTTCTGTAAAATTATTGTCGCCATCATTTTCGAACCAAACAACCTGATTTGCGCTAACTGAAGTTGCTGCAAGATCAATGTCTCCGTCCTGATCAATATCAGCGGCTTGTACTGAACTTGGTTCACCCCAATCTGAAATAAGAATAGTTTCTGAAAAATTCTCGTCTCCATCATTTTCGAACCAAATTACCTCTCCTGCTTTTGCTGTACCGATAATATCCATGTCCCCATCCTGATCAATATCAATGGAAGTTTGATAGCGTGGCCAATACCAGCTATTTTTAATATTATGTTCGATAAAATTTTGATTTCCATCATTTTCGAACCATGATACCATGTTTCCCGGCGACACTGTTGCTGCGAGGATATCTGTATCTCCGTCCCCATCAATATCCAAATCGGTACTGTCAAAATGATTACGCGCCATCACAAAAGTCGCACTTGTCCAGCCTTCCACAACAGTATGCTGCGTGAAATTCCCGATACCATCGTTTTCAAACCAGTAAATGGCATTGACCGAGTTGGAAGCAACCACAATATCGAAATCTTCATCGCTATCAATATGAGCCACATCGACCACATTTGCATGGGGGAAATTTGAAATAAGTTGATGTTGAATGAAATTTTGACTTCCATCATTTTCAAACCAGCAAACATATCCTCCATCAAAGCTGGAAGCAACAAAATCCTTATCGCTGTCTCCATCTAAATCTACGCCGGCAATTCCACATGCGTTATTATAATCACTTAATATGATATGCTCACTAAACAGATCACCGGACTGAGAAAATGCCGAACTTGTAAAGATGGTTATCTGGGCAATAAGTATAATTGTCATTAATAGACAATGAACCTTGTGTTGATAAGTTATTGTTTTCATGGTCAAGATTGTTGTTAATTACTAGAGCATTATGTGCAACAGTATAAATTCTTACGAATGTAAGTCACAAACCGGTCGGATTGCTTAATTGATATACAAAAAGCATAAATAAATAGATGAACCAATTATGTCGATTTGTCCTGCCTTTTTAACCTGTTAATATAGAATTACAGACAAATTTTCACGAAGTAGGACACGGGCTTGCCTTTGTTTATAACCAAATTCCATCCCCTGTGCTTAATGGTTATGAATGGATTGCAATAGGTGCCAGTCTCATCATGGCTGAAGTTAGAGATTGCCAACTCCTTGTATGTCTCGTATCCTGTATACAACCACAACTATCTTTTTGCGGAGGTCATCCAGTGGCAAATCCACAGCAAACTGGAGAAACGATTGGGACCCGACTACCTGTTTAATCCCGGGACAGCTGCTCTGATGAAAGAGTATTTCTACAAAGATGGCGAATATTACCACTGGCAGGAAAAACCCGAACGGTTTACTGGGAAAGGGCTAAATATTGAGGAGTACTTCGAGTGGTGCAGTGGTGCAGTGGTGCCATAGTGCAGTGGTAAAATGGTGAAATCAGGGTCTCGGTAACAGGGTCGAGGGTCGAAGCAGGTAATGGCTAATCTACAAGCTTCACTTCTTTCCTCATCTCCCTTGTAGCCGGGATGATCATCTCGCGGACGCCGGATGTTTTGGTCTGGGATTTTGCCACTCCTTCCGAGGCTATTTTCACCAGAACTCCCTCTTTGTAGTCGAAGTAGACCTTGTCGGTTCCTGTGAATTCACCTGCTGTCTCCGTAATTACCCCTTGCGTGTTTCCTTTCCCGGAGATGGTTCCGGTGATAGAAATGATGATCCTGGCGCACTCACGGTTCCCAATTGTTTCATAACCTTCCAGCGTGGCTATATTACTGGCATAGATGCCCAACCAGTTGCTTCCCGACTCCTCCATGATCGTATCCTGGAAACTCCATGAAGCACCCGGTTGAATGGGACCATCAGACAGGTTTGGGAAGAGTCCCTGGAATTCCGTCCCCAGGTTCCGGGTTTCAGGCCCGATCGCATATGTAATCTCTTTTACTCCGATGTAATCTGACTCTTCCCCCCGGGCCGACAGTTTCATCTCCAGGCTTTTCCCAATGACATTCTGCATGTCTGGCGTTATCTCATTCACGGGAGATTTGATATTAAGTGACATGGTGTCGATTGTGACCTTTAACGAGAGCGGATCAGGATCAGGCGAAACATTGGTAAACGTATACTCCTGGTAGCTCTTCAGGGTTACTTCAAGCTTTTGCTGATTGATCTCCATTGCCTGGGTAACGTCGGCTGTCACCTTATAGGTGTATGCTTTCCCTTCCGGCATCCGGTAGCTCAGGATCAATCCTTTTTTGGTATCGCCCCAGATGTTCTTTTTCGATACACATCCGGCGAGGATAAAGATGGCTGTCATTAAAATCCCAACCGGGATTAAGATTTTTTTTGTCTTCATGGTTTTTACTTTTAAAAATGGCATGATGATTCCGCGTTCTATTTGATTAGGTTTCATTTTGTACTTCTATTACTCCGAATTCGATCAGGACATCAACGATATCCAGCACCTCTGACAGGTTTGATGGATCGACCTCAGCTTTTTCCATGATCTCCCGGATGGATAAGAAATCCGCACTGGGGAAGGGGAGGTGAAAGAGGAACTGTCCCTGTGGGATTGTCATGTTGATCCGTCGTTCTGTCCGTTCCCGCCCCTGTCCGATCCAGATCACCACATTGCTGATGTACTGGTTGTTTCGTGAAGTCGTAAATCGCACTCCGGCATTTTTGCGTTCCCGGATCCGGAATGCTGTCCGGTCGTCAGAGCTGGCTTTTGGGAAGAGAGGCGCCAGGTCGATATCCATGGAGATATTCTTTGTCTTCAGTTTATACCTGTAATACGGACGTTTTTTTTCATAGACTTCCTCTTTCTCCAGGAAGCCCAATTCGCTCATAGCCTCCAGGAAGTCCTGCGCTGTTTTGATGTGCAATTCGAGGCGTGAGGCGGCTTCCGAAGCAGAGATACTGTTATAGGTAGCCAGCAGCCGGAACAGATCTTCGGCGTAGTCTTTCGAGATAAAGGAACCCAGTATGGCGGCTTGATTGAAATCCATATTGATCAATTTCTCAATGCAGTAATGCAACAATGCACCAATGAAGGGATATGGTTTGTTACATCCACTGACTTAATTTCAATTCATTCAGCTGATAGACAATCCGTTCTGGCTCATCTTTCTTATAGTATTCCATGAAGCTGATGAATAGTTGGCCAAGATTACTACAAAGCTGGTCGAACGATAGCTCCTCCTTATATGCCAGGTAGTCTCTTTTCGACATGCTTACCGTGATGTTCCCGTGAAAGTCGAATCCTATCCAGGTGCGACCCTTCCTGAAGCTATCCGGACTGAATGTAAAGAGGTATTCATCTCCCATCCTTATGGGAACAAACACAACGCGATCATCCTCCAGGTAGGGGAGGGCAATGAGATTTCGGCGGATAAATTCTGCAAATCCCAGCAATTCATCTTTGGTATAGGTTGTCTTCCCTGCCGGTCGTGGTCTATCTGTGAAGCCGTCAGATACCAGCTCGGTGGATCGTGCAGCCAATTCAAAAATCTCCCGCCCTTTGAATTTATTTTTTCGTTTACCAACTACCAGTATGATCATCCAGACACCAATAACAATACCACAGAAGTAAAGAAACCAGGCCATTTTTGGATCCGGGAAGGGGATGAATCCTTTTGGCACCGTGGCAAAATAGAATGCAAACAGGAGTTGCATGAGGCTCCCGGCCAGAAAGCTGTTGTTGTGTGTACGCAGAAAAAGCATGAAAGAGAAGATGGAAAATAGTCCAAAACCAAGGAACATGACCAGTAATCCTGCGCTGATATCGATAAAGATGGTAGCAAAGGCGAAAAATGTGATCATAATGAGTGCCGGAATGATTGGAACAAACTTCGTATTGGATCTTAATTTGTTAGGATAATACATGGCGCTTTATTTTTATTCAGATGATTCCTTCTTCTGATTTCCGGTTTCATACTCCAGGATTTCAACCGCCTGTGGATGAAACGAGGTTGACTCTCCCAGACGGATATGGCCGGAATCGATGTTTCTTCATGATACCACTGCTTTCATTATGATTGCTATTCTCCTGATTGAAGTTGTTCCAGCATCTTTGCAGCATTCTCGTTTTCGGGATTCAACTCCAACGATTTGCGGTAGTTTTCGATCGCAAGTTCGTCGTCGCCGTTTTTCATGTAAGCCTCACCCAGACTGTCATAAGCATTGAAGGAGTCGGGATGCTCGCTGGCATTCAGCTTAAAGACCTCAATGGCTTCCGTGAATTTATCATTACCCAGAAACCGGTATCCCACACTATTCATCAAGCCCTCTTTAAAAATGTACTCTCCCCGGTTCTCAGCTTTCAGCTCTTCATATTTCTGCAATCCTGCTTCGATCCCCTTCTCTTCAATAACCTTCTCCATGATAGAAGCTGCAGGTTCACCACTATTGAAAATAAAGGTGATAGATACGACCATTCGGGTCACAATCCCTTCCTCATTCTTTTCAAACACTATGGCGTATTTCCCATCATCGGATTTCCAGTCATCGCCATCTTCCTTCAGCAGGATAAGTTTATCAGTTCTCCCAATCAGATCGGGGATTGCCAGATTCCCATCTTTGTAGGAGACATTGAGGGTTATCTGCGCCTGGGGAAGATCGTAGATGCCGATTAATGGAAGAAGCGACTCCGGCACGCCGGAAGGAATTGTATCGAAATCACCTTTTCTGGGAATGGGGACCATCTGGGTGACAAGCAGTTTCTCTACCTTGCCGACAGTGTTTTTCGGAAACCGGAAATAGAGCTGGCGGGTAATTTGCGGATACCAGAATCCATTTTCGTCCGGATCGTTGAGCGCCAGCGTCATCTGTCCGGGTATTTCAACTGCGACGTTGTTGTCCTGATAAACTACAGTAAAGATTCTGTTCCTGGTCAGGTCGGTATATTTTCCGGTATAGGGCTGATACTCTGTCGGGATATTGTTAACTGTTGAATCTAATGTCCCCCCGGCCATTTTGTACTCAACGATTTCCATCTCTTTGGGATTAAAGGTAGATCCAATACCCAGGCGAATATGACCTGCATCGATGAAGTCGATCTCAAATGCGGTAGCGTCAACGGGTATCCATCCTGCATCTCCCATCCACACTTCTGTCCAGGCGTGCTGTCCGAAGCTTCCACCGTACAGAGAGGAGTACATGCATCCGACGGCTAATCTTGCAGGAATTCCTACTGCACGGCAAAAAGCTGCCAATAACCTGGAGTGTGAGCCGCACTCTCCCTCCCGGGTGTTGTAGGTGTTGATTGCAGAAGTGCCTCCGGGCACAGCTCCTTCAATCTCTTCGGCTACCCATTTGCTGAGACGTTTGGCTGCTTCCCAGGAATCTGACGACCCTTCAGTAATTTCAGTTGCTTTCTTTACCAGCACCGGATCATCTGACTCAATCATGTTCTCCGGTACCAGAAACTCCTTAAGGTCAGGATCGCCTGAAAAGTCAGGAGGAAAGGGAGGTGCGTTGGTCCCGTCATACTTTGTGGCTGTCATTTCAAAAACCCCTTCAATCAGGTTGTCGGTGACTGTCCCTGTAAATGTCTGTCCCAGGTGACTCAGGCTCTCCGCTGTGATTTCTTCCCCCTGTGATTCAATTTTTCCTTTCACTTTCATGTACTCGATGCCGTGGATATTTGAGATTTTGGTATTTACTTTGGCAAAGAGGATGTCATCCATGTTCACTGTTGTAATGCGTTTAACAACGGATGGATCGCTAATAAAGATCTTCCGGTTTGTGAACATGGTCTGTACATTGAGACCGGTTGCGATATCGTACCATTGTTTTGCTTTAACACCCAAACCAGGAGTTATCTCCTCAAGAAGCAGGCATTGGTAGGTAGTGCCGGCAAGTACCAGCTGATCTTCACCAATCCGGGTATAGGTTTTCTCCTGGATCTCTCCCCGGGCCGGATCGTAGAAACTGTAGGTTTTCTCTGTGGCGTTCCCCTTAATAAAATCCTTAACAATATGGATTGTAGTAAGCGGATTTTCCATGATGAGATCTTTTGCGCCGGGGATTTTTTTCGTCTCTTTTGCTGATACTGACTCAAAGTAGATGGTGTCGTGGAGAACTTCAGAAGTAAAGTCCATTTTTGTACCACCGGTCTCCACCGTTGTGGTGTTATAAAAGAACTGTTCAGATGCCGGATCCGAAAGATAGAAATATGTAATTTTCAGGTCCATACCTCCACCCAGTACAGAGAGTTTAAGGGAAACAATACCTTCTAGCTTGTCGATCGTTTTTCCATCTTGTTCTTCCGGAACTGATGTCACCTTTGCATATCCGCAGAGGACATCATTAATCTCCACACCATAATAGATTGTTTTCTCCCCCGATTTAACGGTTTGTTCCTGTTGTCCACTTGCACATTTAGGAAGGATGAAAGCAAGCAGTACAAAGCAGATAAATACGTGTAAAGTTTTCATTGGTCTCTTTTTTAGCGTTCTATTTTATGTTTCCTCATCTTAGATCTTCTCTACAACCAGTAAAAAATCAATTTTCCTGGTTACGCCATAGATCTGGGCTAAGGTTGTTTTGGCCACGTTTGGAATGATGGAGATTACCTCTCCTTTCAGGCTGTTCAGAAACCGTTCCAACATTTGTTGGTCCTGATACATATTGATGTCTAACCGGTGTACTTTGTAATTCATGTGTTTGTTATTTGGTTGTTGATTTCTTAAGTATTGATATTTAGTTGAAATTTGGTGCTTGGACATTGTGATTTTCCAGTTATCTGGCTGTTTTCAGTTCGGTGGTGATCCGTCCTTCCAGTCCTTCTTTATAATATTCCATAAACCGTTTGATTACTTCGCCGAGAGAATGGCAAAGCTGGTTGAAGTTGTATGTTTTGCGATATTGACGGTAATCAACTTTCGAGATAAAAATGGTCATGGTTCCTGTGTCATGGATGGCAATATGACTCACATCACGTGGATTAACAACGGTAAGGAGACTTCGGTTCAGAGAAAAAGTCAGGAAAACTGTGTTATCCTCGTGAAATACCCTGGTTACATACTTCCCTTCCAGGAATCTGGAGAATCCCAGTAACTCTTCCTTTGATGCGTTGATCCCTCCGGCAGAGAATGGACGGTCGGTAAAGCCATCAACCGTTTCAACAATCTGCTCTGCAGCCAGTTTGAGCAGTCTCCGTGAATTAATTTCGTAACGCTCCTGGCCGTAGAGTGTTGACCAGTTGAGGATAACGAAGAGTGCAAGGACAAAAAGGGTGATAAAATAGCTGGCTTTGGTGAAGAAATAGTCGGAGGTGATCATTACCGGACCCTGTACGCACAAAAAACCTACCAGGATGCCAATTACCAGGTAAATCCAGAGGCGGTATTTGGACCACTGGAAGATACCTATGCCGAAGAAGAAGGCACCGCATATATAATAGGTAAGAAAGGGCATCTGGTTGATATCCATTCCATCCTGGATCAGCCACGAGCGGATACCCCATTCGGCGATGGCAATGATGTAGCAGCAGATCATGGCTATGGGGTAGAAGAGTCCGACTGACATTCTTAACTTTGATCGATTACTCATGATATTCAACTTTTTATATACTTCATAAAAAATGAAGTTTACAAATATATAACTATTGAATCACCAAAGTCAAGCGATTTCGATAAAAAGGTTAAAAGAATCGACGAAATGCTGTCCAGCTATTATCAACTGGTCAGTTTTGAACTGATTCTTTTCGCCGGGAACAATAATTATTCTCGCCCATAACTAATTGGTTTTTCAGAACAGCCTATTATAGATGCCGGAATTAAATGAGCAAGTAAAATCATAGAAACTGCTAAAACAATGCTGATTTCAAACTTTAACAGAGCAATGAGCAATAATAAACAAAGCACAATAACAGAAAAAATTGCGTAAGCATATCTTAGTGAGCGATTTATAATAAGTAATTCCCTTTCATCGACCTTTATAAATGATTTATGCGAAAACTGCCATAAACCTGTCTTGATGAAACTTAAATAAAAACAAATTGATAAAAGAGCAATTAATGTAAATTCGACAACTTTGAACATAGTTGTCCAACCGTGAACCTGACAATACTCAAATATTAATACGATACCGATTATACTTAGAAAATTAAAAGCTATTCCCAACTTAACGTTCAAATGGGATTTTTTCGTTTCCATTACATTTCCTCCTTAGATTGTTCTTTTAAAATTTGAATTAATGATTTAAATGGTTTTGTCGAAAAGATCAAATCAATAGGCAATTTAAAAGCTTCTGAAATACGATAAGCTAGATCTAAGCTAGGATTATATTCTTCGCGTTCCAGATATCCAATTGTTTGAAAATTTACTCCAATTCTTTCCGCTAACTCTTTTCGAGATATGTTTTGTTCTTGGCGAAGAATTGCGATTCTGTTGTACATTTTTCGACTTTCCATATTGCAAAAATAAAACAATAAGTTGTAAATATACAATAAAATGTATAAAATAATTATATTTTCTCAATTTATTTTTCAAACTATTGATACAAAAGAAGATATGAATATGCCCCTGCACAAGAGTCAGGGAAGGTTACAGCAATTCCTTCCGCAGCAAATTCAACGCCGTCAGCGCAGTCCGTCGAATATTCCGCTCGCGGTTATCACCAAAAAGAAAATGCTTTGCAAAAACACCATCAGGAGTGGCGATTCCGATCCAGACTGTCCCGACTGGTTTGTCG
>Ga0268278_1000283_pt1 | contig 38718 bp, 36 predicted proteins | sample saktaG_3_FD_190135 | JGI IMG/M metagenome (GOLD analysis project Ga0268278, IMG submission 190135) | Saline water microbial communities from Sakinaw Lake, British Columbia, Canada - sak_2010_1_5_55m | ecosystem: Environmental > Aquatic > Non-marine Saline and Alkaline > Saline ...
TGCAGATGGGAGGTTACCCCATTGTCTGGTTTGAAATGCCAGTAATTAGTCCCCTTACTCCTGAGAATTTTCTCGAAAACTTTCACCTGATTGCCGGCACAGATATCGCCAGGAGTTTTATGCCGGTAAACCATGTTGAGATTATCTCCTCGGACCCGGAGCCGTCTCTACTGTCCGGCGGGCAGGCCAGCACAATGCGTGCCCTCTTCACACAGGGTGGTGAGTTGGGAGAAGGCTTATTTTATTTAACAGTGGCGCCTGTGCTGCCTCTAATGGGTGCACCGGGGGGTGGGATTGGCTATGGCTTTTCGTTTGCAGGAATATCATCAGCCAAAGATGATTTCAAGGAGTGGCAGGGCACTTTATTCCAGAGTATTCAAAGCCTGACCATCTCTCAATCGTACATTGACGGCTGCATCCAGCAGCAGAATGAACAGTATAAGGGTATCCTTAAAGCGGGTAAAACTCTTTCCGAAACTTCCGATATAATAATGGACTCCTGGGAAAACAGGAATGAGAGTGATGATATCATTTCGGAAAAAAGAAGCGATGCTATATTGGGTCGCGAAAGAGTGTATAACCCGGATACCGGGGAAGTGTACCGGGTAGAAAATGGATTTTATGACGGGTATAACTTACACCGGCAGGAATATAGCATGAATGATCTCCGGCTATTGCCAGATAATGATTGGGACCTCTGGACTTCCCCCACCTTACCGGGAAGTGATATTGACTGATGTCGGCAGGAGAAGCACTTCGCGGTATTAACCCTTCTCAATCCTGAACATCCTGGTGCCGCATACCGGGCAGACACCCTGGGTTCCCGGTCTCCCATTCTTCATGGTTACTGCCTTGGCGTCTTTCATTTCCCTCTTGGTACAGCACTTCATACAGTATGCTTGCATCTATTCACGTCCCTCCGTTTTTATATTGAGGCCAACCCATTTGCGCTATGGAAGTTAATAGTAAACCCAGATAATCTAGGCCCTTTACTGACACGTATTACGCCTTTTCTACCAGGCGGTGGCTACACGATTATGCCGGCTCCACTATGGTGTACCCGATGCCGGGTCTGGTGAAGATATAGCGGGGTTTTTGGGCATCATCTCCTAGCTTTTTCCTGAGACGGGTTACATTTACCTGGAGCAGGTGGGATTTACCAACGTAGTCTTCACCCCACACCGTCTCCAGTATCTGGTCAGGGGTAAGCACGCGCCCCGCGTTACGGGCTAAACAGGAAAGCAGGGCATACTCTGTAGTCGTCAGGTTTACCTCCTGCGCGCCCAGGGTGACCCGGTGCCGGGCGAAGTCAATCTCCAGGTCACCGAAACGGGATAAAGGCTCCGAACGCTTCTCCCAGAGGCTGGCACGGCGCAGCACTGCCCTGACACGGGCTATCAGCTCCCGGGGAGAAAAGGGCTTGGTAACATAGTCATCAGCGCCGGCGTCCAGTCCCTCAACCTTCTCCCGCGGATTAGTCATGGCAGTTACCATAATTATTGGCACCGGCGAGAACTCGCGAATGCGCTGGCACACCGTATATCCATTCATGCCGGGCATCATGACATCCAGCAGCACCACGTCCGGGGTCTCATCTTCAAACACATTGAGGGCAGCTTTGCCGTCACCGGCAGTGAGCACCCGGTAGCCATCCTCTCCCAGGATACGCTGCATCAGGCGCAATATGTGAATATCGTCATCAACTACGAGTACGGTTTCCTTCTTCACTGTCATGCCAGCATCACCTGCCCCCCTCTAAGACACACTAACAGCTCCCTCAGGTGTCAGTAGTCTCACCCGAGAGGGAATATCCTGGTGAACTTCTTTATTATTGACGACCCCACCAACTTCCATGGCTTTAAGTCTAGTGGGGCCGAGTCACAGTTATGTCACAACACTGCCCTGAGTCCTAACAAAAGAATCACAAACGGTGAGTATTCTTCTGGAGGTAACGATTGCTTGGAATGTTACCCTAATAATAAACGCAAGGCGGGGGTTAAGCATCCGGGAGTAGAGGTGGCTTGACTACATGGAGTACCGATGGGCGTTTACTGGCAGTTAGGCAGAGAACTGTATTGCAATACAGTTATGAGGAGACGGCATGTAAAGCGGCAGCGAAAACGGCTTTTTAACTTGCCATTGACACTAACAATGTACTACTTGTTTTCTCATCACACGAAGCGTAGAGTTAAAATATTTCTGCTGACTGACTGTTCTATTTATCAATAGATGGTGCTATAATGTCAACTAAGGGTGCATAACTCAATAAAAAGGGAGGGCAGAATGGATGATGTTATTTACGCCCTCGCCTCAAACAGCAACACTCCTAACCCGAAGGTCGTTGGTTCAAATCCAACCCCCGCTACCAAGAAGTGAATAGGGTTAGGCAATTATGTCTAACCCTATTTTAATAAGCGTTTAAGAAGCATTATGCTAGGATGCTTTACCTGCGGGGCAGACCTTCAGACACTCCGCGCAGCTTCCTGATGCGGTATAATAAGTGCTGCAAGCATACTTATCAATAGCGTACTGTTCACTTTCTGGGGGTATTTTTATCGCTCCTGCTGGACATATCTTAATGCAAGCACCACCGCATTTAACACAGGGTATATCAATCCCTGCTGAAGCTGAAGACTCGAGCAGAGCATCAGTTATAATACAAGCCAATCGTATTCTTGAGCCATACTCAGGGGTAATCAACAGACTGTTCCAGCCAAGAACACCAAGCCCTGCTGCCTGAGCCACGTGTTTGTAGGAGATTGCCCCTTCCAAAAACCGTTCATCACTGGGAGCACCACCAGCAGGTAAGATTAGGCCTTTGAGACCAAGATTGTGCAGCCTCTTAACAATCTCATAAGCTTGCCAATCAAGGAGGCCATTTATTACCTCAACGTTACGGTCATAGAGGTCACGTAGTGTCAGCTCCCCTATCTGTGCTTTTGAAGTCAGGTGTCTAACTACCTCTGGAAACACTTCCATAGCCATCACAATTATAGACATCGCCCTCGGAAGCAGATGCTGAGCTTTATCCCATAAAGGAGTGTCCTTCCAATCTCCCAACGCAACTACACCAATCTTATCAACTTCTACACCTTCGAAGAGGTTGTTTAATGCTTGAATAGCTTGTTCTTCCATAAATGTCGATTCCCTTGGTGAAGATTTGCTTAGTTTGTTTTCAGGAAAATGATACACCAAGCTGATACTAGCATATCACAATTTATCTTCGCAAATTTATGAATCAACCTGTGGCTATAAGACAAGAGATGAGAAACTGCAGCAAAGCTGGAATTAGCTCTCTCTTCTCAAACAAAAGTTCGGAATGCTTCCAGTGTGGGCTACCAAGAAGTGATGAGGCACAGATTTCAAATCTGTGCCTTCTTGTTTATGCCGCAAGGGGGGACTGCTCAGTCATTTTATGCTAGGCGGTATTAGCCAGAAGCCGGCTTATCTCTTCCTTTAGCTGTTCCGTGTCGAAGGGCTTGGTAATATAGGGAGCCCTGGTCCTGGAGAGGAAGTTTCTGGTGTCAGTCCCCATAACATCACCGGTGATGAAGACTACCCTCCTGGCGAGGGACTGAGCTATCCCTTGAATGCGCCTGTATAACTCAATCCCGCTTCCGCCCGGCAGCTTGATATCCAGCAGGATGAGGTGATACCTTTCTTTTTTTATCCTTTTGAAGGCATCACTGACATTAGCGACAGTCTCTATCTCATACCCCTCACCGGTGAGCACGCGCTCAAGGAACTGGAGAATTACCGGCTCATCATCCACCACCAGTATCCTGGCTTTAAGTCGCATTTTCCTTTACCTGGCGCTGGCCGTTATTCCCTGGCTGGCTTTGACCTCTGCTAGTCCTCATTTTCAATCAAACGGCAAGGCCTGCAGGTAGCAGCCACCTGGGTTCAAATTATAGCACCATCTGGTCAAATGTTTTAGGGTACTAAAGTAATGCTTGGGCCATTACTTTAGTACTTTACTTCTCGGCGGTTTCGAGGTAACGCTTGTACCTGGTTAAGTGGTGCAGGACCCTGGCGGCGCGGCGTGGGCTGGGGTAAACGGGGATGCCTTCACTGCGAAAGGAGGAGAGAATCTCCATGTCGGTGGCAAATTCAAGGGCCGGCTTTACTAGAAGCACCGGCTTTTCGTGTTCTTCCACCTGCTGTCTCAGCAGGCCTAAGTTCCGCCTCTCCATCTCCTGAAAAGACTTGATTTCCTCGTTGTCAAACATACGGGACAGGCGGTCGGCATCAAGCCCTACCGGTGCCTGTAATAAGATAGCATCTATATTTTCATCCTCAATCAGTGCCCAGAGGGAAGAGAATGCAGCTGGGTTTTCCGCCATACTTATGCCCACCATGTCAACCGGGTTCCCGTGGGACCATCGCGGTGGCAGGCAGGTATCCAGCTTCTCCATGGTTGATGTGGCAAGGGGGGCTATCTTGAGCCCTTCCCGCTCGCAGGCTTCAGCAGCCACTACCCCCAGGCCACCCCCGATTGTCAGGATGCCTACCCTGTTGCTGCGGGGTAGAGGCTGGTTAAGTAAGGCAAGTACCACATCGCACAGCTCATCATCATCGTCCACTCTTATCACTCCTGCCTGCTTGAAGGCAGCCGCATAAGCTGCTTCCGAACCGGCCAGAGCCCCGGTGTGGGACTTAATGGCCCTGGCTGACTCCTCGGTCCTCCCTGCCTTGATTACCACGATGGGCTTTCCGGGTGTTGTCTCCCTGGCTAGCTGGAAGAAGCGTCTCCCCTCTCTCAGCCCTTCAATATAGCCGGTTATTATCCTGGTATTTTCATCCTGTGCTAGGTATTCTAAATAGTCCTCGAAGTGCAGGTCAGCTTCGTTGCCGGTGCTGATAAATTTGCTGAAACCAATTCCTGAACTCATTCCGTTGTGAATTATGCGGTGGCCGTAGTTGCCGCTTTGAGATATAAGAGCCACGGGTCCCGGGGCGATTTTCCCCGTCCAGGCGAGGGTCGAGAGTTTTGATGCGGTGTCGGCGTGCCCCATGCTATTGGGCCCTATAAAGCGGGTGCCGTTTTGCCAGGCAATTTTGACCAGCTCGGCTTCTAGTTTGCGGCCTGCCTCCCCCGTTTCCGCAAACCCACCGGAGATAATAACCGCCGCTTTCACCCCCTTCTGGGTGCATTCTCCCAGCACCCCGGCCACCTGTGATGCTGGCACAGCGATGATGGCCAGATCAACCGGGTTTGGGATATCAAGCACGCTGTCATAAGCGGCTTTCCCGCAAACTTCGGAGACGGTGGGGTTCACTGGGTAAACGTTCCTCTGCGCCGGGGCAAGGAGATGCTGCATGATGCCGAAGCCCCATGAGCCGGCGGTGTTGGAGGCTCCAACGAGGGCTACGGAATCAGGGGAAAATAAAAGCTGCCAGTAGTTGTTACGCATCCTCAAGTTCTATGTCACGCCAAATGTCCAGGGTGGTATCTAGATTTTACATGCAATATCACGACAAGTCTAGTTTTACGATGACGCTCCTTGTTTTTCACCCGGGGGTTGGAGAGAGCAGGGTTGTCCTGTTTGGTTGACAAAGGTATTCGAGCAGGCTAAAGTTATCCTGCGGGCTTTGCCTGAGAGGAGCGAGTCACCGATGTCCCTGCCGATAAAGACCCTGGTTCAATGTGATTTTGATGGCACGATTACCGAAGAGGACCTTGCCCTTTTTCTAATGGATACCTTCGTCGGCGAGGGCTGGCGGCCATTACTTGATGATTACCGGCAGCACAAGATATCGGTAGGGCAGTTCAATACCAGGGCCTTTGCCATGATTAAGGCTGATAGAGAGACTTTGCTGGCGGCGATAAGGGGTAAGGTCAGGTTCAGGGAAGGGCTTCAGCAGCTGGTCGCCTGCTGCCAGAGGCGGGGCTTCAGGCTTGTTATTGTGAGCAACGGCCTGGATTTCTACATAGAGACAATTCTAAAAGATGCCGGCCTGGATGGCATTGAAGTGCATGCCGCGCAGACCCGTTTTTCTCCCGGCGGGCTTGAAGTCAGATATGTAGGCCCTGATGGTCACGAGATGGACAGCAATTTTAAAGATGCCTATGCCAGGTTATTCCAGAGCCAGGGCTACCGGCTGGTATATATTGGGGATGGGCTATCTGATGTTGAAGCGTCTCGCTACGCTCATCATGTCCTGGCTACAGGGGAATTCCTGGACTACTGCAGGAAGAATAACCTTAGCTGTAAACCCTTCGATAGTCTTACCGATGTTATTACTAGCCTCGAACTCCTCTAGCCTGCTTACTGGCAGAGTTCCTCTGCGTCATAACCCGGTTCGATTCACCTCTCTACGGCTGAGTTCAGCTATACAGGCCTTTTCTCTCGTTCTCCTTTATGATGGAATAGTATTCCCGGTCTACATCTATACCCTTTTCTCTCAGGACACGCTCTGTCATTTCAACAGCGTGAAACAGGTCCAGAAACTGATTCAGCCAGGCCTTATGGTCTTCCGGGGACTTCTCGAAGGCACTGGTATACTCGGAGAACTCCTCTGATATTTTGCTGAACTGCTGGCGCAGCGCGAAGCTACCTTTGATGCGGGGGAATTTAAATATTGCCTTCACCCGGCCGAAATGGCGCTGGAAAATATACTTATCTACATACCAGAAGACACAGGCAAGCAGAAATTGGTTCAAAAGGAAGGCAGGGATGGTATGGATGCCAAGCATGTCGGCAAAGAGGTACTGGACCGCAGCCCCGGCAATCCCGGACAGCAGAATCCACCGCCCGAAGACATAGATAAACCATTCTTTAGAAAACATTTTACCCCTCCTGCCCGAAGACCTGGCTCTAAATCAGCGGCTTATATTCCCATTTCCCCCATTTTACCACTTCCAGATAGTATCAACTAGAGATGAACTGAAGGACCGCTGTTTGGGCGCTTGACGGTGGGCCAGATGAGGCGTTATGCTATCTGATGGTTAAAGGGGGAAACAGGTGAGTAAGTTTATAGATAAATTAAAGCAGGTATCCTGGGCGGCTCCCCAGGCGATGGGGTTTAAAGTGACGCTGGCGGCCCCGCCCAGGCCGAGGATGCTGCTTGTTGCCAGTCTGGCGGGGGCTGATATTGACGGCCTGGCGCAGCGGGTAGCCGGGGTCGATGGGGGGCTGCTGGATATCTCCGGGCCGGGCGAAGGGGCGAAAGCGCTTCGGAAAGTCCGCAAGGTTGTTCCTGATATTCCCTGGGGTGGTTGGCTAAAAGGTGGTGGTGGGGGGATGGGGCCGCTGGTGAAGGCGGGCTGTGACTTTGCGGTTTTTCCGCTGACCACGCCGCTGGCTACGCTTCAAGATGGCGAGATGGGCAGGGTGCTGCAGGTGGAAGAGTCGCTCAGCGAGAGTCTGGTACCGGCAATTGATGACTTACCGGTTGACGCTGTCCTTGTTACCGGCGGGCAGGAGGAGCATTTTCTCACCTGGAAGCACCTTATGGTGTTTCAGTATTTTGCCGGTTTGTTGTCGAAGCCCCTGCTGGTCTCGGTAGCGCCGACCATAGCTGACAGTGAGCTCCAGGCCCTGTGGGAGGTGGGAGTGGATGGCGTGGTCGTGGGGGTTGAGACAGCGCAGCCGGTGGCGAGGTTGAGCGAACTGCGCCAGCTCATCGATGGTTTAACCTTACCTTCTTACCGTAAGTTGAAAAAAACCGAGGCTATCCTGCCTCGTATTGGTGGTGGGGGAGACACCGTCATTGATGATGAGGATGAAGAATAGCCTATTTTGCCACTAACTTCTTTATCAGGGTGAGCTCGTCCCTGATGAGCCGGGGCATCAGGAAGTTCCGGGTTATAATTTCCTTGCCCTGTCTGCCCAGTCTCTTGCTCAGGGCGGGATTTTCCAGACAGTGTACTATCTTCTCGGCGCACTCCTCCGTGCTGTTCACCATGTAATTACTGAGTTCGCCGGTCATCTGGAGCGGGATCCCGCCGGTGTTGCCGGCGATTACGGGCGTCTCTTTCCACAACGCCTCAGCCACCACCAGTCCGAAGCCTTCCTTGATTGACTTCTGGACTACCAGCTCACTGGCTCGCTGGAAGGCATTTACCTCCATATTGCCTACCCCGCTCAGATTGGAGAGGATGAACATGTTGTCATCCTTGATTATCTCTTCGCTCAAGGCGGCGTAGATGTCCCATCCCTCAGGGTCGTCGGTGGCGAAGCTGCCGACCATGGCCAACTGGAGACCGGGTATTTTTTCTCTGGCTAACCGGTAAGCCTTTATCGTGCCGAAGGGGTCTTTCCAGCGGTCAAAGCGAGATACCTGCGTAATTAGAGGGCGCTGGCGGTCAATACCGATGTTGCCCAGTACTTCCCGGCAGACATATCTCTTGATGAACATGTTCTTGGTGCTGAAGGGGTCGATTGCCGGTGCCATGGTGGCAGTCTTATCCAGACGAAGGTCTTGGGGTATGAAGTCCCCGGTGGTGAAAACGGCGGCATCATACTCTTCTATGTAAGGACGCAGGAAGTCCCACACTTCGGGGTCCGGCTGCGAGCTATCCACATGGCAGCGCCAGACCCATTTGGCTTTACTGTCCGGCGAGAAGTGGCGCAGGGCGGCTGGTTGGGGGTCGTTTACGATAAGAACATCGTAATTCGGGTCCAGTTCGCGGGCATTTCCCAGGTTATTGGCGCCTAACACCCTCCTGGTGCTGTCCTTTTTAATCTCCTCGAAGGGAGCGCCCTGCAGGGCATTATGCAGGCCCTTGGTAATGGTGAAGAAGCGGCGGTTGCCGCGGATAATCTGCCAGTCGGCTTTAATACCCAGGGAGCGAAGCAGCGGGATGTAGGAAACCAGGAGTTCCGCCACCCCGCCGCCAAAGGGGGTGGAATTGATATGGCAGAGACGCAGTCCCTTTAGCTCGTCGCCGAGACTTACTACCTCATCAATGAGCCCTCTGGTTTCTATCAGGCGATACTTGTCAATATCGCCCACTCCTAGAGAGACTTTATGTAGCATCCGAATTTTGCCCTATGGCTAAGGTGACGCCAGTTGCCATGATTTCCCTTCGGTGGTGATGGCGGGGGCGATTACCATTTCCACCTGGTGCATCTCCCGGATGTTGGATACCCCGCAGACACCCATTGCTGTCCGCAGGGCCCCGATAAGATTCTGACTGCCATCGGTTACTGAAGTAGGGCCGAACAGGATTTGTTCCAGCGTGCTGGTAGTGCCGACCTTTATCCTGGTCCCCCGGGGTAGTGCCGGGTGGGGGTGGGACATTCCCCAGTGATAGCCTGCCCCCGGTGCCTCTTTAGCCTGGGCGAAAATGGAGCCCACCATTACGGCATCAGTCCCGGCGGCAAAGGCTTTACACATGTCGCCGCCCTTACGGAAACCACCGTCGGTGATTATCGGTATGTATCTGCCGGACTCGCGTTGATAGGCGTCTCTCGCGGCAGCACAGTCGATAGTAGCGGTTATCTGGGGGACTCCTACTCCCAGGACCTCCCTGGTGGTGCAGGCGGCACCGGGCCCAACCCCTACCAGTACCCCGGAGATTCCGGTTCGCATCAATTCTAAACAGGCGCTGTAGCTCACGCAGTTCCCGACAACAACAGGTATGGAGAGGGACTTAACGAGCTCCTCGAAGATTAGCCCCCGGTAGCTTTTGGATATGTGGCGGGCAGAGGTGACAGTAGACTGGACAAAAAGAACGTCGGCCCCGGCTTCAGCAGCTATCGGAGCCAGGCGTTTGGTATTGGCTGGTGCTGCGGCGACGGCACATACCGCTCCTGCCTTCTTAATTGACTCAATTCTCTCACCCACAAGGTTCTCCTTGATCGGTTGGGAATAGGCCTTCTGGAGCAGGGGCGTAACCTTGCTCTCAGGGGCCCGGGTGATTTCAGCCAGCACCTCCTGCGGGCTGTCATACCGGGTTTGTACTCCTTCCAGGTTGAGAACACCCAGCCCGCCCAGTTTACTCATCAGGATAGCGGAGTTGACATCGGTCACCGCATCCATTGCGGAAGCTATAATAGGGATGGAGAAGGTGAGGCTATCTATCTTGAGGTCGATGTTCGTCTGGTCAGGGTTTGTGGTTGTGTCTCCGGGGACTATCGCCACCTCATCAAACCCGTAGGAGCGGCGCAGTTCTTTAGATTGGAAAGCAGCCATTTTGATGTCCTTTCTTAAAGAAAAACTATATCAAAAGCAAGGACTTAAAGTCAAGGAATGGGTCTGGGGGGTGCCGGACAGCTTCTAATCTGGACGGGTGACGGAGGGTGGGTTATAATAGCTAAATTGGGGATGATAACCGGCGATGCCAGTTCTTTATGTTGTGGCTACCCCGATCGGTAATTTAGAGGATATTACGCTGCGTGCCCTGCGTATCCTGCGTGAAGTGAAGCTTATTGCGGCTGAGGATACTCGTAAGACAAAACGGCTGCTTGCTGCTTATGATATTAAAGCGCCGCTGACCAGTTATCATGAGCATAATAAGGTGACCAAGCTGGGCTATATTCTGGGCTGCCTTGCTGATGGTGATGTGGCTCTTGTCTCTGAAGCGGGGATGCCGGGCATGTCTGACCCCGGTTATGAATTGATTGTGGCGGCAAGTGGTCAGGGCATCCCGGTGGTTCCTATCCCGGGGCCTTCGGCTGTTATTACGGCTCTGGTTGTCTCTGGTCTGCCGGCGAGGCAGTTTCACTATCTTGGTTTTCTGCCCCGCAGGGCGGGTAGCCGGCGGCGTCTCTTGCAGTCCGTTGCCGATGGGCCTGCCACTATCGTGGTCCTGGAGGCTCCTCACCGGCTGCTCGAAACGCTTGATGATATGCTCCTTACCCTCGGGGATAGGAAGATAGCCGTTTGCCGGGAGCTTACCAAGATTTATGAAGAGGTCTTTCGAGGAAAGATAAGTCAGGCGATAGAGCATTTCGCCGAGCCAAGGGGTGAGTTTACCCTGGTTATTGAAGGCAGGAGCGAGATGGCAAGGCCGCTGGTAACCGGTGATATCAGGCGCAGGTTACACGGCATGCGTAGCTCAGGGGTAAAGGCGAAGGAAGCAATAGCCAGGGTAGCCGGAGAGACAGGTTTGTCCAGAAAGGAGCTGTACCGGGTCTGGCTTGAGTCTTAGAAGGGAGTTAAGAGTAAATGCGTCGTGGCTGTATATCCCCCGGGGAAATCCAGTGTGATGAGTGTCACCGTGTCATCCCGTACCTTGAGCGCTATTTGGTTATTGACGGGGCGGAAGGTGAAACACAGCGTTTGTGCGTTGATTGCTGCCTGAAGAAGGGCTACGCCACCTATAAGGAGATGAAGGAGAGGCAGGAATTGACCTTTTTCCCCGAAGCTGGAGGTTAGCTTCTTATCACCCCGTTGTGATAAAGTATTTGGTGGCCTGTTAGACAGGAGCAAGTTATGAGTGAAAAAATCTACATTGGTGTAGCCTGGCCTTATGCTGATGGTCCCCTCCATCTGGGCCATATTGCCGGGGCTTACCTGCCGCCGGATATCTTTGCCCGGTACCACCGTACCAAGGGAGATGAGGTATTAATGGTGTCGGGTTCGGACCAGCATGGTACGCCGATAACTATCAAGGCGGAGCAGGAGGGTAAGAAGCCTGGCGAGATAGCGGCTGAGTACCATCAGCAGTTTCTTGACTCGTGGCGCAGGTTGGGTATTTCCTTTGATTTGTTTACCAGCACGGGTACTGCCAATCATACCGAGGTATCACAGGATATCTTTCTTACCCTTTATAATAAAGGGTACATTTATAAGTCGGTGATGTTGCAACCCCTTTGCCCCCGCTGCCAGCGATTTTTGCCTGACCGCTATGTTGAAGGCACCTGCCCCTACTGTGGTTCTCCCGGAGCCAGGGGTGACCAGTGTGATGACTGTGGTAAGCCGCTGAGTCCGGTTGAGCTGGTTCAGCCCCGCTGCCGCCTGTGTGGTACCGCCCCTGAGTTCAAGGATTCAGAACACTTCTTTCTGAAACTTTCTGCCTTCAGGGATAGGCTTCTGGATTGGGTAAAGCAGCAGAGCCACTGGCGGCAGAATGTGCTAAACTTCACAGTGCGCTATCTGGAGGATGGTCTCAAGGATAGGGCTATTACCCGCGATATAAGCTGGGGGATACCGGTGCCGCTGCCTGGCTTTGAGGGTAAGTGTCTGTATGTGTGGTTTGAAGCGGTTATTGGTTACCTGTCGGCGGCTAAGGAGTGGGCCAGGTCCAGGGGAGATGAGGAGAGATGGCGCTCTTTCTGGCAGGGCGAGGTGAAAGGCTATTATTTTGTCGGTAAGGATAATATTCCCTTTCATACCATTATCTGGCCGGCGATGTTGATGGGCTATGGTGACCTGAATCTGCCCTACGATGTACCCGCCAATGAGTTCTTAACTATTGAGGGGAGACGCCTTTCCACCAGCCGTAACTGGGCAGTATGGCTGCCTGATTACCTGTCACGCTTCGACCCCGACCCGCTTCGTTATCTATTGTCAATAAACATGCCCGAGACAGGGGATACGAATTTCTCCTGGCGTGAGTTTGTTCGCCGCAACAATGACGAACTGGTGGCTACGTATGGAAACCTGGTTCACCGGGTGCTTAGCTTTGTCTACCGTAATTTTGATGGTCGCGTTCCCGAGCCGGATGAACTTGATGGCCGCAGTCTGGCTTTACTTGCTAAAGCCGGGGAAACCTTAAGCACGATGGATGGGCTTCTTTACCGCTGCCATTTCAAGGAGGCAATAAGGTCGGCGATGTCGCTGGCTCAGGAGACCAATCGCTACCTGGAGGAGAAGTCTCCATGGAAGGTAATTAAACGGGATAGACCGGCGGCGGCCACTGCTTTGTATGTCGCCATTTCGGTAATTTCGTGTCTCAGAACGGCGCTGTACCCCTTTTTGCCCTTTAGTTCTATCAGGCTGCATGAGCTTCTCGGTTTTAAGGGTAGTATAGAAGATTTGGGCTGGCAGCTTAAGTCACCGCCACCAGGGCAGAGGTTGCCCGAGCCCAGGCCCCTGTTTTCTAAACTGGACGATGGGGTGGTGGAGGAGGAATCGGGCCGGTTGGGGCAGGCCCATTCGACCGGTGGCTAAGGAGGCAACTTTTGCGGATAGCTACCATCTACCAGCCAGTCCGGGAAGACCTGGCTGAAGTTGAGAAGCAGTTTAAGCTGATTGTTGAAAACCAGCGTGTCCCTTTCCCTGAGTTCCACGAGATGTTAAGTCATGTTCTCGTTGGGGGGAAGGTTATTCGGCCGGCACTTACCCTGCTTTGCGGCAAGTTTTATAACTACGACCTTGTTGAGCTTCTGCCGATGGCTACCGCCAGTGAGCTGCTGCATATTGCCACCCTGGTTCATGATGATGCTATTGACCACTCCTCGGTGCGGCGGTTCAGGACCACGGTTAATAAAATCTGGGGTGAGGAAAAGGCAATCCTTCTCGGCGACTATCTCTTTGCCATGGCAGGCAAGTTTGCCGCTGCTACCGGTAACCTGCGGGTGGTGAAGCTCTTTGCCGAGACCCTGAGGATTATTTCCCGGGGTGAATTGAAGCAGGGCTTTAGCGCCTTTAAGCTGGAGCAGACCTTTGACGATTATCTGGAGAGGATTTCGGCTAAGACAGCTGCCCTGTTCTCGATGGCTGCCGAGTCGGGAGCGGTGCTGAGCCAGGCTCCGGAGGAGTCGGCGCAGATTCTAAAGGATTACAGCTTTAACCTTGGTATTGCCTTCCAGGTAGTGGATGATATCCTGGACTTTATTGGCACCGAGGAGGAAATGGGTAAGCCGGGAGGCTCGGACTTAAGCCAGGGTACACTCACCCTGCCGGCGATGCTTCTCTTGAAGCACTACCCGGGGGATAATCCGGTAAAGAGGCTGTTTGAGGACCGGGATAAGGGGGAGAATATCACCCTGGCAATAGAAGCGGTACGCAACTCATCGGTTATTGATGAGTGCTACCAGGTGGCTTCAGGTTATCGGGATAAGGGGTGTCAGAACCTCAAGTTGTTGCCCAACTGCCCCGGTCGCCGGTCACTGGCGGAACTGGCGGACTATATTATCCAGCGAAAAAGATAACCGGGCAAGGTGTTCCTCCTCACCCGGTTATTGACTACTAACCGTTTGCCGTACTAAAGCGCCCTGTTATGAGAGTAGACCTATGGGGAATACCCAGCGGCCGAACTTTGCGTTCAGTACCACTGCTGCTGAGCCGTAGGTAGCAGCGGCGCCACAAATAACGCCCTCTATTCCGGGGACAGTAGCTGGTAGAACACCGTAGAAGTGGGCTGCCAGCAGGAAGAAGAGCAGGGCCAAAGTGGCAAACACAAAGACATGTACCCGGGAGATTTTGAAGGTGCCGATGGTCATATAGCTGGTAAATATACCCCAGCATATACATGTCCAGGCCAGTCCGGGGCCATCCAGAGTAACCATTCCTGTCCACTGGAGCGCAAAAGCAAGACTCAGGCCTATCCAGAACAGGCCGTAGGAGGTGAAGGCGGTAAGCCCGAAGGTATCTCCCCGGCGGCCATCGATGATGCCAGCGATAACCTGGGCCATTCCCCCCCAGAAGAATCCGTATATCAGGGGAAGGGTGCTGTCAATCAAGCCAATATTATGTACCTGAAGTAAGATAGTGTTAAGACCAAATCCAGCCAGTCCTAAAGCACCTGGATTTGCCCATACTACATCGTCTTTCGACACTGATACAACCTCCAATGCTTATTTAGCACAAGGGAGCTAACCACTGGAATCCGGTTAGCTCCCTTATTTATTGGGCTACTCAGGGTTTACTGGGCGCCTTTTACCAGGGTATCAACCACTGAGGGGTCGGCCAGTGTGGTGATATCACCCAGGTTGTCGACATCACCGGCGGCGATCTTGGTCAGGATACGGCGCATAATCTTGCCGCTCCTGGTCTTGGGCAGGCCGTCGGCAAACTGGATCTTGTCGGGGGAGGCTATCGGGCCAATCTCCTTGCGGACATGGGTCACCAGTTCCTTTTTGAGGGTGTCGGATAGCTCCACGCCGACGTTCAGGGTAACAAAGGCGTATATTCCCTGTCCCTTGAGGTCGTGGGGCATGCCGACCACGGCTGCCTCGGCTACCTTGTTATGGGATACCAGGGCACTTTCAACCTCGGCGGTGCCGATGCGGTGGCCGGAGACGTTGATGACATCATCTATCCGTCCCATCAGCCAGAAGTAGCCGTCCTCATCCACCCGGGCGCCATCCCCGGTAGTATACACGCCAGGGTACTGGATAAAGTAGGTATTCTTGAATCTTTCCGGCTCACCATAGACACGGCGCATGAGCCCGGGCCAGGGTTTCCTGATTACCAGGTAACCACCCTCATTAACATCGGCGGGGGAGCCGTCTTCCCTGATTACTGCCGCATCAACGCCGGGGAAGGGGAGTGTAGCTGAGCCTGGTTTCAAGGCGATGGCTCCAGGTAGGGGAGTAATCAGGATGCCGCCGGTCTCTGTCTGCCACCAAGTGTCCACGATGGGACGTTTGCCCTTTCCAATTACATTGTAGTACCACATCCAGGCTTCGGGGTTAATTGGCTCGCCAACCGTACCCAGGATGCGCAGGCTGCTCAGGTCACGCTTGTTGGGCCACTCGTCTCCTTCTCTCATGATAGACCGGAGGGCGGTAGGGGCAGTGTAGAAGATGTTGACCTGGTACTTCTCCACGATTTCCCAGAACCGATCGGGCTGAGGGTAGGTGGGCACCCCTTCGAATATGATGCTGCTGTTGCCAAAAGCCAGGGGTCCGTATACGATATAGCTGTGTCCCGTGACCCAGCCAATGTCAGCCGTGCACCAGAAGGTATCCTCTTCCTTCACATCAAATATCCACTTGAAGGTCTGGTAGCAGAACAGCAGATAGCCGGCCTGGGTATGAAGGACGCCCTTGGGTTTGCCGGTGCTGCCGCTGGTATAGAGGATAAACAGCGGGTCCTCGGCGTCCATTGGCTCCGGCTCGCAGTAGGGCTTGATGTCTGCGGCGGCCATTTCCTCATGCCACCAGCGGTCACGGCCGGCCTTCATAGTTACTTCATTGTTGGCCCTCTTGACGACGATAACGTCCTTTACGTCAGGGCACTGCTCGAGGGCGGCCATTGCGTTATCTATGCTCTTGATGACCCGGCCACCGCGGTAGTAACCGTCAGTGCAGATAAGAATTTTAGACCCGCAGTCCTGGATCCTGTCTCTTAGCGCCTCGGCGCTGAAACCGCCAAAAATAACGCTGTGGATAGCCCCGATGCGGGCACAGGCGAGCATGGCGATGGCTAGCTCCGGAATCATGGGTAAGTAGATAGAAACCCGGTCGCCCTTCTTAACGCCGAGCTTCTTCAGTACGTTGGCGAACTTGCACACTTCGTAATATAGCTGCTGATAGGTTAGCGTCTTGCTGTCGCCGATATCCCCTTCCCAGATTAAGGCTGCCTTATTTTTCCGCCATGTTTTCAGGTGCCTGTCAACACAGTTATAGCAGACATTCAGTTTACCACCGACGAACCATTCATGCTTGGCTTCCTTGAAATCCTCGACCAGTACCTTATCCCATTTTTTGTACCAGTCCAGCTGCTCTGCCATTTCTCCCCAGAAGCCCTCGGGGTCATCAATAGACCTCTTAAAGAGCTTCTTGTATTCGTCCATGCTCTTGATGTATGCCTGTTTGACGACTTCTTCCGAGGGTTTAAATACCCTCTTTTCATCCATCATGGACGTAATGGTCTTTTTCTCTCCCATAAATACTCCTCCTTGCTGGCTTGAAAAATTTTCCGGTCGCTTGTAGGTCTAATAATATCTGCTCAGGTCGCCAAGATGTAATTTTACCAGATATTCCCCTGTATAACAAGTTCAGGTTCAGACGCCCGGGGGGACTCTCTCTACCCTGACGGCGCATAGCTTAAGCTCGGGGACCCTGGCTACCGGGTCCAGGGCGGGACTGGTCAACATATTTACCGGGCTTTTGGCAAGGTGGAAGGCCATGAATATTACCCCTGCCGGTGATGTCTCGCTTACTTCTGTTCTTGCCGTCACCTCCCCTCGCCTGGAGATAACCTTTACCATATCATTATCGTCAATGCCCAGGGCCCGGGCGTCCCCGGGATTTATCTTCACCAGTTCCTTGTCCTGGAGGGCGTTAAGTCCCGTTACCTTTCCGGTCAGGGTGCCGGTGTTGAAGTGATACAGGCTGCGCCCGGTGGTCAGGATTAGCGGGTAGTCGTCATCAGGGAGTTCTGCCGGTGGCTTGTAGTCGAGCGGGATAAACTGCCCCTTACCCCGGGTGAAGGCACTGGTGTGGAGGATGGGTGTCCCCGGGTGGTCGGGGGTAGGAGATGGCAGCTGTAAGCCGCCGTTTTCCAGACGCTCAAAAGAGATGCCACCATAGCCGGGGGTAAGACTTGCGATCTCATCCATAATCCGGGACGGGTGCTCAAAATCAAATCCCTTGCCTTTTATCCGCTGCCCCAGGGCACAGGTAATCCACCAGTCGGGGTGTGAGTTACCCGTGGGTTCAATTGCCTTTCTCACCCGCTGCACCCGGCGTTCGGTATTGGTAAAGGTACCATCCTTCTCGGCAAAGGTTGCCCCCGGCAGGACAACATCAGCCAGCCTGGCCGTCTCGGTGAGGAAGATATCCTGGACCACAAGGAATTCGAGCTTCTCAAGGGCCTTCCGGGTGTGCTTGGTATCAGGGTTACTCAGTAGCGGGTTCTCGCCAACGAGGTAAATGGCCTTTAGCTTTTCCTTGGAGGCGCTGTCGAGCATCTCGGTCAGGGTGAGCCCCGGGAATGATGGGAGCGGGCACTCCCAGGCGGCCTCAAACCTCTGCCTGGTACTGGGGTCGGTTACTGATTGGGCACCGGGATAGGCGTCAGGTAAGGCTCCGAGGTCGCAGGCACCCTGGGCATTGTTCTGCCCCCGCAGCGGATTAACCCCGGTTGACGGTTTGCCGATGTTCCCGGTAAGCATCGCCAGGTTGGCGGTGGCTATTACGTTATCGGTCCCGTGGCAGTGCTGGGTAATGCCTGAACCGTAAAGGATAGTGGCTGGTTTGCTGCTGGCATATACCCTGGCGGCATCGGTTATCAGGTCCCGGGGTACGCCGGTAATCCGCTCAACCCTATCGAGTCCAAAGCTACTGAGGGATGCCTTGAAGGCATCGAAGTTCTCGCACCGCTCGCTGATAAAGGTCGGGTCGAGGAGACCTTCATCCACTATCACCCTCATCATTCCCATGAGCAGAGCAACATCGGTACCCGGGCGCTGTCGAAGCCAGATTTCGGCAAAGCGGACGAGGTCAATCTCCCTGGGATTGGCCACGATGAGCTTTGCCCCGCTCCTTACCGCTCTCTTTACCTCCAGTCCGATTATGGGGTGGGCTTCAGTGGTATTGGTGCCGATAGCCAGAATACCCCGGGCGTTATGGATTTCGTTTATGGGGTTGGTCATTGCCCCGCTGCCGAAGCTCTGCCCCAGTCCGGCCAGGGTCGGGGCGTCGCAGAGCCGGGCAGAGTGGTCGATATTGTTGGTGCCCAGAACTACCCGCGCGAATTTCTGAATAATATAGTTTTCCTCGTTGGTGCACTTGGCGGAGGCAATTATCCCGACCTCGTCCCCATTGTATTTGTCCAGCCTGCCGGCTATCAGTCCCAGTGCCTCGTCCCAGGTTGCCTGAGTAAGCTCTCCGTTCTTTTTGATGAGGGGGATGGTCAAGCGCTCCGGGTGGTGGATAAAACCGGTGATGCCGAAACGGCCCTTGACACAAAGGTGACCGTTGTTCGGGGGTTTGTCTTTATTGCCACGGACAGTCACCACCCGGTTATCGCGGGTGCCGAGATAAATCTGACAGCCCACGCCGCAGTAGGGACAGGTAGTAGCCACCTCCCGCACGGGCTGTGTGGTGTCTTTGGGCATCAGGGCGGCGACCGGGCAGTGCACGACACACTCGCCGCAGGACTGGCAGGTTGAGTCTACTAGCGGCTTATCGCCAAAGGTGGAGACCCTGCTGGAGTAGCCACGAAAGGCAAAGTCAATGGCCCCAACCCCTGTTATCTCATTACAGGTACGCACACATCTGCCGCAGAGGATGCACTTATTGCGGTCCAGGTTGAAGAAAGGGTTACTGGTATCAACCGGAAATGACCTGGTTGTGCGGCTGAATGGCAACTCGGTAATGCCCAGGTAATCAATGACCTCCTGTAGTTCGCATTGCCCATTCTTGGGGCAGGTTACGCAGCGGTCGGTTACCGCGACACTGCGCAGACATATGTCGAAGGGCTGGCACTGTTCCCTGCGGTGGCATATCAGGCAATCGCAGGGGTGGTCGGTCATGAGGAGCTGGACGGCGGTTCGTCGTACCTCACTAACCGCTGGTGTCTCGGTGTGAACCACCATCCCGTCACTGACTGGGGTGGTGCAGGCGGTGGGCAGGCCGCGTATGTTCTCGATTTCAACGACACAGAGGCGGCAGGCCCCGTATGGCTTCAGGTCAGGGTCATAGCAGAGCTTAGGAATATAGATGCCGGCGCTCTGGGCTGCCTCAAGCACCGTCATCCCCTTATCTGCTGTAATTTCCTGGCCATTGATGGTTAGCTTTACTATGTCCAAGGTGAATTCCCCGTTCCCTTCATTCTTCGAGGTCACATCTTAAGCACCGCTCTGCTTCTTCGACTGCCTTCTCTTCGTCATAGCCAAGTTCTACCTGGGTAAAGTTATCGAGCCGTTGGGCCACCGGTAAGGCTGGCATCCAGGGCCGCCATTTCTCCTCGGCTTCTTCGAGGAAGGTGGCTGCTTTTTCGGGTGGTGCCAGTATTTCGTCAATAGCCCCGCTGCCTCCAAGGTATTTGTCAATGGAGATTGCCGCCTGTCTTCCGGCGGCGATTGCCTCAATGACTGATGCCGGTCCGGTCACGGCGTCGCCACCGGCAAAGATACCTTCTCTCTCGGTGGCGAGACTGTAGGGGTCAATCTGGAGGGTATTCCCCCGGCTCGTAGTCAGCTTGAACCGCTCTGGAATCTCCGGACGCTGGCCGATGGCGGGGATAATGGTGTCGAAGTCCAGACTGAACTCACTGCCCTCGATTGGCTCCGGTCGCCGCCGACCGCTGGCGTCCATTGTTCCCAGCTTCATGCGAATGCACTCAAGACTGAGCTTATTGTCTTGACTGGTTATCCGGGATGGTGTCACCAGAAAGTGAATCTGTACCCCCTCAGCCAGGGCCTCCTCGATTTCCTCGGGACTGGCCGGCATCTCACCGCGTGTCCGGCGGTAGAGGATGGTTACTTCCCTGGCTCCGAGGCGGAGTGCGGTTCGTGAGGAATCAATAGCGGCATTACCACCGCCGATAATGGCTACTTTATCCCCGACATCCACCTTTTGCCCCAGGCTGACCTCCCTGAGGAAGGATACACAGTCCTTCACCCGGGGGCTGTCCTCCCCATCAACGCCCAGCTTGATACCCTGGTGGGCACCGGTGCCCAGGAAGATGGCATTGTAACCCTGCTTGAAGAGACCTTCTGTGGAGTCTACCCTTACGTTTGTTTTTATCTCGACACCGAGGCTTTCTATCTCCCTGATTTCGGCTTTGAGGATATCCTTTGGCAGCCGGTAGTCGGGAATACCAACTCGCATCATGCCCCCTGGCTCGGGTAATGCCTCAAATGCGGTGACCGAGTGGCCAAGTTTGGCCAGATAGTAGGCTGCGGTCAGCCCGGCCGGGCCTGAGCCAACAATGGCAACTCGCTTCCCGGTTAGCGGCGCTCTTTTTAGCCTTTGTTTCCACAACCCGCTGTCATGCTCGGCGGCAAAACGTTTGAGTGCCCGGATTGCAAGCGGGTCGTCAAGCTGCCCCCGGCGGCACTTCGCCTCACAGGGGTGAAAACAGACCAGGCCGCAGACTGCCGGGAAGGGTATTTTTTCCCTGATGACGGCCACTGCCTCGGCTGGCTTACCCCTGGCGATAAAGCGAATGTAGCGGGGGACGTCCACACCGGCGGGGCAGGTGTGGCTGCACGGGGCGGTAACCAGCCCCTTGCAGACCGCCGCCCGGCAGTGGTGACGCTTAATATGCTCCTCATACTCATCCCTGAAGTAGCGAATGGTGGTGAGGATCGGGTTAGGCGCGGTCTGTCCCAGGCCGCAGAGTGAGCCGGTCTTAACGGCTTCACTCAGCTTGAGCAAGAGGTCAATGTCTTCGGGTTTGCTCTTCCCATTACAGATATTCTCCAGTATCTCCAGCATCTGCTTTGTTCCCAGACGGCACATGACACACTTACCGCAAGACTCGGACTGAGTGAAGGAGAGGAAATAACGGGCAACATCAACTATACAGGTATCCTCATCCATTATTACCATGGCGCCCGAACCCATAATGGAGCCAGCCTCGGCCAGTGATTCATAGTCAACGGGTAAATTAAGCCGGTTGGCTGGCAGGCAGCCCCCGGAGGGGCCACCGGTCTGGACTGCCTTAAATTGTTTATTATTGGGAATTCCACCACCAATCCCGTAGACAATTTCTTCAAGGGGGATGCCCATTGGTACCTCGATTAGTCCGGTACGGTTTACCTTACCAGCTAGAGAAAAGGTCTTGGTTCCTTTGCTTTTCTCCGTGCCGTAACTGGCATACCACTTGGCACTCCGCCCCAGAATTGCCGAGACGTTGCTCCATGTCTCCACATTATTGATGTTGGTTGGTTTGCTCCATAACCCGGTTTGGGCGGGGAACGGGGGGCGGGAGCGAGGCATACCCCGTTTGCCCTCGATGGATGCCATCAGTGCTGTCTCCTCACCGCAGACAAAAGCCCCCGCTCCCTGCTTAATCTTTATGTGGAAGCTGAAGTTAGAGCCCAGAATGTTATCGCCGACCAGTCCGTAGTCTGCCATCTGCCGAAGGGCAGATTTCAGGCGTTCGATGGCAAGGGGGTACTCGGCTCGGATATAGATATAGCCCTCGGTTGCCCCCATGGCATAGGCGCCGACGAGCATCCCTTCCAGGACGGAGTGGGGGTCACCTTCGAGGAGGGACCTGTCCATGAAAGCACCGGGGTCGCCCTCGTCGGCATTACAGATTACATACTTTACTTCGCCGGGAGACTTGCGGCAGAATTCCCACTTGAGTCCGGTGGGGAAACCGGCACCACCGCGGCCGCGCAAGCCCGATTTTTTAATCTCTTCAATGACTTCCTCTGGCGTCATTTCCAGTGTCTTGACCAGGCCACTATAGCCGTCGTTGGCTATATAGTGGTCGATGTTCCCCGGGTCGATGAGCCCGCAATTGCGCAGAGCTATACGTACCTGGGGTTTAAGCATTGGCAGCTCCCAGAGCTGGGGAATGCCCTCGATGCTTTGCTCGCCAACGGAGCCCAGAGCCAGGTCAGGACGTGGCTTGTCATTTACGATGTAGTCATTAATCAGTTGGGAGGCGAGCTCGGGAGTGAGATTGCCGTAATAAATGTGAGGGCGACCCGGCTTGACAATACTGATTAGGGGCTCGGCGTAGCAAAGTCCAATGCAGCCAACCTGGGTGATTATAGCCTCGATGTTATTCTGAGCTAATGCAGCCTCGAGGGCTTCAAGTACACCAAGGGCACCGGCCGCCCGGCCACAGGTGGCAGCGCCAATAAAGATACGGGGTCTGTCGCTATGTTCCAGGAGTTCCCATTTTGTCCTTGCCCGGGTTCTTATTTCATCAAGAGTCACGATTTCGCCTCATCGCCGTTCCCGGCATCGGCCAAGATTTGCTTCACTTTAGCCGGTGTCATTCGACCATGGACGGTCTTGTCAATCACTACCACCGGTGCCAGGGCACACGAACCGAAGCAGGCAATTGTCTCCAGGGTATACTCAAGGTCGGTGGTGGTCTCTTCTGCCCCGATGCCCAGGTGTTTCTCCACCTCACGCAGGATACGTACCCCGCCTCGTACGTAGCAGGCAGTCCCCCGGCATACCCTGACAATCTTCCTGCCGGAAGGGACCAGCTTGAACTGAGCATAGAAGGTGCTTACTCCGTATACGACACTCTCAGGCAGCTTCAGAAACTGAGCGACCTTCTGCATTGCCTCTTCGGGCAGGTAACCGTTTCTCTCCTGAATCTCCTGCAGAATGGGAATGAGGTTGCTGCCATCACGGTTGTAGGAGGACAGGAGTTTGTCCAGTTGCTGTCTGATTTCAGCCTTTACCAAGGTGGCTCCTTACTAATTTCACAGGGAACGTTTGTATCTGCGGCGGAGAAACAGTCGGAGGTGGTGCTTTTAGAGTAGCCAGTCATCTTGCTTTCGGAAAATTATTGTATAACATCAGGCACCATATTTAAAGTACCTGTACCGCCGTTCTCTTCGCCGGTCCCGGCCGGTTGAGCGGCAGGCGGGCTTAACGCTTTATTTGCTTTAAAATCTCCCCCTTCTTATCATCTTATCCGCAGTGTCTCATTTGTTACTTTTATGAAAATGAAATCAGTATGTTAAGACCTCAGGGCGTTACTATATCTCAAGCCAGGAGTGAGAGTAGAGCGTTTCACCGGTAAGTACCCTGACTGTTTTTACGTATTCTATTTCTTTTTGACTCAAGGAAGAGAGGTCGGGCATGTCACCATCCATTACCCGGTATACCAGGTCGACAATCTCTGGCATCTCCCCCCGGGCTATCCGGATGAGTTCGGGGTCAAGGGCATCAACGATTGCGGAATGTAACCCGTAACGCATGAGCATTATCAGGTAGGTCCGGTTAAGGCAGGGCCTGAGATGGGCTGGGGTGCCATTGGAAACGTTGGATAGCCCTACCGTAGATTTGCAGTCGGGAGCAATATCTTTGAGCATACTCATAAATTCCAGGCATGCCTTTACCTGGTTTATTTCCCCCGACACCGGGGTGGCGATAGGGTCGATCCAGATATCCTCGCTGGAGATACCAAACTGGTTGACCTGGTAGATAAGGTCAACTGCAAGAAGGCATCTCTCGTTGGCATCCCGGGGCATCCCTTCCATGCCCCATAGCAGTCCTATCATGGAGGCATGATATTTTTTGACCAGGGGCAGTCCCTGTTTCAGCCTCTCCGGCTGCAGAGAAACGGAGTTTACCAGTGGCCTGGCTTTACATACCTTGAGTCCGGCCTCCATCGTTACCGGGCTGGTTGTATCCAGGGATAACGGTTTATCGGTAACCTGTTGTACAGCGTTAATGACCCAGGCTATTAACTCGTCCCCTGCCTTCCGCGCCGGGCCAATGTTGATGTCAAGGTAGTCCATCCCGGCTTCAGCCTCGGCCTTAGCCATCTCCTGAATTGGCGCCGGGTCCCTTGCTGTGACTGCTGCCCCGATAGCCCTTGACATAATGTTTATATTTTCTCCGATAAGGACCAAGGTTTCCTCCCTATGGTTGCCATGTCTTGAGGTAAGCAGGGATGTGAGCCCCTTCTTTGGGGCCGACCAGAATCTGCCAGCCGGGCAGCTCTTCTTCCAGACTGCCGCTTTCGATGGCGGTATAGCCGGGGATTATCAGTTTATGGTGTTTGACCATCTCCGAAATCCCGCATTTTTTGACGAAGGGAGCGATAGTATCGGCCACGAACCTGCCTCCTGCCCATGCCGTTAATACCGAAAGCCCCTGGGTATCCTTGACCAGCAGGTGGCTGGGGACTTTGCTCGTCTCTATCTCGGCGGAGACAATGAAGTAGGTGAGGGAAAAGTTGGTGGTGATAAGTACCGGCGAGTTTTCATCAGGATTACCAACAGGGTAGATTCCCTCGGTAATAGCCAGCGGGCGCTGGGGGTCAGTATAGATGTTCATCCTTTCCACGAGCAGGGGGAAAAGGCTTTCTCCCTGAAAGTCGGAGAGGACGATGATACCGCTATACTTGGCCACAAAGATGGAGGCAATAACGGCCTCTTTCATCGGGTCATCGGTCATCTCGCCGGGGAAAACAATGGTAGGGAAGCCTAAGGGACGGAACCGCTTGCTTAAAGCGGTGCTCCTGATGAGTATCTGGTCTTCAAGGGCCTGGCGCAGGCTTCTTGCCCCGGAATCGAGAACAATATCATTTACCCCGGAGTCGGTTAGTTGAGCCGTCAGCCGGGCAAGCTCATCCAGGGTAGAGGCCTTGGCCACTACCGGGCATGAATTTTGTCTGGCCAGGCTGGCTACTGGCTCCAGGTTATCTCTGGTGGCGGCGTATAGCAGCGGTTTTCGCTCCGCACAGACCTTTAAACCGGCTGCCAGAATATCAGGGCTGGGGCTCATCAGGATAATACTAGCATCGGTGTTTTCCTTGACCTTGCTGACGGTAGCTTCAAACCTGGCCCTGTCGCCAGACTCATCCTTTACTGCCATGAGCTCGGGGCGAAGGGTGAGCTCTACCCGTTTATATTCAAGTTGATTAAATCTCTCCAGCCTGGCGCTGATTTCAGATTCATCCATGCTGTCCCTGATAAGGAGGGCAAAACCGGGAGGGTTTTCAAATCTCTTTTCATGGCGGAACATAACCGTCTCGCCGCCAATCTTTAGTGCCCTGTTGCCAGCGCCGATAGTGACCAGCCTGATAGGCGGCGCCGCCGCCTCTTCCAACTTTGCCCTGACCTCGTCGGAAATATCGGGACAGGCAGCCAGTTCCGCTTTTGCAGCCGCTAATTTCATAGCGAAGGCAAGACAGGTAGGCTCCCCACATCGCCCGCAGTTTGTTTTGGGCAGCAGTTTGAATATCTCTATCCCGGTGAGTGGCATGGTTGTAAGTCCCTTCCTATGTTATCGGCTGCATTATAAGTGCCGGGGTTTTTCTCTTCTAGTTATTTTTGGGGGCGGCGAGCTCGGTTATTATCTCCTGGACCAGCCTTATTGCCTCGGGGTGTCGCATAATTAAGACATCACCCCCCCCCAAGAGCAGGACCATGGCGGACATTGCTTCCAGCAGGATACCCCTCTTTCTGGTGTCTCCCAGGGTGAGGGCTCCATCAGCAGGGAGTTTAGCTTCCTTGGTTTTCCACACCTCTTTGGCTACATTGCAAATGAGGGGATACTGAAGCTTCTTATCCTGCTGGGTCAGGGCTGCCGTCCTGATTCTCTCCATTACCGAGTAGCAGTACTCTATACCGTAGCCGATGCTGCTGACGGTTGGGTCTATGATAAGCAGTTCATCGCGGACGCCGAGATTGCCCAGCAGGATATTGAGTTGCTTGGCCAGATTTATGTCGATGGGTGTTGACGCAATTACGGTGTGCTGGTAACCGATAGCGGCAGCCCCGATCTTCTTGTAGTCTCCTTCCTCAACCGGTCCGAGAATCAGGTTCCGTCCCTCATTGACCTCAGCCACTTTTCTCAAGACCCTGGTATCCTTGTCATGATTGGCTGTCCCCCAGACGATGAGGGGAACGGTGATGACCTCGGCTACATTCTTGACTACTGCCGCTGCTTCATCGGCACCCCGGTCAAGACCGTTGGGGTCGGTGCTCACCAGCTGCAGACAAATCATCTCTGCCCCGAAGTCGGTAACGCACTTCCTCGCCCATGCCACCGGGTCGCCGGTTACTCCCTGAAAGGGCTCTAAGGCGGCTTCGGGCCAGTCTTCAGGCGATGTGTCCCACACCTCCATGGCTATCCGGGGAAGGTTTGGCATCTTACCCTCAAAAAGGTAAAAGGGATAACAAGTTTCTCCACCCACGGTTACCGCTGTATCCCCCTTGCCCAGTCTTATCTCTTTAATCCTGCCGTTATAGGCTGTTTTGGGGATTTTGTCGTAAGCCATTAAATTCCCCTTTACTGATTGACTATCGGGCATATTATACCATAGGTTGAAGCTAAAAGTGGCATTTCCCATCCCGGGCCGGTGGACAGGAGCCGGGGCAGGGGTTATAATCTTCTAGCTATGGAGTCTCAACCTGGGCTTGATGTCCTCTTCACCGGTGGGGAAATACAGGCGGCGGTAAAGAAGCTGGCGGCTGAAATCAGGGAAGATTATCAGGGAAGGCAGCTCCTGCTCGTCGGTGTCCTCAAGGGCTCGTTTGTGTTTCTGGCTGACCTGGTCCGGTTTCTTAACATCCCACTGGAGATTGACTTTGTCTGGCTGTCCAGCTACAGCCGGGGCAGAGAAAGCTCGGGGAGGATTGAAGTGGTGCTGCCCCCCCGGTGTCAGGTTAAAGATAGGGATGTGCTCGTGGTCGAGGATATCGTGGACAGCGGAGTCACCAGTGCTTTTCTCATGGAATATCTGGATAAGAAAAAGCCGGCTTCAGTGAGGCTCTGTGCCCTGACCGATAAACCTTCGCGGCGGCAGGTCCCGGTTAAGATTGACTATCTGGGTTTCACCGTTCCTGATAAGTTTCTGGTGGGTTATGGCCTGGACTGGGATGAGAAGTTTCGCTATCTGCCCGATATATGTGTTCTGGAGGATGAAGGATAATGGCAACCCGGCAATCGCGCCTGCTCTCGGTAGCTAAAGGGGATTGCGCGGCGGACCTTATCTTCAAGAATGCCAGGGTGGTGAATGTCTTTACCGGCGAGGTTGAGCCGGGCAATGTGGCTGTTTACCAGGGCGTGATTGCCGGGGTAGGGGATTACCAGCAGGCGAGCCGGGTACTGGATTTGGATGGCAGATATCTTGCTCCCGGTCTCATTAATGGGCATACTCATATTGAGAGCTCGATGCTTGATGTTGGTCAGTATGCCCGGGCGGTGGTGCCGCGGGGTACCCTGACGGTGATTACCGACCTTCATGAAATCGCCAATGTCTGCGGGTTTGAAGGCATCAGGTATGTTCTGAATTGTATCCGCCGCCTGCCTCTTGACCTTCTGTTGATGGCTCCTTCCTGTGTGCCGGCAACGCACCTTGAGACCTCGGGAGCCAGTCTTGGCACCCCGGATATTCGTCGCCTGCTACGGCTGAAAGGGTGCATTGGGCTGGGGGAGGTAATGAATTTCCCCGGTGTGCTTGGTGGTGATGAGATGGTGCTGAGCAAGATTAGCTCTGCCCGCGGGAAAATTGTCGATGGTCATGCCCCCGGGGTTACTGGCAAAGACCTGAATGCCTATATTGCGGCTGGTATCCATTCTGACCATGAGTCTGTTTCCCTGAGTGAGGCTGAAGAGAAATTAAAGCGGGGAATGTATGTTATGGTGAGGGAGGGTTCTTCGGAGAAGAACCTTGAGGCCCTCCTGCCCCTGGTGACCGATAAGACCTATAAGCGGTGTTTCTTCGTCGTTGATGACCGCAGCCCTCTTGACCTACTGGAGGACGGTGATATTGATGCCGTGGTGCGCGGGGCAATTGGCCGGGGGCTTGACCCGGTGCGGGCGATTCAAATGGCGACTATCAATACCGCTGAATATTTCCGCCTTGATAGGCTCGGCGCCGTTGCCCCTGGCTATATGGCCAATCTGATTGTCCTCAGCGATTTGTCCCGGCTCGAGATAGAGATGGTCTTCTACCGGGGGCGGCTGGTAGCCAGAGACAAAAAACCACTATTTCCTTTATCCGGGGTCGGGGGCAAGGGGCCGACCGGGACCGTAAATATTAAACCTTTTGGCATAGAGGCATTAAGACTCTTCCCTTCGGGGGAGACCGAGCCGGTTATCGAGGTTGTCCCCGGTCAGATAGTTACCCGGAAGAGAATGGAGAAGGTCAGGGTTTCGGGTGGGGTTGTTCTCCCCGAGCCTGGGCGGGATATCCTGAAACTGGTAGTGGTTGAGAGGCACCGGGCTACCGGCAATATTGGCCTGGGGCTGGTAACAGGTTTTGGCTTGAAGAGGGGGGCTTTAGCTTCGTCTATTGCTCACGATTCTCATAATATCGTGGCTGTCGGGGCCGGTGACGCAGACATATTTGCCGCCGTTAAAGAGCTTGCAAGGCTGAACGGTGGCCTGGTGGCTACTGCGGGGGGTGAGATGCTGGCCAGCCTGGCACTGCCCATTGCCGGACTGTTATCCGATGAACCTTTAGAGGTAGTGGTGGCCGGGCTGGCTGAGCTTGAGCGAGTGGCCAGGGATTTGGGCGCTACCCTGCCTTCACCCTTTGCGGCCCTGTCTTTCCTGGCCCTGCCCGTAATCCCCGAACTCAGGCTCACCGACCTGGGGCTGGTAGATGTGAACGCATTTAAGCTGATTAAATAAGAGGAGGACGGCAACGCATTTTGTAACGCCGCAGCCTGCCTTTGAAAGCCGGCGTGATGCCGGCAGGCAGTTAGCTGACAAGCTGAGTGAATATAATGGGAAGCCGGTGGTCGTGGTTGCCATTCCTAACGGGGGGGTACCGGTGGCGGCGGAGGTGGCCGGTGCCATTAAGGCTGACCTTGAGCTGGTTATCTGCCGTAAGGTTCCCCTGCTGCTTAACCCTGAGGGCAGCCTGGGAGCTGCCGCTGACGATGGGACAGTTATCCTCAATGAGGAGGCAGTAAAAAGAATTGGCTTTAACCGGCAGCAGCTGGAAGATGAGATTGGCAAGGTGAGGGCTGAGATTAAGCAGCGCAGCCTGCTCTACAAGTGGGACCGACCGATTGTTAGAGTGACTGGCAAGACGGCGATAATCATAGACGACGGCCTGGCTTCGGGTTTTACCATGATGGCAGCAGTGGAGTCGGTACGTCACCGCCACCCGAAGGAGGTAGTTGTAGCGGTACCGGTGGCGCCGGCGGCGGCGGTAAAGCAGTTGGAGAGGATTGCGGACAGGGTGATAACCTGCATCACCAGCTTTTTGCCCAAATTTTATGTATCTGACTTCTATCGTTACTGGCACGACCTTGATGATGACGATGTCGCTCGCTACATCAAGGAGTGGCGGATGCAGCAATCGAGCTTGAACCTCAGGCCACCACGGGAAAGGTAGTGATACCAGGGATTAAGGGTACGGAAACGGGCACCGGGGGTGTTTATTGTATGAGATTATAATGAATAAGGCACTGGTGATACCTGCCGGGGTCTGGGTTATATCACAGGTGCTAAAGGTGCTTGTCGTTCTCGCTCGTGAGAAACGCCTGGAGTTGCAGTTTTTGGTCGGGAGCGGCGGCATGCCCAGTTCGCATACGGCACTGGTCTGTTCGCTGGCCACGGTGGTCGGTATGACGCAGGGCTTTGGCTCGGTGGTCTTTGCCGTTGTTGCTATTCTGGCGATGGTGGTTATGTATGATGCCGCTGGTGTGCGGCGGGCGGTGGGACGGCAATCAGCCATTCTTAATCGTATTGTAAAAGAGCTTCTGGAAAAGCGTCCTCGAGATGAGGTGGAGCGCGACCTGCGGGAGTTCATTGGACATACGCCGTTTCAGGTCATTGCCGGGGCCGTGTTAGGTATTTCTATTGCCTGGCTCTGGCTTATCATAAGTGGCGGGTAGAGTCGGTCTTCAGTTCCTGGATAAGCTCCTCACCTCTCTTCTTTCCATATCTTACCGCCGGGTGGCAGCACGAACAGCTCTTCACCTTTTAGCTTGGCTTGCAGGGTTGTCTTCAGCTCACTTATCGGCACCCGTATCTGGTTCATGGTATCGCGCTCTCTTATGGTGACCTGATTATCCTCAAGTGACTGGAAGTCAACGGTAACGCAGAAGGGGGTACCAATCTCATCCTGGCGCCGGTAGCGCCGGCCGATTGACTGGGCAATATCATAGGTTACCGACCACTGCTGACGCAGGTCGGCATATATCTCCCTGGCGAGTGCTACCGGTTGTTCCTTTCGGCTCAAGGGCAGTACCGCTACCTTAATTGGAGCGATGCCGGGATGAAAGCGAAGCACCACTCTTATTTCCTCTTTGTCCGGCTCTTCATCATAGGCATCGCAGAGGAAAGCGAGCAGGGAGCGGTCGACCCCGGCTGATGGCTCAATTATGTAGGGCACAAAGCGCTCTTTGGTCTCGTCATCGAAGTAGTCGATGGTTTTACCACTGAGACTGGCATGCTGGATCAGGTCAAAGTCACCGCGGTTGGCGATGCCTTCCAGTTCTGCCCAGCCCATCGGAAACAGGTAGTCAATGTCATAGCAGGCCCGGGCGTAGTGTGCCAGCTCGTCCCTGGTGTGCGGCCGCAGTTTAAGGTTTTCCTTTTTAATGCCCAACTTCACATACCAGTTGAGGCGTTCTTCAGTCCAGTAGTTAAACCACTCTTCATCAGTGCCTGGTTTAACAAAGAACTCGATTTCCATTTGCTCAAATTCACGACTGCGAAAGACGAAGTTGCCGGTAGTAATCTCATTGCGGAAGGATTTACCTATCTGGGCAATGCCGAAGGGCAGTTTTTTTCGGGTGGTGTTGGTTACATTCTGGAAGTTGACAAACATACCCTGGGCTGTTTCCGGCCGCAGGTAGACAATGCTGGCTTCTTCCTCAACCGGCCCCATGAAGGTCTTGAACATCAGGTTGAACTGGCGGGGCTCGGTTAGTTCGCCGCCGCAGGTGGGGCATTCCGCGCCGTTCAAATCATCAGCCCGCCATCTCAGGTGGCAGTGCTTACACTCTACCAGGGGGTCGGCGAAGCCCCCGATGTGTCCACTGGCCTCCCAGACCCGGGGATGCATCAGGATGCTGGTGTCGAGCCCTACCACGTCGTCACGCTGCTGGACTTCGGCTTGCCACCAGGCCTCTCTTATATTCCGCTTCAGCTCCACCCCCAGCGGTCCGTAGTCCCAGCAGCTGGACAGCCCCCCGTAGATTTCGCTACTGGGAAAGATGAAGCCGCGCCGGCGGCATAGCGAGACAATCTTTTCCATATCAACCCTTTTTGGTGTCTCTCCAGTCAATATCAGTCCTCCTTAGTCCTCTGGCGGAATCACCCGTCGTCTTGCTCTGAATATGATGAGGGCGAAAAATAGCCCCAGGCCAACGGTGGCCAGCCCGAAAATGATTAGTAGAAATATCCACATTGGCAAAAGGTGTGTTTGGTATAGATTGTAGCTGAAAATATCGACCATTGCAAAGCAGACTATAAACTGGGGGATGGCTACGATATTGCCAATGAACAGGAGTGCCGTTTGTGGTTTTGCCCTGGCGGCCTCCGTTTGCCTGAATAGAGTGCTCAGCCTGGCTGTTCCCCAGACAATGGCTCCCCCGAGCAGGGCGAACAGGAATTGCGGCCCGAGTACCCATGCCATCGTCACTTCACGGCTGAGCCATTGGTCGGGGCTGCCATCGAGTTCAAAATGACAGGCTACTTCAGCAGGGAGCTGATGGTAGAAGCAGCCGGCGAGGATTAAAGATAGGAGACAGATGGCTGCCGGCAATATGATATAGTTCCAGTGCAGCGGCAGCCCCGGGGTTCTTTCGCCGGTCGTTTTCCCAGCCTGGCTTCTGTTGGCTCTACAAGACACAGGGTAAAAGTTACCAGCTTTGCCCCGGGATGTCAAAGGCTTGTCCCTATAACTTGACAAGCCTCTGGTTGTATGGCATAGTTGAAATAGCTGGTTGAGAGTTTGCAAGTCCTAGTTTGTATGGCTACTTATGCGTTTCTTGGTTTGGTAGACCGTGGATGACCAAGCTGCAACCGAGTCCTAGAGGAAAGGAGGTCATCTATGGGCTACGTAGACAAGACCCTCGAATGCGTGGAGTGCGGCACAAGTTTCACTTTCACGGCTGCTGAGCAGGAGTTCTTTGACAATAAGGGCTTCACCAATGAACCCAAGCGTTGTCCGAGCTGCCGGCAGGCCAGGAAAGAACAGCGCCGCAGCTCACAGGGTGGTTACGGCGGCTACGGGAGAAGGGAAATGTACCCCGCTGTCTGTGCCTCTTGTGGCAAAGACTGCGAAGTGCCTTTTGAGCCCCGAGAGGGACGCCCGGTGTACTGCAGTGACTGCTACGCTCAGGCGAAGAACCAGGCTCCTACTTAGAGGGGCCAGCACAGCATTTGAAAGGCCAATGTAAAAAAGGGGGGCAGTTTTAACAGGGTTGTCTCCCCTTTTTTTATCATGGTTGCCTTTTGAATCGGAGAAAACGGGCAAAAACCGGAGCTTTCTGGCGTTATCAGCTTCCTTTTTACTCACAGCGTCCCGGTTATCATTTTTATGATGCCCAACCGCTTTGACAATCCTCAGACGGTGTGGGATACTTACCGTTGCTCCAAGTAACTGAAGCAGTAGGGATGGACTGAGGAAGCGGAAACCGAGTAGGTGAGGACCGAAAGGGGACGGTGGAGATGGGAAATCCGGGGATGCAAAGGTTACTTGGGGCGTTTTTGTGAGGTGTTCCTCTCTGTCACTGAAGTCTCGGGGCGGCCTCTTTCTTTTGCGGGTCGTTTTTCGGGGCCGAGGATGCCGATAAAGGGCAGATTCCGGTACTCCTCTTTATAGTCCAGGCCGTAGCCAACCACGAATTCATCCGGTACCTCAAATCCAGTGTAGTCGAGAGGCACATCTATGAGACGGCGCGCCCGCTTGTCCAGCAGGGTGCATACTGCCAGGCTGGCGGGGTTCCTGGCCTTGAGATAGTTGAGCACATAGTTCAGTGTCATCCCGGTGTCCACAATATCCTCGACCATGAGCACATGCCTGCCGTCCACATTGAGGTTCATATCCTTGGTAATCTTGACTGCGGAGCTATCCTCACTGTAGTAGGATATGGCCATGAAGTCGACGTCGAGGGGCGTGGTCATCTGGCGGACCAGGTCGGCCATGAAGCAGAAAACACCCCGCAGTACGCCTACCATAATAGGGTGGCGTCCGGTGTAATCCCGGGATATCTGCTCTGCCAGCTCTCGTACCCTGTGTTGAATCTCGGCGCTGGAATAGAGCACCTGGCTAATGCCGTGACCCTGGGCCTGGGCCAGCGGTCCGCAGCCATACTTTGCCAGCAAGCGGTCGAAGTCCTTCTTATAGAGCAGGGTTATCTTGATTTCAGGGTATAATTCCCTGAGGCGTCGTAGCTTGCGGTTTTTCTCCGTGACCAGGCTCTGCTTGAGGGTGGTAAGCTCTACATATAGGTCCAGTCCCGCCAGGTAGAAGTCGGGGGTGAACATCTCGGTTACTCTATCGCCATCCCAGTTCAAGGGGAAGGAGCGAGGCTCGTATACCCACTCGATGTGGTAGAAGTCAAGGATATGGGCAAACTCCTCCTCACTGGGGTGAGCGTAAGTCACCGTCCGGACTTGCCGCAGTGCTGCCGCTTCGGTCTGGGCCTGGCTCTCTCCCTGCCGGGTCTCTTCTGTCTCGTGGTACGGCGTCCTGCTGTGAAGGGCTGCCGTGGCCAGGTTAGCCATCGTGGTCACGAGGTTGGTGTCCTGGTTGGTGAACTCAGCGGGTTCTTTGGAATAGACCCTGATGCTGCCCACTGCGGTGCCGCTAACCATTACCGGTATGCCCAGTATGGAGCTGATGCCGGCTTTGGTCGCCAGCTCGGGATACTGGATGCGGCTGTCCTGACTCACGTCGGCGATGGCCACCGGCTGCCCGGTAAGTACTTCGGCCAGACTCTTATCGGTGTCGAGGACGCCTTTGCGCAGGTAGGTCTGGGACAGTCCCCACGAGGAGCTATGTATCAACTTCTTCCTGGTGGAATCAAGTAGTACCAGCGAGACTCCTGCCTTCATGGCTCTGGCGGTACAGCGGACGATGGTGTCCAGGGCTTCTTTTAGCGTCATGTCGGAGTTCAGTGCTGCTGCCGCCCGCCGCACTGATTTGTAGTAGGCCCGCTCCTTGCTTGTAGCCAATCCCCTCCTCCTCCCGATGCCATTTTAAGAGCCTTAAATATCCATGTCAATTATCTGGACTGGCCCACGCTATAACTCAAGGCTTGCCTTAATAGCTTTATTCACCTCAGCCATTTTAGCTTCGCTTAATTCACCGCATTTATCGGTGAGGCGGGTTTTATTAATAGTCATTATCACCGCTAGATTAACGGTGCTGTCTTTCGGCAAGCCGCTTTCCTTTGTAGTAACCTTGACCAGGAATGGGTACGGCTTTTCAATGGCGGTAGTGAGCGCGGCGACAATCGTTGTCGGGCTATACCTATTGCCAGTGTTATTCTGAATAACAAGAGCGGGCCTTAACCCGCTCTGCTCACTGCCTCTACCCGGACTCCAGTCTATCCAGTATATCTCACCCCGCTTGATATCTTCGGGCATGAGTTCTTACCTCCACTCCGGTATTACTTCATGCTCAATTTCCGAAGCCACAGCCGCCAGGTGCTTTTGTTCTTTAGCGATAGCTTTATATCCTTCCTCCATCTCCGCAACCTTGTGTCTTTCCGCCAGTTCCTGCAGGCATGAGGAAAGGACTTTACTGCGGCTTATCTTTTTCTCCCTGGCTATCTCATCGGCAAATGAAATTAGTTCTCTTGGTAAACTTATCGTGAGCTTGGCTGTTTTTCCCATTTTATCCTACCCCTAAATAAGATATATTATTCTTACTAAATAAGTATACCATTGGATGTGTCAATTATCAAGCGGAGCGCGAGCTAGAGCTTGCCGCCCGTCGCCATAGTTTTTAGCTTTGACCATTACTCGCTAAACCAATAAGGGGGAGCTAATACTAGCTCCCCCGCTTTCTATTATCCTTCTACTTCACCAGCCGTCAAGAATAAAGGCTTCGCCCGTCTTTCAGCCGTTCTTGACAGCTTTCTTACCTTTTATTTCATGGCTTTTCCGATGTCCTGTTAGTAGGGTAGGACGTGGCGGCTTATTATTCAGGCAGTAACCTTGCCTCCATTACGCCTGCTAGTTTTCCGGGCTTTCAGGGAAATATCTAAATCAAGAGCATCAGCAACCTTGAAAAAAGTGCTGAGCGTGGTATTGTAATCGCCTTTTTCCAATCTGGATATTGCAGGCTGTTTTGTCCCGATAATCCTGGCAAGTTGTGTTTGGCTAATACCTAGTTTGCTCCTGCGCTTTATCAAGTTTCTTATCATGTCATATTTAGGTTTTAAAGCATCGTATTCCCTGCGGATTTCTGGCTTTTCCAGTAGCTTTGCTTCAAATTCGTCATAATTCGTTGCTCTTTTATTGGCCATTCTTACCACCTATCTATCTACATCTTCACTCTACAATATAACATATGTGTTATATTGTCAATACCTTGATTTATAATCATTCATTCTTTTGATGGCTATTTCCTTATCGCTTTCAGGTGTTTTGGCTTCCTTTTTCAGGATAGCGTGTAGTAATACGAACTTTCGCTCTACATAGGTAAAGTAGAATATCCGATATAAGTCTGAACTGTGTTTTATCCTCAGTTCTCTGAGGCCGGACTTACTGATTTTACGAACAAAGGGCATACCCAGCCGGATATTGAATTCTCGCAACAGCTTGAACACGTGTAATATTTCTGCTATCGCCCCATCGGACTGTGCCAAGATGAAATCCTTGACAGGTTCGTTGCCTTCGTCATCAATGTAAAAAGTTACTTGCCAGACCATAGTATTATGATGTTACACTTCTTAGCCGAAAGAAGCTACTCCCATAATCGCTGCTTCACCAACCGTCAAGAATAAAAGCTTTGCCCGCCTTTTAGCCGTTCTTGACAGTTTTGTCTATAAACAAATGTAGGGGAGCGATTAGCTCCCCCATTAAATACACTAATTTTTGTTGGTCGGGGCGGCCGGATTTGAACCGGCGACCACCTGAACCCCATGTAGCTTGTAGAAAAGGCGGAGGCCGCTTGCCTCCTTTCAAGGGGTTATCATAATTGATTTCTTTCTTAATATCAACTTTTTCTATTCCGGGGTAGACCTGCGGTGGGGTTTTACAGGGACAGTCTTTCTTATTTGACCTGGCTTTGCCCTTTTATGTGGGCTGACTGGAACGATTTTTTTACCACCTTGCGTTTTTGCCATTTCCAACCTCCTGCTATCAAACCATATGTCAACAACAAAGCCTTCGCTACCTTTCAGATATCGCTTAAGCGCTTACAATATTATTTTCTCCCGGAAATCATTATATATTTCTGGTTTCATAGCCTCCAATTGACGAATAGATACCAACACGGCATCTGTAATACCGTCAATACCGCTTTTTACCTTAAATTCAGCGTATGCCTGTTTTCCTTTTAAGTAAGGAACAACAGGTGCCAACGCAAGTTTTACTAATGCTGATAAAATACCGTATGCCCTGCTAAATTCCTTTAAATTATCATCCTGCATTTTTACTTTGTATACAAAATCTTCGTTTCTTACTCTCAATATATATTTTAACGCTTTCGCGCATATGCTTAACACAACGTAACTGAATGCTGGATATCTAAAATACCCGTAAAGTTCAGCATCCTCTGCATTTGCAGTACCATTGTTATATGCTTGCTTCAACTCATCTTTTACTACGCCAATTGCCTCTCCCAATCTATATATAAAAAGAATATTCCTCACATCCGATGAAGTATTAAAAATACTACTGTATTTTGCATCCTGTTCATATATTTCCGAGCTATTGCGATGTGAAGATATTGGGTCTCCATAGAATGAATTTAACCATGTCCCAACTTTTTCGTAATGTATGTCTTCCGCACTCCTTCTTGTCGCCCCTCATCTTAATTGATAAATTAATCCAAAATCCCTTTCCAATTCTTCCTTTATCCTATCTTGCACTGGGTCATTCACTCTTAATTCCCAAGCCTTGATAGGATTTTGGGTATTATTGTATCGAATGATTTCTCTAATTACTGCATCTTTACTTGCTGATACAATACGGGCCGGAACATTTATTTCATTAATTTTCTCATTTGGCATTGATTCCGCTAAGCTACCGACTGTTTGCGCGCCATTGATAACTGCCAAACCATGACATTTTATATTCATACCATCCGGTTCAAATTTTTTCGTAATCAATGTTATTCCATTGTTAAATACCCAAAAATTTGACGGGTTCTCTTTTGCAGTTTTTTCTATCTGCCTATTTATGTTTCTGGTTGATGACCTAACTCCTAAAAAATCCCTTACATTTGCCACATACAATTTGTCCCCATATTTTTGTGCAATATCTACTATCTCCTCACCTTTTAACGACACAATGATAGCCGTCCACTCCCCAGCTTTGATGGGCTGTGGCTCAATAACTGAGGATAACACTATCTCGTCTAATATTGCTATTGTTGAATTACTACTGTTAAACCAGTCTACCGCCGTATCAAAGCTTACCTCAGTTGTGCTAGCTCTAATAGGAATTCCTCCAGGCCCTTGCCATCTATTTAATTTCTGTTGCAGTGCTTTTTCCACCACACCCAACTCAGTTCTAACATCAATATTAGCTGCTAAGTTGTGTACCATTAACAATTCAATTAGATTGACGGCTCCTTCTTTAAGAGCATCTCTTAACTCAATTGCCTGGGTCTTTACTGATTCCTCTGGTATATCCTCAATATTCGCTTCCAAAAGCCAGTTTATCGCCGTATTAAGGTCGCTAGCTTTTTTTAAAGGTGGGTTAGTCTTATCCCAATCTACACTTTGGTAAGATTGAGCAATCGTTACCTCGCCAGATTCCCTAGAGAAGTTAAAAAAATCAACTTTTTTATCTTTATCTCCATCCGTTACATTATCACGATATAATTTCTCATAATCCATCGTATTAAACTTCAATCCCATAGTAAATAATAAGAAGCCTAGCGATTTATTACCAAACTCGGTTTCTAACGCCATTGATTGCCCAATTACCTCATCTTTTACACTCACTTCACATTACCCCCTATGGCAATAGGTCTCTTTGTAAGCACGACTACCTTTTTTCTTATTGACGTCGGATGGCAATAGTGGACACCAAACCTTTCATGCTGCCAAGAGTCCTGCATAGTATATTTGCTCATAGACCACCGGCGACAGGAAGTCGAGTCTTGCCTGCCGGCGCTGTCGGTTATAGA
>Ga0268278_1000285_pt1 | contig 38577 bp, 42 predicted proteins | sample saktaG_3_FD_190135 | JGI IMG/M metagenome (GOLD analysis project Ga0268278, IMG submission 190135) | Saline water microbial communities from Sakinaw Lake, British Columbia, Canada - sak_2010_1_5_55m | ecosystem: Environmental > Aquatic > Non-marine Saline and Alkaline > Saline ...
GTAGTTGAAGGAAGTCTAATCAAAGGGAAGGTAAAGCAAAAAGTATTAAGGTATCTTGGAAATGTTGAAAATATTCTTAAAGTGTTTAGATTCTACAAAGAACATAAATAGTTTATACGCAAAGCCGTTTAAAATTAAGATTCAGTAAATTTCAAAAAAAAAATTCTTTAACCATCACTTAAAGTAGACCAAGGGTTTGCTTAGAATTATTAAAAAAGCTACCTTAATACATCCTCAGTCTTGTGACCCCTCAAGCATCTTTACTTTTGTTTAGGGCTGCTTCGATCAAGATCTGACCCAGTTCCCAAGAGCAAGATCAAAAAGGACAAAACTTCAATGTTTGTATTGAGACCCTTTAATAATGCCTTACTCCCCCTATCAGTTTGCCTAAAGCTCACTTGCATAAAAGCGGAGAGCTGAACCGCTAACTTGTCTACAAAAATCAATGATTATTGCAATATTTAAATTTTATTCTTTTAGAATTTCTGGATTTTTAAATTTTATGCAGAGGATAGGATTCGAACCTACGAAGGCACTAAGCCACAGGATCTTAAGTCCTGCCCCTTTGACCACTCGGGAACCCCTGCATTAATTTTTAATAATGTTTTTTATTTAAAAAATCTTTGGTATTATCTTTTTCTTAAGTATTCTCTTTTCCTCAGGTATTCTCTTTCTAAATTAAGCTTTTTTAATTTTTGCTTTTTCAATCCAATCTTTCTGATTTTGGCATTGAGAACAAACATAAATCTGATGATTTTTATTATTCTCTTTTACTTTTAATATAGTTCCTTTTAGTTTATTATATTCTTCTTCTATTTTCTTATTACAGAGGGCGCATTTCTTTTGCATATATCATTAATAATTTAGAGATATATAAAATTTACCCTAGCCAAGATTATGATAATTTAGTAAATATTAAAAAGCAGTTTTGTTAGAGTTAATGTGGTGGTTGGGAATAATCGATAAACTTAAAATCCAGGTTCTTCTGGGATTATTATGGTTGAAAGTAAAAATCAAGAATTAGAAAAAAAGCTTTGGCAAGCTGCAGATAAGATGAGAAGTAATATGGATGCTGCAGAATATAAGCATGTTGTTCTTGGTTTGATTTAGTTTTGAAACAAGCAGGCGTTGTTGCAGAGGATTGGGCAGAAGATAATTTATATTTTGCTTAAATATTCTTATTTTTAACTTAACTCCAAAATTCTTCACTTATTTTTAGGCTTTTTCTTTAAAACAATCTTCCCTTTTTCTGTTTTAATTTCTAATTCTTCTCCATATTTTAAACCAGCTTCTTTTAAAATCATTGGGGGTATATTTACAATATATTTGTAATAATCTTTGTCTTTGTATTTTCTTAAAAATCTTTTTTGTATTTTCATGGTTATTTAAGGAAGGGTTTCTATATAAATTTTGAGGCGCCCAAAGGTTTATATATGTGAGGCGCCTAATAGGGTTATGAAACCTAAATTTCTTGGAATAGGATGGAAAAGCAAAATAATCTTTAAAAGAGTAACAGCATATATTTCAATTAATAAATTAGTAGTTGAGGGATGCAATTTAGAAAAAGGAAAAGAGATTTATTCTTACCTTGCAGAAGATGAAAAGCAAAGGAAAATTATTATAACTTATCTTAATGGAAAGAGAAAATCCCCTAGAATCTATAATCAATACCCAAAAGATTAAAAACTCTATTGTATACACTTATACAATGGAAAATATATTACATTATCCTCAATTGGATTCTATTTTAAGGGTTGAAAAAATAATTCAGAAAATGAAAAGTTATCCTACAAAAATGGAATTATGGAAAGCACTTCCAAGAAAAATGCAATATCAGACATTTAAATTAATTTTAGATTACTTAGAGACCTCAAATAAAATCATGTTTGATAAAAGAAAAATTATCTGGATATTTCCCAATAACAAAAAGTTAAATAAATTGATTGAGAAGATTAAGGGAGAGATTTAGATGGAAGAGAAAGAACTGATTGATTTAATTAAGACTGGTGAAGGTCTTAAATTAGAATTTAAAGAAGGTTTTAATATACAAAGTTTGGGCAGGGAAATATGTGCTTTTGCAAATGCTGATGGAGGGAAGATTATTTTTGGAGTTAAGGATAGTGGCATTATTAAAGGATTTCGTTTAACAAATTCTCAGAGTTCGCAGATTCAGACAATAGTTAGGATTATGGAACCTGCATTAAATGTAGAAATTGAGAAATTAAAAAATTTAGTTGTTATTAATATTCCTGAAGGAAAAAATAAACCATATTCATATACAGGTAAATATTATTTAAGAATTGGGGCAAATTCTCAACAATTAACAAGAAGTGAGTTGAGAGGATTTTTCCAGGAAGAGGGATTGATTTCTTTTGATGAAAAAGCTAATAAGGATTTTGATTTGGAGAAGGATTTTGATGAATATAAATTTAAAAACTTTCTAAAATTAGCAAATATTACAGACAACCTAGAGAAAGAAATAATTTTAAAAAATTTAGGATTACTAAAAAATAATTATTTAGTTAATGCTGGAGTTTTAATGTTTTGTCATAGAGTTTCTAAGTTTTTTTTGCAGGGTAAGGTTACTTGTGTTCTATTTGAAGGAACTTCAAGGAGCAACATAATTGATAAAAAAGAATTTGATGACGATTTAATTTCGAATTATGAAAATGCTTATAATTTTATTTTGTCTAAATTAAATACAAGGTATATCATTGAAAGATATAGAACTGAAAAATTTGAATTACCTAAAAATGCAATTAGGGAAGCTTTAATGAATGCCTTTATTCATAGAGATTATTTTTCAAACGGGCATATTCAGGTTAATATTTTTATTGATAGTGTTGAAATAAGCAGTCCTGGGGGATTAGTTAAGGGATTGAAAAAAGAAGATTTGGGAAAAATAAGTTTGTCTAGGAATAATCTTTTGTTTGATCTTTTATCAAGGACTTCTTTTGTCGAGAAAGCAGGGACAGGGATTACAAGAATTAGAAATTCTATGAAAGAATATAATTTGAATGTTAAGTTTGAGAGTAATGGATTTTTTACTGTTACTTTTGAAAGGGAGAGAGTTTGGGGAACTGTGAAGAAAACTACCCAGAAAACTACCCAGAAAACTACCCAGAAAATTTTAAAGTTACTTAAAGAAAATCCCCTTTTGTCGAGAAAAGAATTGGCAAATCTTATCGAGAATATTACAGAAGATGGTGTAAAATATAACCTTGATAAATTAAAGAAGGAAGGGAAAATAAAAAGAGTTGGTCCTGATAAGGGTGGGCATTGGGAGGTTTTGGAATGATGAAAACTAGAGAGGAAGGTCAATTGAAAAAAGGAATTCAAGAATATCAAGTAAGTTTAGTGATTGATAATTCATTAAATACTGAAAGAAGAAAACAAAAGTTAAATAAATTGATACAAGAAGCAATTAGTGTATAATAAAAAAGAACTTTGTAGTTCAGTTATCCCCTGAATTGTTTAAAGTTAAAACAGATATTTAAACAGAATTGCATAGGGGAAATAAAACCAATGAAAAACTTTATTCTTTGATATTAAAAGCAATTGAATTTCTAAAAGAAAAAAGAAAAGGGTTGCCCATTTCAAAAAAGCTTCCAATTTATAAGTATTATGAAAAGAAATATGGAATAACAAATTTATTTATAATTAAATTAACTCGCAGTTCAAGAGGGTTTTATACAAATGTATCTGGGGGAGGATTTAAAATCCGCCAAATTATTCTGGAAGTTGAAGAAAATCACAAAGGTTATGAAAAAAAAGCACATTATTGAAATCTTGTGAAAGGGGAGTTTTTGTGGCTGTTAGAACTTACACACAGATTATATAACTTTTAAATATTAAATAAAATTATGAGTGAAAGTCAATCAAGATATAGTATTGTTGAAAGATTAATCAAAAGAAAATTAGAGATTATGAGTTCTAAATCTAATCTTAAAGAAGATGTAAAAAAGAAAGAGCAAAGAATTGGTAAATTAAAAAAAGATTTAGAAAATTGGAAAAAAGATATTCAAGAGGATATTAAAAGAGAAGAAAGAAAAAAAGAATTAGAAATTGATAAGTCTAAGCAAGAGTTCGAAAATTTAAAAGAGCAAATGAAGGATAAAGAGAAAGTATTAGACGAACAAATTAAAGCAATCGAAGAAGCATCAAAGTCTATCGAAGAAATTTCAAAAACATCACCTACAATTCAGGGATGAATTTGTTTTTGAAGTTGATAGAATGTCTGTAAAGAAAAAGAATTGCCATGTGCATCAACAGACATGGAATAACAAAAATAAATCAATGCCATGTTGCTGATTCCGTGCAGATTAATTCTGCAGGTTAAATTTTAATTTACTGCCTGTAATCTATTTACAGGCTGTTCTTAATCAAGTAAAAATATTTTGAAAATGCAAAAAATTATAAATATGCCAAAAATTGAATGCCCATTTGTTAGAAAAGAAATTAATGGGAAATACTTAGTTATAAATGAAATAAATCCCGGATATGAATGGGTTTTTGAGGATGATTCAGTTATGGCAATAGAAAAATTGCATGGAACAAATGTTTCAATTGTTATTCAAGAAGGAACTGTTATTGCTGTTTTTAACAGAACTGAGAGAATTCCATTCATAAACAAAGGAAAAAAATGGATAATTGAAGGGATATTAAATTCAAAGGAAAGAGGATATTTAGAATTTCTTGGAGATGGTCAACATTTTGGAGAATTGATTGGGCCCAAAGTAAATTGCAATCCTTACAAATTAAATAAACATTTATGGATCCCTTTTTCAACATTTGCGCAAAAGCATTTAAGGTATAAATCTTGGGGGAAATATCCTAAAGACTTTGAAACTATTTCAAAGTGGTTTAAAGATTTAATTCCATTATATGCGTTAATGCAGGGAAACCGAGAAAAGGGTTTTGTTGAGGGAATTGTTTTCACTCATCCTGATGGGAGAATGGCAAAATTGAGAAAAAGTATGTTTTCATGATATTTTTAAAAAAATGAAAAAATCAATTATGAGATATAAAATTGTTCTAGGAAAGAAAAAACCGCTATGCGATTATAAAGGCAATTGTAAAAATCTTGCGTATAAGGAAGTTTATCCTTCACTTATAAATAAAAGCAAAAAAGGTTGGAGTTATTTATGTAAGAAACACTTTAAACAAGAGCAAAAGAGATTAAAAAATAAGTTGCCTTATTGTTCAATTTAACCTTTCTCAACCCAACTCCACCACTTTTCACCCCCGATTATAACACTATCTAAGACTTTGATTCCTAATTCTTCCCCGACTTTTATTAGATTTGTAGTTATCTCTAAATCTTCTGGACTTGGTGCAGGATTTCCTGATGGATGATTATGCACTAAAATTATCTTGCTTGATGAATTTTTAATTGCTGGTCTGAATATTTCTCTTGGATGGATTATTGAAGCATCTAAAATACCTTTACTTATTAATTGCTCCTTGATGATATTATTTTGTGCATTTAACATTAAAATATAGAAATGCTCTTGCTTTTTGTCCTTAAGTTTCTCACAGAAATAATTGTATACTTCTTCAGCACAGGTAATTTTTTTTATTGGTCTTTTAGATTGATTATATCTCTTTCCTAATTCTGCCATGGCTAAAATTTGCATTGCTTTACTTGGTCCAATGCCTTTTATTTCCTGAAGTTCTTTTAATGAGCATTCAAATAATTTATCTAAACCATATTTTGCTATTAGTCTATTAGACATATCAATTACATTTTCATTTATTGTACCAGTTCTTAAAAGTATTGCAAAAAGTTTTGCATCACTTAAGACTTCTGGTCCGTGTTTAAAAAATCGTTCTCTTGGACGATTTTGCATTGGAATATCTTTTATTTTCATATAATATTATAATTTAAGAATTTTAAATATTTTTCTCTTAACAAGTTTATTGCTCACCCTATCATCCTTTGTAGTGGTTTATAGATTATATTCAATATTTCTTTTGATCTATAAAGGATAAAGAATAAAGAATAAAGTTTAAATATGGCTAAATATACCCTAATGTTATGGTAAATTATACCCTAAAGGAAAAAATACTAAAATTTTTAATTGAAAATAAAGAATCTTCGCATTCTATAAGGGAAATTTCTCAGAGATTAAAAGCAGATTATAAAAATACTTCTCAGGCACTTAGCAATCTAAATCCTAAAACATATTCTAAGAAAAAGCAAGGAAATACTTGTTTAATTGAATTTAGTTCAGATATTAGTATTGAAACTCTTTCTGTTGAAGAAAAAAGAATAAACGAATTTTTGTCCAAAAATCCTAAACTAAAAGTAGTAAAGAAATATATTAATGAATTAAATTATCCCTTTTTGATTGTATTAATATTTGGCTCTTATGTTAAAAAAAGGAAGATAGGTAGTTCAGATATTGATATTTGCATAATTTTAGATAATAAATATAAATCAAGTGAATTGAATGAAAAATTAAACTTATTATCTCTAAAGTTAGATATACAAGAATTTACATCGAAAGAATTTGTTTCTATGATAGAAAAGAAACAAAATAATCTCGGTAATGAAATAGTTAAAAATAATATTATACTTTATGGAAAAGAGAATTATTACAATTTAATTTCAAAATGGATGAAAAAAGAATAAAAATAGCAGAACAAAATTTTAAAAATTATTTGCAAGAAGGAAAAATAAAGAATGTGAATAATCCTAGCACCTTAGTTTATGAAACTTATCTAAGAAACGCAAGGGAAAGTTTAAAGGTGGCTGATTTGTTATTTCAAAATAATACTTCTTCTTTATGGGTTGTTGTAACTAGTTATTATTCTATGTTTTATATGGCTTGTGCATATCTTTATAAGATGGGATATAAACCTGGACAGGAAATTGTTCATTAGGTGGTAAGCGAATCTTTAATTGTGCAGGGCAGACACAAAATTAAAAATTATCTTTTGGTAGCCTATCAAATAGGAAAAGAGGAAGCTCTGTCAATTAGTGATAATTATCTGAAGGATTATGAATTTGAAAAAGTTAAAAGATCTGCATTTCAATATGAAACTACAGAAAGCATAAAAGAATCAAAGGCTCAAACATCTTTAAATAGGGCTAAGGAGTTTTTAACTTTAATAGAGGAAATATTTGAATAAAAGGACCACCTTAACAATTATAAAAAAATTATAAAATATAATCAATATAATCAAGATGCTTAAAACTAAAGAATCCAAGAAAAACAAGAAAAACAAAACAGTAATGTTTATAATTCCCATAATTTTTATTTTAATATTAATCTTAGTTATAATTGGATTTAATACAAAGAAAATGAATGGGCCAACAAAAATCAAATTTGAAACAAATTACAGAGACATTGTTATTGAATTATCTGAAGATATGCCGATTACTGCTGGGAACTTTAAAAAATTAGTTGAGCAAAAATTTTATGATGGTGTGATTTTTCATAGAATTATCAAAGATTTTATGATTCAAGGAGGAGATCCCCAAGGAACTGGGATGGGTGGTCCAGGATATACTATAAAAGATGAATTTACAGACCACAATGAGAATAATCGTGGAACAATTTCAATGGCAAATGCTGGGCCGAATACTGGGGGCAGTCAATTTTTTATTAATTTAGTAGATAATAATTTCCTTGACACAAAACACCCGGTTTTTGGAAAAGTAATTGAGGGAATGGAAATTATTGATATAATCTCAAGTGTAGAAACAGATATGAATGATAAACCAATTAAAGATGTTGTGATTGAAAGGGCATTGATTCTTTAACCATTTTAATTTTTTAATTCTTCTAATTATTTCGTTCTTTAATTTTCTTAATTTTTTTATCTACTGATTCTCCAATCATATGATGAACACTAACTTTTTTTATTTCTACATCAAGATTTTTACCTAAAATTTTTTCTTTTGAATTTATAATTATAATATTGTAGTTTTCATCTCTTGATTCATAAAGGTCTTCTGCAATTTTTTTGTTTACAAAAACTTTAATTGTTTTGCCTTTGAATTTTTGTTTATTTTCAAGAGCAGTTTGTCTATGAAATTTCATAATCTTTGTTGTTCTTTTATTAAGAATATTAATTGGAAGTTGTTTAAGTCTTCCTGCTGGTGTTTGTTTATGAGATGAGAATTTTGAAAGATTGAAAACATCTGGATTATATGTCTTAATAAAATTCAAAGATTTTTGAAAATCTTTTTCTGTTTCTGTGGGATAACCAATGATAATATCTGTTGCAATGGTTATATTTGGGATTTCTTTTTTAAATTTTTTAATTATTTCTTCTACTTTTTTAATTTTATAAAATCTATTCATATCTTTAAGAATTTTATTAGAGGCTGATTGAATTGGAATGTGGAGAAATTTATACATTTTTGGATGTTTATAAATTTCAACCATTTCATTAAGAATTTGATAAAGATTATTTGGATTCATCATCCCTAGACGAAGTTTAAAATTATGCTTTAAATTCAAAACTTTTTTTAAGAGCTCAGGAAGTTTTTGTGAATGGTCTTCTAAAGCATTTTCTAAATCTTTTTCTAAATTATAAGAAGCATTATCTTGGCTGGTTATCCAAATTTCTTTTGCACCTTGTTTTAAATCATTTTCAATGGATTTTAAAATATTTTCAGAGTTGTAAGAAAATAATTTTCCTTTTGCAAGACGCGTTTTACAATAAGTGCATTGTCCCAAACATCCTTCACTGATTTGCACAATTGAAATCAATTTGTTATGGGGGATTTTCGGTAGATTTACTTTTTCCTCATTTTTTCCTATAAGATATTTGTTTTGTTCTTCCCAATTTAATTGGTTTTTCTTATTTTTTTTAATTAAATTAATAATTTCTTTATAATGATGTGTTCCAAGCAAAATAATTTTTTTATTTAATTTTTTTATTTGTTTTAAGTCTGTTTCTGGCATACATCCAGTCACAATAAGTATTTTGTTTAATTTTGAAATATCTTGTATTCTCCTTTTTATTTTATTTTCTGTTTTTCCTTTTACAATGCAAGAATTAATTATTATAATTTCTGCAATTTCTAAATTGTTTGTGATTTTATAACCAGCCCTTGTTAAAATTCCCGCAAGAATTTCTGAATTATTTTTATTTGCAGAGCATCCATAAGTTTCAATAAAAACATATTTTTCCATAAAAAGAAAAAGAATAAAGGGTTTTAATGGTTTTGGATTAAATATTTATTAAGAATATAATTTTTAAAAAAAATAATATAAAGAATTAGAAAAGGTTTTTTATTAAAAATTTATATGATTAAATTTTTTTAAATCCTTTCCAAGCAGCCTCAAAAAGTTGTTCCATAGCTGCTGCAAGAAAATCTGTGCTTAGCCAAATTGCTACATCATAATTTGGATGAACTTCTTCATCATCAAGAACCATAAATAAAATTTGTTGAGAATCTATAATTACAAATCTCCCCCTCATTGAGGACATTTTTCTAACTTCTGCAATTTTTGCCAACTCTTTTGCAATATTTTTATTAGATTCATTAATTGTAGCAGCAATTCTAATTTTAACGCCCCTTTTTTTTGCTTTTTTTAATGATGGTTCTAAAATTTCTAATTTTCTGTTTAATCCAGGAGCAGTAGTTACTATTGTGATTGTTTTTTCAGCTTCTCTTATCATCATATCTAAATGATTGTAAACATTTTGTCTCCCTTTAACACTTCCAGATAAGTCCGAAGGTTCTACAAATTTTATTCCCTTAGTAAAAAGAGAATTTAATTCCTGGAGAATTTCCTCTGTTTTTAAGTTTTCAAGTCTTTTAGTTTTTTCATTTGCTTCGTTTAATAAATTCTTTTTTACTCTTTCAATAACTTCTTCGGGTTTTAATGCCACAAATTTTATAGGTTTTCCTAATTTCATAACAATAAATCCTTTTTTTTCTAAAGTTTCAAGAATATCATAAGTTCTACTTCTAGGGACATCAGAGATAGTACTTAATTCTCCTGCAGTACTTGTTCCTCGAGACAATAATGCAGTCCAAACTTTAACTTCATATAGGTTTAATCCAAAAATTTTTCTTAATCTGTTTAAAAGTTCATCTTTAACAATCATAATTTTTCCTCTTTATTTTTTTTAATTTTATTTAATAACCTAAATTACTAAGAGTATTTAAAGGTTTTTATCATTTAATTGTGATAATTTAATTACCGTTGAAAAATTATGCTGTTTTTAAAATAGGATTATTTTATTAGCAGTTTAATCAAGAGACTTTTTTTAAATAAACAAATTTTTCAAATAATCTACTCAGATTTTTCATTTATTTTACTAAATAAAATGTTTATTTTATTTGTTTTAATTTTTTCTTCAAATTTATTTTTATAATCTTTCTTATTAATTTTTTCTAAAATTAATTTTTGTGCATTTGTTTTCTTTTTAATAAATTCTAATTGTGGAGAGAGAATCTTTTCAAAATCTTTATTAACGACTAATCCCAAATTAATTGTATCTGTTTTTATTAATCCTGTTTTTTTTCTTAATGATTGAATTTTTCTTATAATGACTCTGGCATAACCTTCAGATTCTAATTCTGGGGTGGATTTCGTATTTAATTTAATTTTGAGAATCTGGCCTTTAATTTTTTTTACATTTATTTTTTTTACATTTAATTGTCTTAAAATTATTTTTTGCAGATCTTTATTTAATTTAATATTTGTTTCAATAGTTACCTCAGATAAAGGCCATTTTAAACCGATTTTTGCAAGATCTCTTTCTGCAAGTCCCTTTTCAATGATTTCTAAGATCATATCAAATTTTTTATCTAAATCTTTTTTAATTAATTTTGAATCATATTTTGGCCAACTACATAATTGAATACATTTTTCTTCAAAATCTTGATGAATATATTCACTAATATAAGGAGCATAAGGTGCAATCAATAAAGATAATTTTTTCAATACTTCTTTTAAAATTTCTTTAGTGTCTTTCCTATCCCTTGTAATTTTAATATAGGTTCTAGAAAAATCATTAATAGTGAATTCAATTATTTTAGTCAAGGCCTTATCCAGATTATATTTTTCTAAATCTTTAGAAACTTCCTTTATAAGATTATTAAGTCTATTTATAATCCATTTATCTTCTATATTTAATTTAAAAAGTGGTTTCTCTTTGATTTGATCATAAAAACTTTTACAATTATATAATACGTTTAGGAAGGGTAAAGCAGTTTCTTTTAACATTTTTAAAGAAAATCTTTTTTGATTTCCAGGATTTGTTGTACAAAATTGTAATCTTATTGCATCAACTCCAAGATCATTAAGTATTTTTAAGGGTTCTATAATATTTCCTTTTGATTTAGACATTTTCTCACCTTTTTCATCAAGGATATGGCCTGCGCAAATAACATTTTTATAACTTAAATTTCCAAATAACATTGTTGAAATTGCATGCAAAGTATAAAACCAGCCCCGTGTTTGATCAATTGCTTCAGAGATAAAATCATAAGGAAATCTTCTTTCAAATTCTTTTTTATTTTCAAAAGGGTAATGAAATTGTGCAAAGCTAGCACTGCCAGAATCATACCAGCAATCAATAACTTCTTGAGTTCTTAGCATTTCTTTTCCACATTCACATTTTAATTTTATATTATCAATCCAAGGTTTATGTAAATCATAATCTTTAAAATCAGTTATAGATTCTTTTTTTAATTCTTCCACACTCCCTATTATCTTTTCTTTACCGCATTTACATTTCCATATTGGTAATGGTGTTCCCCAAAATTTAAAACGAGAAAGACTCCAATCTTTAAGGTTTTCTAACCATGAACCAAATCTCCCTTCCTTTATATGTTTTGGAAGCCAATTTATTTTTTTATTTAATTCAATAAGTTTATTTTTAACTGCTGTTGTTTTAATAAACCAAGATTTAATTGCATAATATAGTAGTGGAGAATCGCATCTCCAGCAAAAAGGATAAGCATGTCCTATTTTTTCAATTTTAAATAGCAATCCTTGTTTTTTTAAATTTATTTTTATTTGGGTTTCAACATCTTTAACGAATTTCCCTTGAAATTCTGGGACTAGTTTATTAAATCTCCCTTCTTCATCAACTGTATGAATCATTGGAAGATTATTGGATTTACAAAGGGAATAATCATCTTCACCATACATTCCAGCAGTATGCACAATTCCAGTTCCTTCTTCTGTTGTTACAAAATCTGCTAAGATAATTTTATGAGAATTTTTATTTTGTAGTTCTTTTATATTAAAAAGAGGTTCATAACTTAATCCAATTAAATCTTCTCCAGAATATTCTTTTAAAATTTTATAATCCCCTTTGATTATATTTAATTTTTCTTTTCCCAAAATTAATTTATCTTTATTCGGAAGAAGTATTTTTACATATTTGATTTTTTCCCCAACTGCTAATGCAACATTTCCAGGTAAGGTCCAAGGAGTAGTTGTCCATGCTAAGATATATTCTCCCTTATTTTTTAATTTAAAAGCAATATATACTGATTCTTCTTTAATATCCTTGTATCCTTGAGCAACCTCATGGCTTGATAAAGGAGTTCCACAACGAGGGCAATATGGAAGAACCTTATAATCTTCATAAAGCAATTTTTTTTTGTATAATTCCTTTAGACTCCACCATACGCTTTCAATATAATTATTGTCTAAAGTTTTATAAGAATTTTTTAGATCTATCTGATAATTGATTTCTTTTGTTAATTTATTCCAATCTTCTATATTTGAAAAAACACTTTCACGACATTTTTCAATAAATTTTGATTTTCCATATTTTAGTATCTCTTTCTTTGAATTTAATCCTATTTTTTTTTCTACTTGCACTTCTACAGGCAAGCCATGGCAATCCCACCCACCTTTACGAGGGACTGAAAAGCCCTGCATGTATTTAAATTTGCAAATAATATCCTTAAAAACTCTAACTTCTAAATGGTGCAGTCCTGGGGGGGCATTTGCAGTTGGAGGCCCTTCTAAAAATGAAAATAATTTCTTCTTTTTATCATCTTTTAGTGTTTCTTCTATTTCTTTAGAATATTTTACCCAGACTTTTTTTGCAAGTTCCTGGATTTTTTTAAAGTCATAAACCATAATTTTATTTGATTTTCATTATTTTTAAAGTTTTATTCTTTTCAATTTTTTAAAATTAGTAAAATAATTTAATAAAAATAGGTATTTTATAAAAAAGAATGAAGTATTATAAAAATAATTAATGATTTAAGTTTTTTTAATCCAATTAATAATCTGGATTTTCATCCACCGCAACCTTTTTCTTAGAACTGTCGCCTTTTTTCTTAATTGTCTTTTCTTTTACTTCTTTTTCTTCAGAATCTTCACTTTTTAAATCTTCAGGGTCTATGGAATTTATTAATTCTTTAAAATTATTAAATTCTCTTGCAGGAATTCTTGTTCCAGCTTTTGTAAAACCAGTATATTTTTCACTAGTAATATATTCTCTAATTGTTAAACCAGGTTTTCCTCCAAAATCATCAATTTTAATCATGATATCTGCAGCATCATTTTTTTTTATTTTTCCTATATCTTTTTCCATATTAGAATAAACTTCAGATAGTATTTAAATTTATTGGGGATCGTTCTATTTTTTGCATATAATTTTATTTATTATGTAGGTATCTGGGTTTAATATAGGTTCAATATGGGTCTCCAAACATTTAAATATATTTAGAATATTCTTTATTCGTATTTATTTATAAAATGGCAGAGAAAGACATACAATTTTCAGGCAAACTTCAACAATCTGGGATTTTTGATTTCAAAAAATTTTATAAGTTTGTTTATAGCTGGTTAAGTGATTCTGGCTATGCTGTTGTTGAAACAAAATATTCAGAAAAAGTTTCTAATAATACAAAAGATATAGATATTTCTTGGGAGGCATCAAAAAAAATATCTGATTATTTTGAATTTAAAATTAAACTTGGGTGGGGTGTTAATCATCTAACGAATATAAAAGTTAAAAAAGAAGGTAAGGAGGCTGATATGAATTCTGGAGATATTGGGATTAGCTTTAAAGCAATTTTAATTAAAGATTATGAAGATCGATGGGAAAATGCGCCTATTTGGAAATTTTTAAGAGGAATTTATGACAAGTATATAATCAAATCAAGAATAGATGAGTATGGCGACAAACTTATTGGAGAAATAGATGAATTAATTGCTCAATGTAAGGCTTTCTTAATATTAGAAGGCAAAAAATAATTAGAGTTTTAATCTATATTATGGAATCTGCAAAATTAAAATTTTTTGGAATAAGATTCTTAATCTTTTATTATATTTCATCCTTGCAAGATTCACAAATTAATCTTCCGTCTATATTATAAAGAATATCAAAATTTCCACATTCTTCGCAAAGCCCTTCATCTAAAGATTGTTCAGTATCTTTTCTTTTTATTTTTTCTTTATGTTCTTTGATAGCATAATTTTCTTTTACAATCTCAAATAATTCCGGCTCTATTTTTAAAATGTCTTTTAAGGTTAAATATCCAACTAATCTTTTTTTAATAACTACAGGTAATCTTCTAAATTTTTTCTTTTTCATTAATTTTAATGCTTCGTAAATATCTGCTGAAGGTCTTATTGTGGTTATTTTTTTTGTGCAAACATCTTTTGCTTTTATCCCTTTGAGATTTTCTTTTTTTGTTAAGGCCCAAAGAATATCTTTTTGCGTTAAGATTCCTTTAAGAATACCACCCTCCTTGAGAATTAAACTGCTGATTCTTTTTTTCACCATTAATTTAACTGCTTTTCTAAGGGAAACTTCTGGACTAATTGAAATAAAATTTCTAGTCATTATATCTCCGACCCTTATTCCAATTTCCATTTTCTCTTGCATAGTGTTTTTCATATTTTTTTAAAGTTTCTTTTATTTTTATAATTAATATACATAAAAACATATACTTTTAATTATATGCTTTAAAGCATATATTTCTTTTTTACCAAAAATAGAAAGATAATAAAATTTATTTGTTTCCAAATAATAGTTTTTGTTCAAAACATTTATATATTCTTTTTGCTAAGGATATTATCATGGGAGATCAAAGCGGAACTTAATTTATTCAAAACATTTATATACTCTTTTTACTAAGGATATTATCATGGGAGATCAAAGTTAAATAATTAAGAGCATTAAGCATCTTAAGAAGATTTGGCAGAGGACAGGCACACATAAAAACATATACTTTTAATTATATGCTTTAAAGCATATATTTCTTTTTTTATGAATATTTAAAAGTGATTTTATAATCTTTAATTTATATAAAATGACAGAAAAACAACCAATTTATTTTTTACCAGAAAATATAGAAAGAACTATTGGGAGAGATGCTCAAAGAAATAATATTCTTGCAGCAAAATTAGTTTCAGAAGCAATAAAAACAACTCTTGGGCCAAAAGGAATGGACAAAATGCTCGTGGATTCTTTAGGAGAAATTACTATTACAAATGATGGGGTAACAATTCTTGAACAAATGGAAATTGAACATCCAGCAGCCAAAATGATGGTTGAAATTGCAAAAACTCAAGAAAAAGAAGTCGGGGATGGAACAACAAGTGCAGTTATGCTTGCAGGAAAATTATTAGAAAATGCAGAAAAATTACTTGAAATGAAAATTCATCCAACGATTATTACTAAAGGATATAGTCTAGCTGCAGAAAAAGCAAAAGAATTTTTAGAAGAATTAAGTATTACAGTTGATTCTGAATCTGAGGATATTTTAAAATCTATTGCTATAACTGCTATGACTGGAAAAGGTGCAGAACCAGTAAAAGAAAAATTCGCAGGAATAATTGTTAAAGCAATAAAAAAAATAAAACAAGGGGGTAATATTAATCTAAAAAATATTAAAATAATTAAGAATAAAAGTTATGGAATTGAAGATACAAAACTGATCGAAGGAATTATTATTGATAAAGAAAAACTTTCTATAGATATGCCAGAAAAAATAATTAATCCGAGGATAGCTTTAATTTCAGATTCTTTAGAATTAAAAAACCCAGAGATTGAAGCTAAAATTTCAATAACAGATCCAGGACAATTACAAGAATTTCTAAAAAGAGATGAGTTTATGCTTAAGAAGATTGTTAATAAAATAAAAGAAGTTGGTGCAAATGTTATCTTTTGCCAAAAAGGTATAGATGATTTAGTACAATATTATCTTTCTAAGGAAAATATTTATGCTTGCAGGAGGGTTGCAAGATCTGACATGGAGAGTTTAGCGCATGTTACTGGGGCAAAAATTATAAGCAATTTAAATGATCTTTCTGAAAAAGATTTGGGGATTTCAGAAATTGTTGAAGAAATAAAAAATGGAGAAGATATAATGACTTATGTTCGTGGCGATGAGAATTCAAAAGCATTGACTATTTTGATTCATGGAGGAAGTGAGCATGTTATTGATGAAATGGAAAGAGCATTAAAAGATGGTTTAGGAGATATTGTTTCTGTGATTGAAACAAAGAAAATCGTCGCAGGAGCTGGGGCAATTGAAATGGAATTATCTAAAAAATTAAAAGAATTTGCTAATTCTGTTTCTGGAAGAGAACAATTAGCAATCAAGGCATTCGCAGAATCTTTAGAATTTATTCCATTAACTCTTGCAGAAAATGCAGGGTTAGATCAAATAGATGTTTTAACAGAATTAAAATCAAGACATGACAACAATGAAAAATTCGCAGGCATTAATATTTTCAATAATAAAATTGAAAATGTTTTAGAAAAAGGGATTATTGAGCCTAAAAGAATCAAAGAGCAAGCAATAAGTTCTGCAAGCGAAGTCGCAGTAATGATTTTAAGAATAGATGATGTTCTTTCTTCTAAAACTAATAGTAAAGGGTCAGGAAATCCTACAAATTATCCAAATTTTTCTGGGATGGATTAAAGTTTCAAAAAAGAGAAGGTCAAAATTTTCAATTTCAAATTTTTTATTTTTTTATCCAAGAATAATCTACTTGGAAATTTCTTTTCCTTAATTCTTGTTCAAATTGCTTTTTTGTCATCTCAATTACTCTAAATTGTCCGCCCTCATAAGAATTAATCCTTTCTTTATTTACTTTATATCCCCCAGGTTTTACTTCGCCACAGGCATAAGTATACATATCCCCATCGACCATATTCCTTAAATTCAGTTCAGGTGTTTCTCTTGTTTGTAACCATCTTGCGATCTGTGGTTCTGCAATTTTATAAGCCATTAATGCTATCTCATATTCGTTATTTGTTACTTCATTTTTTAGATGTAATTTTTTCCTGGCAATTGTTTTGATTCTTGGGGTTCCAAAAACAAATGGTTTAACCCCATATTCTTTTTCTAAATATCTTGCTTTTGCTATTTGCATTAAAGTATCGTATTTAAACTCACTTAAACCAAATAAGAAACCAGTAGCAACTTCTAAGCCGGCTTGAAGTGCCCGATCATGGTTATTTATTCTTTCTTTAAAATTAGATTTTCTCGGGCTACAGGTATGCCATCTTTGATATTTGTTTTTATTTAATGTTTCATCCCATTGAATCATCCCCCATAATCCTGCATCTTTTAATAATTGGTAATCCAGTTCTGAAAAATAATCTGAACATAGCAATATTCCAGAACCCTTTTCACCATGGAGTTTAGTTTTTGTCTTAGCAATATATTCCACTAATTTTTTTGGTGTAAAAGTCGAATCTGTTGCTAATGTAAATTCAATCACTTTATTTCCAATAGAAATAACTTCATTTAATTCTTCTTCTAAATCCAATAAATTTAGTCTAGTTCTTTTAACATCTTTTCTTTTTGCTGAATAATTACAATATCTACAAGTATCAATACAATGACTTGAAAGGTAAATTGGAGCAATACTTTTCAATATATTTTTTTCTTTTCTAAATTCAGAATAAACAAAGTTTTTTATTAAATTAAATTGTTTTTCTGTTTCTTGTTCATTAGTTTTTAAAAGTTCGGCTATTTCTTCTAAAGAAATTTTTCTAGATTTACTTTTTTTAAGAATCTCTTCCACTTTTTTAGGACTGGGGGTAATAGCATTTGCTAGAATTCTCTTGATTTCTATATCTATTTCTGCATATTTTTTACTAAACATTTTTTCTCCCCTTTTTACAAAGTACTGCAAAAGTATGCAAATCTTTATAGAATTTAATATATAAAATGTTAAAATTTTGTCGTTCAAGCCTTTCTATTAAACCCTTTTCTGTTGGTTTATAAGAAGTTAAGCTAAGAATTTTTTCATTTTTTTCTGATGTAAAATATACTTCTATTCTGCTTTTTTTAGAATTAAATTCTGTCTTAAAATTGCCTTTATTTGTTTTGTAGCCTACCTTTTCAAGTCCTATTGAAATTAAGTCTCTAACAAAAGGAAGATCATAACTATGGCATATTTTATCTCTTTGTTCAGGACAATCTCCTTCTATTGTTAAATAAAATAAATCTTCAACGGATAGACAATCATTAATGCATTGCCAAGATTTTTCATTAGAACTTATAACCCCCTGACCTAATAAACAGACCAGATTTTTTTTAACCCCTTGGTTCTTGGCATCTTTTGAAATTAAGGTCAAGTTTTTTCTAGTTTCTATATCTGTTTGATACCAGTAAGTCTTTGTTTTAAGTAACTGCTCTTGATGAATTCTTTTGGTATTGTAGAGCATTGTTCTGCTGATATCAATACCTGCATAGAGAGCATTATCTTTTGGTTTTAATTCAGAAAATAACTCTGGGATTTCTATGCCATCTCCAGGACCAATATGGAGAATATTTATAGGCTCATTTTTAATAAATTTCTTTATTTTAGGTAAACTTCTTTTTAGGGTTGTTAATTCCCTATTTCCTATATCATTATTAGAATAGTTTTCCTCTTCTCTTAGTTTATGCCAAACATTCCCCCCACCTTTTTCATAGCAAAGTCTAAAGGGCATACATTTAGTATTTGTTGTTATTTTTATTAGTTCTTCATCAGTAGGGATTTTGCCTATTTGTTTTATTTCCATTTTAGTATAGTTATTAATTTAGAAGTAGTATCACTAATTAGCATAAATAGTTTTTACCGAACATGTCCGTATGTTTTTAAATAGAATAAGAAAGAATATTTGGTATTAATTTTTCTTCAGAAGATCTTAGATGTTGTTGAAAAGTAGAAAGAGAAACATTCATCCTTTTAGCCAAGTTTCTTAAATTTGTTTTTCTAGGGCTTTTATAATAACCTCCCTGTATTGCTAATTCAATAGCCATTTTTTGTTTTGCGGTTAATTTTGGCATTAATCTTGGAAAGAAGACATTATTAATATCTACTTTATGAAATTTAAGCAAATTAAAATCTTTAATTCTTTTTTCCACAGAACTAATAAATTTAGATACATCCTCCCGATCCCATGAAGCAATTTCCCAAATTTCATAACCGTCTGATTTTATTAAGACCGGCTTAACAAAAATAATCTTTGGGGTATAAAATGCGACAGCCTTTGCATCAGCTTTTTCCAAAAGAAAAAGCATATCATCATTCCGCTCTATTTTGATGACCTTTTTATCTTTCTTTAAATCTTTAATAAAGTCATTAATATCTTTTGGGGCTCCAGAGAGATAATGCATTGATGACGTAATTGTTTTTCTGTCCTGCTTGAAAACAGAAAAGGCCACAGATTGTAAAGTAACTTTAAATCTATCGCATCTATCTCCTAAAATACACCTATGTTTTAATTTTATTTTCGCAATCCACATATACGTACATGTGCGTGTGCCTCTATTTAAATTTATTTATTATTTTTTAAGAGATTATGCTTCCTAATCTCTTTAAATATTGGATTTAATAAATCCTTAATTTGCTTTTTTTGAAAAATTAACGAAAAATATTTATACAAGCATTTTTTATCTAATTATTGATGGAGATAAGATCTAAAATTAGAACCTTGGTAGCAATTCTTTTATTATCTTTTGCTGGAAGATGTGCTACACTTGATAAATATAATGTTTCTAATTATGGTTACTCTATAGATTATACTACTCAAGAAAAAAAAATTGAGTTTACAAAAAGTTTAAAAGAGCATTTTTATGAATCAGATTTTAAGACCTATAAAGAATTTCTTATGGCAGTTAATTCTTATGGGAAAGTTGATTCTAAAGGCAATCCCACAGATAATTTGTTAAGTGATTATGATCTGAATAGATTTTTATCTCATAATTTCAATCATAAAGAATAAGGGAATTCTTTGTATCCATAATAAAGTTAAAATACATCATATAAATCCTAAATCCTTCTACCGAAACACATATAAACACTAATTTCTTGATAATTCTGCCTAATTTCGGTTAGGTTATCCAATTTCGGTTGGGTATTGGAGGGTTGAATTTCGGTTTTTCCCTCCTACTTTTTTTATGTTTTATTTCATATTTCATATTTTATAATCTATTAATTTCCCCATAATCCTATACAATGGATATTCGCTTCTTAATTTTCTTCTGCGATATTCACCAGAACTAACTTTTTGCTCTTTGAATTCTTTTTTCAATTTCCATTAAATTTATCTTTTATTTCCATTTTAATCCTATTTATGCGCAACTTATTTGGTGTTTAGGACTAATTAGTAAAAAAATAAGAAAAATTAGGGATTATAAGATCAAAAAATATGGCGTTTCCGGGTAACAATTAAGATTTATTAGGGATTATAAGATCAAAAAATATATAAACCTAATTTCATTAAAATATCTATGAGTTCAATAGATAAAGTTCTGATTGGAGATAAAGTTTATTTTAAATTTGTGAAAAAACTCACCTTTATGGGAAAGAAATTTGTTTATAAGGACCATTTAGGAAAAGGCACAGTAATAACAAAAGAAAAGTATCTTTCAGATAATTTAGATAAAATAATCAAAAAGGAGTTAAAATTTAAATTAAATTTTTTAGAATCGATTAATAAGAAGCTGTCCGATAGTGAAAAGCTTCCAGAAAAAATAGAAGAAAAAGCAATTAAGATTAATAATCTAAAAGAAATAAAAAGATATCCAAAGCCTATAGATAAAGATTTTGCAATTAAGTTTATTTTTAATTCAAATAATATGGAGGGGTCTAAGATTCCGGAAGAAGTAGTTAAGAGGATTATTGAAACAGGGAATTTGAATTATAAAAATAAGAATGAAGTGAGAGAAGCTCTTAATTCAATCAATGCTTTTGAATATTTAAAAGATTTTAACTTTAATTTTACTTCAATTAAGCGGCTATATTATCTTCTAACAAATCGCTTAATTATGGATTCTGGAAGCCCTTATCCTAAAGGATTTAAGAAGGTGGGGGTTGTAGTCGGCAACTCTTCTACAACTAAATCAGAGAATGTTGAAAAAGAATTAAAAAATTTAATTAAATGGTATCAAAAAAACAAAAAGAAAATTCATCCATTAGTTCTTGCATATGATTTTCATTTAGACTATGAAAGAATACATCCTTTTAGAGATGGAAATGGAAGAACTGGGAGGCTTATAATGAATAAAATTCTTATCCAGAACAGATATCCCCCAATAATTGTATACAAAGAGAATAAACAAGATTATTTTAATGCATTAGAAAAAGCAATAAAAGGTAGAAAAAAGAAATATTATCAATTTATGTTGGAACAAACAAATAAGTCTTATGATTATTTTTTAGAGTTGTTGCAGAAGTATTAATTCACCAGGATATTTTTATTAAAAATCTTATTTGCCTTTTTTATATTTCAGATTTTTCTTTCCAATTCTATTAAAAATGCATCTAAAAAATAAATTCTTTATGCGCGATACGAGAATCGAACTCGTGTCTCAAACTTGGCAAGCTTACGTTCTACCACTAAACTAATCACGCATGAGAAACTATGTATTTCTTTATTTAAAAAATTAACTAAGAAAAAATTGCTATTTTATCCTCTTTTTTCTTCTCTTTATCTTTATTCTATTTTATCTTTTCTTCCTTTCTAATCTTCTTCTCTTTCTTCCTCTTCGTCACTTTCTTCTTCATCTTCTCTATCATCTTCTTCATTCTTTTCTCTTTCTTCTTCTGGTTCTTGTTTTTTTCTGTTTTTAAAATTTAAAAAAGAAGCACCAAAATAAAATAATCCAATAATGAAAATTAAATATCCAAAGGGTTGAACAATAAAGTTCTTTGAAAAAAATATTAAATACAACCCAATAAGAAGTATGATAATTCCAGTTATTTTTTGTGAAAGTTTCTTTTCTTTGTCTTTTTTCTGTTTTTTTGTTTCTGCTTCTGTTTCGCCTTCTATTTTTGTTTCAGTTTCTTTTTCTTGAAAATTTTGATCTCTTTTTATAGAATTATCCACTTCAGTTTGAATTTGTTCTTCCATTTTATTTTTAAGTCTTTATTTTATTTGTATTTTATTTAAATGGGCCTACCAAGAATCGAACTTGGGACCACTCGATGTAAGCGAGTTATTTTACCATTAGACTATAGGCCCTTTATATTATTTGTAATTTGGCTCGGTTTTTAAAATTTGCTAATTGTTTTATTTTCCTATTTTTGCAAGGATTTGCTTAATTTTTGAGTTTAAAAAAATTTAAATAGTTTTTATTTGTAAGATAATCATGATTAAAAATAATAAGACAAATCTCGACGATAATAAATATCAAAATCCAACAATAAATCCCGAGAAAGATAAAGAAAATCCTCTTAACAATAAAAAAGATATGATAAAGATTAAGGAAAAATTAGAATCTTTAAAAAAATTTATTTATTCAAAATACAAATTTGTAAAAGCAATAGGGATAATCCCTCCGCAAGCATCAGAAATTTTTGATGAAGAAAATGAATTAAGTGAAGAAGAAAGAAAAAGCAAGCCAATGCATTTAATCGTTGTTCTTCCAGATAATAAAGAAAAAGAATTTAACAAAATAAAACTATCAATCATTAAGAAAATTGCAGAAATCAAACAGAAGATTTGGCTTAACCTGTTTTTAGAGAAAGATTTATGGGATCTTTGTATAGATAGCAAATATAAGGCAATTGAAGCCATTGGGATGGCATTTCCATTATATGATAAAGGGATTTTAGGAGCATTAAGAGTTGCCCAAATTCATAAATCTTTAGTTTTGAAGAAATTTGAAAAGTATGTTTATAGTTATGTTATTGGGGGAAGCCTAGTTAGGGGCGAGGCAATTAGGACAAGCGATGTAGACGTATATATTATTATTGATGATACAGATGTAAAAAGAATGTCTCGTTTGGAATTAAAAGAAAAATTGAGAAATATTATTTATAGTTATGTTTTGCAAGCAGGAGAATTAGCTGGAGTCAAAAACAAACTTAGCCCACAGGTTTATTTATTAACTGAATTTTGGGAAGGAGTAAAAGATGCAAATCCTATTTTTTATACTTTTTTAAGGGATGGAGTTCCATTTTATGATCGTGGTGGATTTTTGCCTTGGAAACTTCTTTTGAAAATGGGGAAGATTAAACCTTCTCCAGAAGCAATTGATGGGTTTATGTCTGTAGGGGATAAAACTCAAGAAATTGCGAGAAGAAAATTATTAGATATTGTTCTTGGTGATATTTTTTATGGAGTATCTATGCCAACTCAAGGGCTTTTAATGTTATATGGGTTGCCTCCAACAAATGTTTATGAAACTGTTAAAGAGTTCAAAAAGATTTTTGTCGATAAAGAAAAATTAGTTGAAAAAAAATATTCAGATATTTTAGAAGAAATTATGATTAAATATTATAAGGGTTGGGAGCATCAAAAAATTAAAGAGATTTCTGGTAAAGAGGTGGATAGATTATTAAAAAATGCAGAAGATTATTCTAAGAGATTAAAAGAATTAAGAAAAGAGATCGAGAAAAAAATGCAGGAAAAGACTTTTGAAGAAATTTATAAAAATACTTTCAAAATTTTAAGTTCTCTTTTTGGAAATAAAAAAGAAAATTTTTTAATAAAAGAGTTTGAGAAGGAATTAGTAAATAAAGGAAAAATAAATCCAAGATTTTTGCATAGTTTAAATGAATTAATCAGCATCAAGAAAAATTATCAAAATAAAAAAATTCCGACAAAATACTCGTTCGAAAAATTAAGAATAAGTTCAGTGTATTTAATTGAAAGTTTAATAGAATATGGGCAGAGAAGAGATCTAGGATTATTAGAAAAAATAAAGGTTAAATTATATTTCAAGAATAAAAATAAATTTGGAGAATTATTCTTGACCAACCCCATTTTTTTAATTTATGAAGATAAAATTAAAAAGATAAATAAAAACAAAATAGAAGATTCCACCTCTGAAGAATTCAACAAAATTTTAACACAAAATAAAAAGACAAAATCTGAAATATCCAAAAAAATTCTAAAAATTCTAGAAAAAGAATTCGGAGAATTTGATATTAATTTTTAGTGAAAGTAATTCTAAAATTTTTCAGAATTAAATCATTCTAATGGCATTATTTTATATTTTCTAAGGAAATTTTTTATACGCTCTGCTTTAGAGATATAAACCCCAAAACCTTTAAAAACTTAATTTAGCTCAAAAAAATCATGAAAGGAAAAGTAATTCAATTTAGAAGAGGATTAAAAAGAATCCATGAAAAGCATTATATCCTAGAGATAGGAACAAAATCTAGAGAGGATGCCATGAAGTTTATTGGGAAGGAAGTAATTTGGAAAAGTCCTGCTGGAAAAGAAATTAAAGGAAAGATTAGTTTTGCTCATGGAAATAAAGGGCTTGTAAGAGCAATATTTGAAAAAGGATTACCGGGTCAAGCAAGAAATACTGAGATCGAAATAAAAGATTAAAATCGGGAATTCAATAAAAGGTTCAATAAAAAATTAAAGAGATAAATTATAATAAATTAATAGGGTAAATATTAAAATGGTTGCAACACGAAAAGCTTTAGCATATTCAAAGAAAAAACCAGTAGTAAATACTCGAAGGTCGAGAAAGCATCATTTAAGTTATATAAAAGCAGTCCCCCCACAAAAGATTGTTAAGTTTAATATGGGGGATTATAAATCTTTTGAAAAAGGAGAATATCCCTTCAAAATTTTTATATCTACTATGGAACCAGTTCAAGTAAGAGATTTAGCTTTAGAGGCAGTAAGACAGTCAATACATAAAGATCTTGTTAAATTATTTGTTAAGAAAAACTTTTTTTTAAGGTGTAATGTGTATCCACATAATATTTTAAGGAATAATCGGGTTTTTTCAGGGGCGAGTAAGGGTGAAAGAGTTCAAACTGGAATGAGAAAAAGTTTTGGTCGTCCAGAAGGAAGGGCGTGTACTTTAAAAAAAGGTCAAGCAATTTTTACAGTTTATTTTTCAGGAAAAGATAATATTTCAAAAATAAAAAGTTTTTTTAAAAAGGTTAAGTCTAAAATTCCTGGGAAAATGAAAATTAGTTTAGAAGAAATTTCAAGGTAAATTTCTTGGATTAAATCTAAATTTTAGTCTCTCTCTGTAATTCTTCAAAAATAGATTTAGAGGCAATTGCTCCTTCACTACAAGCAGTAATAATCTGTTTTAAGGGATTATTTGTAATATCCCCTGCTGCAAAAATCCCGGGGATGTTTGTTTCTTGTTTTTTATTTACTTTAATATAATTTTTTTCGGTTTTCAATTTTAATTGATTTAAAAAAATCTTATCTGGAGAAGAACCAATTTCTATAAATACTCCATCCAATTTTAAATCTTTTTTATTATCTAATTTAATTCCTTTAACGATTTTATCCCCGTAAATTTTAAGAATATTTGAATTAAAAACAATTTTTATTTTTTTATTTTTTTTAACTTGTTCAATCCAGGAAGGTTCTGCTTTGGAAAATTTATTTTTTCTATAAATAATATAAACTTTTTTAGCATATTCTGATAAAAGCAAAGCAGAGGTTAAAGCAGCATCACTACCACCTACAACTGCAACTGTTTTATTTAAAAATAATCTTGAATCACAAGTAGCACAATAACTTACACCTTTCCCCAAAAATTTTGTTTCCCCAGGTATATTTAATTTATTTCTTTTAGTTCCAATTGCAATAATTATTTTCTTTGCTTTATATTCCTCATTATTTGTTTTAATCATAAAAAATTTATCTTTTTTTATTTCAATAACCTCTTCTTGTTTAATTTTTATTTCTAAATTTTTTGTATGTTCTATAACTTTTTTTGCGAGATCTAAGCCAGAAATTTCATAGTATGAAGGAAAGTTGCAAATTTTATATGCTTCAGACATAAGGCCCCCAGGCAGTTTTCCAATTATCATAGTATTAATCTTATATCTAATAGCATAAATCCCTGCAGTTAATCCTGCAGGACCACCACCAATTATTATCAAATCATAAATTTTGTTTTTCATTCTAAAAATAAAAATTTCCAGTTTTAAAATTATTCAGTTTAAACTTCCCTAATTTTAATAGACTAAGCCTATTTTTAAATATTGCTGGATATTACAGGATATTGCATGATTTCGATTTTCTTAATTTTTTTGGGAGGCCTCCCATAAACTTTAAATAGAACAAGTTTTTTTTACTATAATGGACATAAAAAAAGGGGATTTTTCTGAAAAATATATTAAATGGTTTTCTGAACTTACAAAAAAAGATATTTCTATTGCTGGTGGTAAGGGCGCGAATTTAAGTGAGATGTATAATAATAATTTTCCAGTTCCCCCAGGATTTATTATAACAACCAAGGCCTTTAAATTTTTTATAGAAAAAAATAATTTAAATGAAAAAATTAATACTATTATAAAAAATATAGACTTATCAAATACAAAACAATTACAAGAAAAATCTTTGGAAATAAGAAGATTAATAGAAGAGAAAAATTTACCTGAAGATTTAATAGAAGAAATCCTCGAAGCATATCATATTCTTTGTTCAGAGAAAATTAATGAGCAAGCGATTTCAAAAGATGCCATGAATATTTTAAAGAATGCCTATGAGCCTAGTTTTGTCTCTGTGAGAAGTTCTGCAACAACAGAAGATTTAAAAGAAGCGAGTTTTGCAGGACAGCAAGAAAGTTTTTTGAGCATTAAAGGAAATAAGGATCTTATCAAATATGTAAAAAAATGTTTCTCTTCATTATACACTGCAAGAGCAATTTATTATAGGTCTGAAAAAGGATTTAAAGAAACAAAACCATTATTAGCGGCCGTGGTTCAAAAGATGATTGATTCTGAAAAATCTGGTGTTATGTTTTCAAAAAACCCCACAAATTTTAATGAAGATATTATTGTAGAAGCAGTTTATGGTTTAGGTGAGGGGATTGTTTCAGGTAAAATTTGTCCAGATAATTATTCTGTTTCAAGAGATTTAAAAGTGAAAGAGATTAAAATTGCAAATAAAAAGATTGCTATAATTAGAACTGGTTCTGGAGAAAATGATATTGTTAATTTAAATCAAGAAAAATCTAATTCAAAAGTTTTAACTAATGGGGAAATATTAAGCCTTTCTGATTATGCATTAAAGCTTGAAAAACATTATGGGCAACCACAAGATATTGAATTTGCAATAGAAAGCAATAAAATTTATATTCTACAATCAAGACCAATAACCACTTTAAATTCTCTGAGAGAGATTTCTAATGAGATTTTTTCTAATAATCCAATTTTAGTGGGATTAAGTGCAAGTCCTGGAGTTGCAACAGGGACAGTCAAAATAATAAAAGATAGAGAAGATCTAAGTAGGATTGTTAAAGGGGATATTTTAGTAACTAAAATGACTAATCCAGATATGGTTGTTTCTATGAAAAAATCTTATGCAATTATAACTGATGAAGGTGGGATAACTAGTCATGCATCTATTGTAAGTAGAGAAATGGGAATCCCTTGCATTGTTGGAACTGGTGATGCTACAATTAAATTAAAAGAAGGAATGAAAATTACTGTGGATGGGACTCATGGAAAGGTCTATGAAGGGGAAATAAAAGGAATTAAACCTATTGAAATAAAACCCATTGTTAAAACAAATAAAATCCAATTGAAATTAATTTTAGATTTACCAGATTTTGCAGAGAGGGCATCTAAAACAAATATAAAATCAATTGGTTTATTAAGATTAGAGGGGATAATCGCACAATCTGGAAAACATCCGTTATTTTTTGAAAATGAAAATAAATTAGATGAATACTCCAAAATTTTAGAGAAGGGCATTGAAAAAATTGCAATGTTTTTTAGTTCAATTTGGATAAGGGCAAGTGATATTAGAACTGATGAGTTTAATTCTTTAAAAGATTCTCCTGAAAAAGAAATTAACCCAATGTTAGGCTTTCATGGGATTAGATTTAGTCTAAAGCATCCAAGAATTTTAGAAGCAGAATTAAATGCTTTGAGTACAATTGCAGAAAAATATCCAAATAAAAATTTTGGGATTATGTTTCCCCAAATAATTTCATTAGAAGAAGTTAAACAAGCAAAAAGTTTTTTTGAAAAGATAAAAAGAAATAATATAAAATTTGGGATAATGGTCGAGACTCCGGCTGCATGCCAAATTATTGAGGACATCTGTAAGTTTGGAATTGATTTTATTTCTTTTGGAACAAATGATTTAACCCAATATACTTTAGCAGTAGACCGAGGAAATAAATCAGTTCAATATTTATACAATGAATTAAATCCTGCAGTTTTGTCTCAAATACAAAGAGTAATTAATATTTGTAAAAGATATGGTGTCAAAACTAGTTTATGCGGGCAAGCAGGAAGTAATAAAGATTTAGTAAAATTTTTATTTAATAATAAGATTGATTCTATTTCTTTAAATGCAGATTCTGCCAATGAAATTTCTTTATTTATAAAAGAATTAGAAGAACAAACTAATCAGTCAAGTCAATCAAATCAATCAAGTAACTCAGGCCAATCAAGTCAATCAAATCAATCAAGTAACTCAGGCCAATCAAGTCAATCAAATCAATCAAGTAACTCAGGCCAATCAAGTCAAATATCTCAAGAACATCAAAGACTTTCAGTAGAAAACAATCCGGAAAATTATCTCCAGAAAATTCCAAATTATAAGTTTTTAACTAAAAATCAAAAAAGAAGGTTAAAGAAAAAACTTAGAAAAAAAAGATTTAAAATGGGCTTACAAGATAATCAGATTCCAAAGCTTCCAGAAATGCCTGATCCTAATTTGAAAAAAGAATTTGAAGAAAATATAAAAAAACCCCAAAGAATTTCTGAAGAAATAAAAAGATTAAATAGAAATATTTCTAATCTTCAAGAAAATTCTACAAATGTAGAACCTTTCAATAATTTAAAAAGAATTGAAGAAAAATCTGAAAAAATAAAACAAGAAATTGAAGAAGAAAAATTAGAAGATTTACAAAAAGAAAATGTGATAAATAATAAGATCAAAATTGAAGAAAATAATCTTGAAGAAGGGGAAATTAAAGAGGAAAATATAGGGGTTTATTCTCCAGAAAATAAAGAGTCTTCAGATAATTCTGAAAATTATAGTTCTGATTTTGATTAAAAAATAATAAGTAAAATCTATTCTTCATTATTTCGCTCTTTCTTATTTTGTAATTACTCTTTAGTTACTATTATGGAAAGATTTATAAAGCCCAATAATATAATAAAATCATGATAAAAGCAATAAAAATAGATCCTTTGGGATCTTTTAATGATAAAGGAAATCCTTATTTAATCTTTGATAAGGATGTAGATTCTTTACTTAATAGTTCAAAAGGAAGAAAAAGAATTAATGAGAGATTTTTAAGTGAAGGAGATAAAAATATTCTTAAAATGATTTTAGAAAATACTCCTGATTTGCTTCGTGATGTAGATATTTTATCAAAAGATTTTGATAAAGCCAATCTTTTTTATGAAGCAGTATTTCGTCAAAAAATTTGTGATTGCCCAAATTATGGATATCCTAGACAAATTCAAGGTTCTAGAAGAAATGTAAATTATGAACAAATGAGTTTTTTTAATTAAAAATAATAAAATAATAAAATGAAAACAAAAACAAGTTCAAATTATAAAAGTCTGTTTGAAGATGGAGCAAAGTTCTTAGTTGAAAGTTTAAAGTTTATTCCACAAGCAAGGTTTCTGGACGGAGATTTCGGCATAGCACTTTTGCAAGAATATAATGGAAGAGCAGAAAAAGATTATAATAATTCTGATGCTCTAAAAGTTTTATCTTATGATGGGGTTGTGAAAGGCTCAAATCCATTTGCAGTTGTTTTAGTTAATCAAATTATAAGAAAACAAGGATTAAGAACAGCAACACAAGCAGATTTAGAAAAAATATTAAAGACTAACGCAATAAATCTAAGAGGGTTTTATGAAGACTCAGCTTTAGTTTTAAGAAGTGAAGATAATCCAAATCCTTATTTAGCAAATCACTTATTAGGACAAGCAGAACAAAAACTAAAAATGAATCTAAAAAAAATGCCTTTGATGATTCCTTTAAATGGTTTAGAATTAGTAAATGATTCAAATTCCCCTTATAATCTTGCCTTTAAATTAAGAGAAGATGCAGAAATAATTCATACACCTATTTTAAACAAAGCGAATAGTGATTTTTCATCTGAAAATATAAATGAAGAAACTGGACTTCCTAGAAAATTAGGAGAAGGAAATAGAAGACTCTGCACAAGAAATTCAGGTCTGTCTAGGCTTTACTTGTACAGGTACTTAGACTTGGACTCCAGCGGCGATGACTTGGCTGATTCGGGTGGCGATGGCAGGGTGGTTGTTGTAAGTGCTGAAGGCACTTCGCAAAAAATTTTAGATGAATATAAAATCGAGATTGATAATAAATATCAAAAAGAAATTACAAGGTTAACAAAAATAAAGGATAATGCAATTAAAGCTTTATCTAAATAATAAAACAATAAAATGACAAAAAAATCTTTTGATAACAATTATTTTAGAGAAGTTACTGGAAAATTAGGAACTTTAGAGCAGTTAGTGTCTAAATTTGATCCTAATGAACCAGATCAAAGACAAATTCTTGGGGGAACTCTACGAGAAAATCCTCAGTTTTATATTGGACAAACATCAGATGTTGTAATTAATGATTTTAGATCTGGAAAAGAGGTTATTTCTGGAAAATTAGATCAATATTCAAAAGAGTTGAATGATTATTTTGAAAAATATTCCACCAAGATTATTTCTAAATTAGATAGTTTAAAAAAAGAAGAATTAATTCAAGTACTTTTTAGTGTAATCCCAGAGAATTTTGAAGCAAAGAGTAACGAAGAATTAAATAATCTTTCAAAAATAGTAAATGAACAAAAAAGAATTAATAGTATTAAAGAATATTTTAATATTTTGGATTATGTTAATAAAAAAATGGAAAATGTTTCTGATTGGAGAAAAATTGCGTATGAATATGGCAAATTTTCTGAGATATATATAAAACAGATATTTAATTCCTATAAGGCAGATAATAATTTTCAACTTGCAAAATTTATTGGGGATTCAACTAAGAAAAAGATTTTAGAATCTTTAGAAGGAATTTATAAAAATTCTGAAGGAGAGACTAAAAAACAAATTGCAAAAAATCTTAGTTATTTTGCTTTGCAATAATCTTTCTTATTTTTTATAATTTTATTACAATCTTTCTTATTTTACTTTATTGCAAAATCCTCTTGATTAATTTAACAGAAACATCAAAAAACTTTTCAGCTTTATCTTGCCATTTGTCAATAATCTTGCCGTCGATATTTTTTATTTCATTATGCATTATTTTTCTATGCAAGTCATAAAGGTCTCTAAAATCTGAAACGTATTTTATCTTAAGTTGTTTTTTGTCAACAAAATGTTTTTTTAATAAGATTGCAATTTCTTCTGGGCTTGGAGGCAAAATTTTTATTGCCATTAATAATGATTGAGCACTATCTACCATTGCCCAATAGCATCCTTCAATTGCACTAAGCTCAGCTTTTCTACTGATAAAAAGATGATTTGGAATTCTATTTAAGCAATTAAATATTGCTTCAGGAGTAGCTTTAATTTCTCCATTTTGCAAGAGAATTTTTAGGGGATTAAAAAATCCTCCGAAATCAATTAAAGTTTCTCCATATCTTAAAATATTTATTATTATTGGATCCCCTTTAGAAAGATCTCTCCACCAACTTGTTAATTTAACAGTATTTATGTGAAAATCTTTTTTATAGGGATTCTCTTTAATAATTTTTCCAAGTTCTTCCCTATACCATGCAATTAATTCTTCATCAAATTTAATACTGGCATCGTCGAGAATAATAATAATATCAATATCTGAACCAACAATATTTGTATGCTTTACAGAAGAGCCAAAAAGAATTATTGATTTTATTATTTTGTCAAATTTTTGATAAACTTTTTGAGCAAAATCCATTGCAATACTTCTTTCAGTTTTTAGTTTTAAAGTAGGAAACTGTTGTGCAGGAAACCCCTTTTTTGTTTTCTTTTTCATTTCATCCCTTTTTTATTTTAAACTTAAGATAAATTTATTTAAAAATCTGTTGTTTTAGATTTTTAAATAAATAAGCCCAACAATTTTATTTTTTTAATATTCTTTAGTTATTTGGGGTTCCAGAAAATCTGTTTCTTGTTCCAGAAATTTCTCCCCCTAATTCTAATGGAAGATTAGAAAACCCTGCGCCATATAAAGAATGATGGACTTGGGGATTTATTGGGCCTGTCCCAGAATCATAATTCCCAAAGTTTCCTAATTGATTCCAATAAACATCCCCCCCACTAAATACTGGACTACCAGAAGATTCTAATTGATAAGGTAAGGGGCTTGTTTTAAATTGTTGAAAAAAATTTCCACCTTCAAAAATTTTTTTACCTTTAAATTTTGCTTTTTCTAATTCTTGCATAACTTTTTTCATAGGCACATTCCCCATCCCTGGTGGTAAATCTGTATGTGTGGTCCCAAAATTATCATTAAGATGAAGGTGCTTTACATATGGTGCAATTTTTTTTGTTTCTTCGACTATTTTTTCAGGCCCAAAACCTTGTTTTCTTATCATATTTATGTGAGAAGTATCCCAAGTAACCCCCATTAATTTCTCTGCGATTTTTTTTGCTTCTTGTTTTGATCGACCCTGATTCATTAATTTATTTTCAAATTTTTTTCTTGTTTCACAAACTAATTCTTTTAGATCTCCTCCACTAGAAATTGCAGAGCCATAAGGTGGATTTTCAATACTAATAATCGGGCTTGTACCCTCAAAATTTTTATAAGAATCAAAAGCAACAGAACTTAAAGTTTCACTAGCATTTTTCATAATAAATTTTTCAACAGGAATATATTGTTTTGGGGGGGTTTGAATTATTTGCAAGCCACGTATAGATTCATCCAATAATAAAGATTGTTTTTGAACATATTCAATTTGGCTTAAATTATTTTTTTGATATTCTTTTTTTAAATTTAAGAAATTATTAGAAATTTGGTTTAGAACCTTTTCTGTTTGCCTTTTTTCTTCATCATTTCCTGAAGAAAATTTAGCTGCTTTTTCAAATAAGCCTCTAAAAGAAGTTTTGACATTATCTAGGAAAAGTTGTCCTCTTTGCATTTGATTTATTGAAGGTAAATAAATCCTTTCTTCTTCTTTTGAAATTTTTTGTTTTTTTTCTATTTTATCTAATAAAGGCTGTAAAGAAGGCATTGCCTGATTCAAAATTTCATCAGCTTCTTTTTTATAAAAAGCAAGATTAGTTATTGATTGAATCCAAGAGCTATTATTTGCCATGTCTAATCTTTCTTTTGGTGTATGTAATTTTCCTCTAGGTTCTTCAGGGCCGTAAAGTTTTTCTCTTTCTAAAGGAACTAGTTTCCCAGTTTCTTGATCAACAGCAATCATTTGTTTCATCTCTTCTGTATTTTTTTCTTTATTAAGCATCATTTGTGAACCTGGAACAAGAGATGCATGGATCGTAACTGGAATATTTCCTTTAGGGTTTAATTCATGGCCCCTTCTAACAAATCCTTTAAATTGTTCTTCTATATTTTTTCTATTCTCTTCAGACCATCCACTTTGTTGATCAAATCCTGAAGGATCTAAAATTGGGGCATGTAATGTAGATTCTGCTCCAGTTAATTGGTTTAATCTATTAATCTCTTTAAGATGATCTTTTGGCATCATTTCAAAAACATTGGGGTCAATTGTTGAAACTTCGGTTACTTTTAGTCCTTGATTTAAAAGATTATTAACTTCTTTTAATTGGTTTGCAGTTTGTATACTTGTTGTAGCCCCAAGATCCCCTGCAGAAATTCTATATCCTGTGAAATTATAATTTGGATCTAATAGATAAGAATTTCCACTGTAGAAAGATTCATAATTTGTCATGTTTTTTATTTAACCTTCTTTTTCTTATTATTAAAGAAGAATTTGTTTAAAAAACTGTTGATTCCTCAAAATTATTTATTTTATAAGCTTCTTGATTTCATAAGATTATATTAAATTGAACAAATCAATAGATTTATGGACATTCCATAAATTTATTAATATTATAAATTGTTTTAGATTATGCGTTTTGGTATAATTTATTCAGAAAAAGATTTTGCAGGAGCAAATATAGTTAATCAATTAAAAAAGATTAGTTTTAGCCCCCAGATATTAATAATTAAATTAAAAAAGGAAACAATTTTTTCTAAAAATTTGAATGTTAAATCTTTTCCTAAATTAAAAAATTTAGATTTTGTTATTTTTGCGAGTAAGCATGAATCTGAAAAAAAAACTCCCTCATTATGTTTGCATGCACCTGGAAATTGGCGGGATGCGAAATTTGGTGGTAAATCTGGAGAAGTTTGTTTGACTTCGGCATATGTTTTAAAATATTTGTTTAAAGAATTAAATAAGAATGCTAAAACAATTAAAGAAAAATTTGAAATAACTTTAGAATCTACCCATCATGGTCCATTAATAAATACTCCTTGCTGTTTTATTGAAATTGGAAGTTGTGAGGAACAATGGAAAGATCCCTTCCTTGGGAAAATTCTCGCTAAAACAATTTTATCATTACAAAATTTCAATAGCAATTCAGCTAAAAATAAAATTAATAATTATCTCCCAGTTATTGGAATTGGGGGCCCACATTATTGCCCAAATTTTAATAAAATACAATTAAAAACAAAATATGCTATTTCACATATAATCCCTAAATATGTCTTGCCTTTGACTTCTAAAATGTTAAAACAAGCAGAAAGTAAAACAAAAGAACAAATAGGAAAAGTTTTATTGGACTGGAAAGGGCTTGGAAAATATAAACAAGAAACTTTAGATTTATTAAATAAAGCTCATTTAAAATATGAGAAAATATGAGAAAATTCGAGAAAATTTTAATGAATTTAAAAATAAATAGAATAAGGAAAAATAAAGTAAAAAATAGATAAAATGAATGAGCAAATAAAAAATAAGATAAGAAAAGCAGTTTTTATAATAATTTATTTTAAGGAAAAAAAACAAATTGAATATCTTATTCTGAAAAGAAAACTTCATTGGAAAGGTTGGGAATTCCCAAAAGGAGGCATTAAAAGAAAAGAAAAAATAAATTCTGCGATTCTTAGAGAAACAAAAGAAGAAACTGGGCAAATTCCAAAGAATATTCATAAGTATTTTGTCTTTGGTAGATATAAATATCCTAAAGAATATAAAGACCGTAAGGGGATTTTCGGGCAATCTTATAGTTTATTTTCTGCAGAAATAAATTCTAAAAAAATAAAAATTGATAAATTAGAGCATTTAGATTATAAATTTATTTCTTATGAAAATGCTTTAAAATATTTAACCTGGCCAAATCAAAGAAAATGTTTGAAAATTGTTAATAAAAGATTGAAGAATGGAATAAGAAAAGTTTAAAAAGTTTAGTTTATTTCTTTAATAATGGATAAAAAAAGGAGTTTGATAATTCTATTTTCTTTGGCATTGTTGATTTTGATTACTATTTGCATCTTATCACAGATTAAGATTCAAGGAACAGGTCAAATGACTTCTCCTTTGCAACAAACAGAATCTAAACCAACTTTTATTAATATAATTATAAACAAAATAAAAGAAATTTTTATTATTGGCCGTATAAACCAAAGAGGAATAGAAAAACCAGATGAAATCTCAAATCAATTAATTAATAAAGGAAATATAACCACTATAAGAGATTATTTAGAAAATTCTGAATTAACAGAGTATGAAAAATATGCAGTTAATGAAATAATCTCCAATCTTCAAGATAATGAGATAAATCTAAAGCAAGGGCAAGTTGCGATTCGGGAGAGTACTGAGGGCAAATTAGTGGCAAGTCAGATAAGTATAAAAAATGAACTTCCTTTAGAATGGGTAAATAATTGTGATGTTGGTGCTGCTCCAGGAGGTTCTGGAATAAATATTTATCATTATAATCGGACGTGGGAATTAATTGTTACTATTCCTTATTTTTTTTAACTAATTATCCTTAGAATAGACCTCAAAACTAATTAAATATTTCAAAGCTTCAAACTCAAAACTTTTGAAATTCCTTCTTGCATACTAACCCCATAAATAATATCTGAAGATTCAGAGATTAAAGAATCATTATGTGTTATAATAATATATTGTCCTTTTTTCATGTATTTTCTTAAGAGATAGGATAATTTTTCACTATTTCTTTTGTCTAGGGCTGCATCAATTTCATCAAAAATATAAAAACAATAAGGTTTTAATTCTTGAATTGCAAAAATTAAAGAAAGGGCTACAAGGCTTTGCTCGCCCCCTGAAAGAGAAGTCACATCAAAATTTTTTCCAGCACCAAATTTAATATTTATATCAATTCCTTTATTAAAAATTTCTTTTTTATCTTGTGGTTCTAAATAAACAAGTCCTTTCACACTTAATTGAGAAAAATTTCTTGAGAGTAATTTATTTAATTCTTCAATAGTTTGTAAAAAGATTTTTTTCTTTTTTTTGTCTATTTTCAGAATAATCCTCATTATCTGGTCTTTTTCTTCATTTAATTTCTCTAGTTTTTCTTTAATTTGATTATATTGTTCCCTTATATCTTTGTAAACTTCTAAGGATCTAAGATTTACATTCCCAATTTTAAAAAGAATTTGTTCTATCTTTGTAATTTTTTCTTTTAATTTATCTATGGGTAATTTAAGAGGTTCTATCACTATGGATTTATTTTCTTCTTTATATTCTTCAAGATCTTGAGAGAAAACTTGTTCTCTTGCTTTAATCTGTGCTTTTATTATTAAAAGCTCATTAAGTTCATTTTCAATTATTCTTTTTTCGGTTTGTAAATTCATCAGATTTGTTTCAAAAATTCTAAGTTTATCTTGCATAGAATTTTTTTCATCAAACATTTTTTGATATTTCTTTCTTAGATGTTCTGATTGCAGTTCTTTTTCTTCAGCAATTTCTACTTTTTCTTTTAACTCTTCAATTATCTCTATAAGTTCTTCATCTATTTCTTCATTATCTCTTTTATTTTGTTTAAGTGCAGCCTTTGTTCTTTCTAATTCTCTTTGTTTTGTGATTATCTCAATAGAAAGATTTCTTTCTTCATTTCTTTCTAATTCATTAATTTCTAATCTTAATTTTTCAGCCTTTTCTTCACTTAATTTTGTGTTAGATATTTTTTGTTGTATTTGTTGAAATTTTGATTCCAAAATTTTTAGTTTTGATTCAAAGATTATTAATTTTTCTTGATTTTTTTTAAGATCTTGTTTTTTTTCTTTTATTGAATTAAGATTAATTATGCTAGCTTCTCTTTGGTTTATCTCTAATTCTTTTTTTGATAATTCTTCTTTTAATTCTTTAAGATCTTTTTCTATCTTTTCCTTATTTTTTATTAAGCTTTCTATGAATTTTTTTGATTTCAATATTTTTTCATTAGAGTTATCAATTACTTTTTTTATGTGTTCTTTAGTAATATTAGTTTTACATAAAGGGCAAATATCTAATTCTGAAACTTGAATTTTTATTTTTTCTGATTCTTCTATAATTTTTTGTTGTATTGCCAAATTTTTTTCTAAAGAGATTAAAGAATCATTTAATTTCAAAATTTCATTATTAGACTTTTCAATAAAGTTTTTTAATTCGAAAATCTTTTCCTCTTGCTTTTCCAGATTTTCTTTTATTTTAATTTCTTTTTCTATATCTTTTGCCTGATTTAAAATTAAATTCGAATCTATTTTTAATTCTTGGATTTGATCTTTTTTATCCTTTATTTGCATGTTGATTAAAGAAAAATTTGATTTTGTGATATAATATTCTCTTTTTAATTCTTCAAGATTTTCTAATTCTTTTTTCTTATTTTCTAATTCATTTTTTTTTGTTTTTGTTTTTTGTTTTGACATTTCATTTATTTCTTTTTCTGAATCAACTATATTGTTTTTAAGAGCCTGTTTTCTTCTGCTTAGTTCTAATAATTGATTTTTGAAATTCTCTTTTCTTGCGGTTAAACCCGCAATCTCTTGTTTTAAAGTTGAAATTTCTGATATTAATGAATCCTGTTCGAGTCCAGAAGCTTTTTGAACTTCAAAAGAAATCTTTTTTATTTGATTATTTAAAATAATGCTTTCATTTTGAATTAGATTAATTTGCTCTTGTTTTTTTTCTATACTTTGTTTTTTTAATTGTATTTTTTTAACAAGGCCTTCAACTTTTTGATTTTGTTCTTTTAATTGATTATAAATTATTGAAAATTTGCATCTTTTTACTAGGTTTTTCAA
>Ga0268278_1000286_pt1 | contig 38283 bp, 38 predicted proteins | sample saktaG_3_FD_190135 | JGI IMG/M metagenome (GOLD analysis project Ga0268278, IMG submission 190135) | Saline water microbial communities from Sakinaw Lake, British Columbia, Canada - sak_2010_1_5_55m | ecosystem: Environmental > Aquatic > Non-marine Saline and Alkaline > Saline ...
TGGCTAAACTATTTTTATTAAGACATTTTAAATCTCAATGGAATGAAGAGAACAGATTTACTGGTTGGGTTGATGTTCCATTGTTAGGCGGACAAGATAATAAGATTAAGACTGTTTCTAAAAAGATATTCAAGAATAAAATAAATAGTATTTATTCATCACCTTTATTTAGAAATCAAAGCAGTGTTGCAGGGGTATTAGAATATAATGGAAAATACCCAATATTTATTCATTTAGATAAAGGGAAGATGAAGAAGTGGGGTAACTTTAAAGATTTGAATAAAGATTACATCCCTGTCTATATCACAGAAAAGCTTAATGAAAGATATTACGGTAAATTACAAGGTGATAATAAAAAAGAAGCTATGGAAAAGTATGGTAAAGAAAAAGTTCATTTATGGAGAAGGGGATTCAATAGCAAGCCACCAAAGGGAGAAAATCTAAAGCAAACATTTAAAAGGGTAGCTCCTTTCTATAAAAACTATATTGAAAAAGATTTAAAATCTGGTAAGAATATTCTAGTTATTGCCAGTCATAATTCCTTAAGAGCCTTAGTCAAATACGTTGAAAATATTTCTAATAAAGGCATCGCTAATGTTGAAATTGGTTATGGTTCTTTATTGGAGTATAATATTAGTAAATCAGGCTTGCCAAAGAAGAAGTTCTTTGATAAGATTTAGATATAATAAAATAACGAAAATTAAATGAATAACAAATTATTTATACCAATAGCGATTATTATAGCCGGAGCATTAGTAGCTGGAGTAGTTATTTATACTAACTATTCAGAGTCTTCTAACGGTTATTTGTCTTTAGAACAAGCATCAGAAAAGCTTATGAGTTTTGTTAATGAGAAAGCTTTGCAAGGAGGAATGACAGCTTCACTGGTAAATACCTTAGAAGAGAACGGAATATATAAAGTTAAGTTTAATGTTGAAGGAGAAGAGATAGAATGGATTATCACCAAAGATGGTCAGCTAATATTTCCTCAAGTGATTGATCTAGCAGAACTAACTGAAAAGATGGAAGAAGCAGGAACAGCAATTGGCAACTTCACTGTTACGACAGATGAAATTATTATGGAAAATGAAAAGCCAGTTATTTACTTTTTTGGATCTGAAACTTGCCCTCATTGTAAGTGGGAACATCCGATAATAGAAAAAGTTGCTGAACAGTTTAAGGACTATATCTCATTTCATAATAATATGGATAATGATGCTGATGGAGAGGTTTTTGCCAAGTATAGTGATGGTGGATATATCCCAGCTACAATCATAGGTGGCAGATATCTTAGAGTCGGGTCAGGAGAAACCTTAGGCGAAGAAGAAAACACCAAAGTTTTACAAGCTCTCGTTTGTAAAATAACAAATAATCAACCGGCTGAGGTCTGCAGTCAGGTTCAAGAGTTAATTAATAGCATATAATTCTATGGCAAAAGTAAAAGTTTTTTCAACTCCTACCTGTCCGTACTGCGTTACTTTAAAAGAATACTTAAAAGATAATAATATTGAATTTGAAGCAATTGATGTTTCTGAAGATAAAGCTGGATTAGATGAAATGGTTAAGAAGTCTGGTCAAATGGGCGTTCCTGTTATCACGATTGATGAAGATGTTATTGTTGGTTTTGACAGAGCAAAAATTGATAAGTTATTAAATATAGAATAATATGACTAAAATAGCTATTAATGGGTTTGGTCGTATTGGTCGCCCAGTATTTAGAAGGATATTAGAAGAATATCCTAACCTAGAAGTTGTTGCTATCAATGACTTAACTGATAATGAAACACTAGCTCATCTTTTAAAATATGATTCTGTTTATAGAAGATATAACAAAAAGGTTTCAGCTGATGAGAATAGTATTACAGTAGATGGTAAAAAGATCCCAGTTTTTGCCGAAAAAGATCCAGAGAATCTTCCTTGGGCTAAATTAGGAGTGGATATTGTTCTAGAGTGTACTGGTTATTTTAGAGATAAAGAAGAAGCTGAAAAGCATCTTAAGGCTGGTGCTAAAAATGTTATTATCTCTGCTCCAGCTAAATCAGATGATATTCCTAGTTTTGTTTTAGGTATTAATGAAAAAGACTTTGATGTTAAAAAAGACACTATTATTGATATGGGTTCTTGTACGACCAATTGTCTAGCTCCTTTAGTCAAGGTATTGAATGATACTTTTGGTATTAAAAAAGGATTTATGACGACTATTCATAGCTACACCAATGATCAAAACATATTGGATTCACCTCATAAAGACTTGAGAAGAACTAGAGCCGCTGGTTTAAATATGATTCCGACAACAACAGGGGCAACAAAAGCAATCGGAAAGATTATTCCAGAAATAAAAGGGAAGCTAAATGGTATAGCCATAAGAGTTCCAACGTCAACAGTTTCAATAGTTGACCTAGTTGTTGAGGTTGGAAAATCAACTAATAAGGAAGACGTTAACGAGGCTTTTAAAAATGCAGAGAAGAATTTTGACGGAATCTTTAAAACAGAAAGTGATCAATTAGTTTCCAGTGACTATATTGGAGAAAGTTATTCGTCAATCCTTGATTTGGGCCTAACTGATGTTAATGATAATTTGATTAAAGTTCTTGCTTGGTATGACAATGAATATGGTTATTCTTGTCGGTTAGCTCAATTTGCTGATTATATATCTAAGCTTTTGTAATAAGCTAGGATTATTACAAATAAAAAGAGACGGATCTTTTGACCCGTCCTTTTTCTTTAAACCATAGGATTCATATGACCTGTTCCTTCACAGATCTTTCCTTTATGTTCATGCTTCTCTGTGTGAGCTAACCTCTCATCTCCGCTATGGGTGAATACTCCTTTTCCCGCTACTTCTTGATTGCAGACATGACAGATAACCTTGATTTCACTTCTTTCCATAAATTCCTTTTCCATAAAAAATCCTAAAATAGTTATAAAGAACAACATCCATTCTAGCTTTTTATCAATGATTTGTCAACAATTTAGGTTATTAACATTTTAGTATTCTTTTAAAAGAGGTATAATAAATAAATATGAAACTTTTAAGCTTTCAAGAAATAAGAAAGATTTTGTTAGATTACAAAATCCCTTTTTGTAAAAGTAGATTAGTTAACTCTCAAGAAGAAGTTATTAAGACTGGAATAAATTATCCAGTAGTTTTAAAAGTATTCTCTCTTAAGGGTGTTCATAAGTCAAAAAAAGGGGGAGTGGTAGTGAATATTAAAAACGAGAAAGAATTAATTAAAGCTTGGAATGATTTATCGAAAGTTGAGAAAGACGGAGTTTTGATTCAAGAAATGGTTTTTGGCAAAGAGCTTATAGTCGGTATGAAGAACGATCCACAATTTGGCCCAGTTATTTTATTTGGTTTAGGTGGAATCTTTGTAGAAGTTTTGAAAGACGTGAGTTTAAGAATAGCTCCGGTTGATAAAAAAGAAGCTCTAGAAATGATAAAAGAAACAAAAGCATATGGTCTTTTGAGCGGACTCAAATTAGACAAATTAATAGAAATAATAGTTTCTCTTTCTGATCTTTCCTTGAAAGAAGGATTAAAAGAGGTGGACTTTAATCCAGTAATAATAAACGAGAAACAGGTTTTAATTGTTGATGCACGTTTCTTGATGGAAAATGAATAAGATTTTTAACCCTAAAACAATAGTTGTAATTGGTGCTAAGTCAGATCTTGGTTCAGTTGGTGCTGGTTTAATGAAGAATATCTTGTCTTCTAAAAGAAAGATTTTCCCTGTTAATCCGAATAGGAAGAAGGTCTTTGGTTTGAAGTGTTTCTCATCTATTTTAAACATAAAAGAGAGAATTGATTTAGTTATTGTAGCTGTTCCAGCTAAGATAGTTCCTCAAGTAATAGAACAATGTTGTCAGAAAAAAGTTGGTGGGATCATAATTGTATCTTCAGGATTTTCAGAGAAAGATAAGCAAGGAGGACTTTTGCAAGAAGAAGTTAAGACTATGGTTCAGAAGGCAAAGATTCCCCTAATCGGTCCAAATTGTTTAGGTATTTTAAGACCATCTGTTTCATTAAATGCTTCTTTTGCTCCGTGCACTCCGAAGAAAGGAAAAATAGCTTTTATCTCTCAGTCAGGAGCTTTGATAGATTCTATTATTGATAAGTCTTCTTTTGATAAATACGGGTTCTCTACCTTAATATCTTGTGGAAACCAAGCGGATCTTTCTATTAATGATTATTTAGAATGGTTAGAAAAAGACAAGGAAACAAAAGTTATTTGTCTCTATATAGAAGGATTAAAAAATGGAAGAGATTTTATAAAAATAGCTAAAAGAATATCAAAGCCAATAATAGCGATTAAGGCTGGCAAAACAGATTTTGGCAAAAAAGCAATTTTTAGTCATACAGCTTCTTTGGCTGGGGATTATGATGTTTTTAAAACCGCCTTAAAACAATCAGGGGTAATAGAAGTTGAAACAGTTGAAGAGCTTTTTGACAAGGCAAAGGCATTAGCTTGGCAACCTAAATGTAAAAATAAGATAGCTATTCTAACTAATGGAGGAGGTTGTGGCGTTTTAGCCATTGATTACTGTGAAAAATTAGGTGTTAAAGTAGCATTGCCTCCAGTAGATATTCTAGGCAATGCTTTATCAGATCAATATCAAAGTGGAATAGAGGATTTGTTAGGAAGAAAAGATGTTCATGGATTAATAATAATTCAGACCTTACAAATAATGACTGAAGTTGAGAAAAATGCTAAAATTATTATAAGAGCATCAAAAAAATGGCTAGATAAGCCAATAGTCTGTTCTTTTCTGGGAGGAAAGTTAACGAAGCCCGGCATTGATATTTTAGAGAATAATAAAATACCTAATTATAATGATGTTGCAAAAGCAGTTCAAGCTATGGATTCTTTAATAAATAAAAGTAATTAATTTATGATAAAAAAACTTAAATATATACTTTGGTATAAACAAATTAATTCTAAAGATGGTGCTTTGGTCGGTGGTAAAAACGCTTCTCTAGGAGAGATGTTCAGTGAGTTAACTAAGCAAGGAGTAAACCTACCAGATGGTTTTGCTTTGACTTCAAGGGCTTTCTGGCATTTTTTAAAAGAAAACAAAATTGATAAAGAAATTGAAGAAATATTTTCTAAGTTTGATGCCAAAAATATTGACAATCTAATAGAAACAGGAAGAAAGGTTAGGGGATTAATATTAAATGCTGAAATACCAAAAGATCTTAAAAGGAAAATTAAAAAATCATATATCAAACTTTCTCGCAAGTATAATCAGAACAATCTTAGTGTTGCTGTTAGGTCATCAGCTACTGCAGAAGATTTAGCTACAGCTAGTTTTGCTGGCCAAATGGAAACCTTTTTAAATATTAGCGGAGAAGAACAATTATTTAAGGCGATTAAGGGTTGTATCGCTTCTTTGTTCACCAATAGAGCTATTGCTTATCGTGAAGAAAAAGGTTTTGATCATTTAAGAATAGCTCTTTCTGTTGGAGTTCAAAAAATGATTAGAAGTGATCTAGCGTCTTCTGGTATAATGTTTACCCTAGACACAGAAACAGGTTTTGAAAAGGTTGTCTCGGTGAGTTCTATCTGGGGAGTAGGAGAAATGATTGTTAAGGGCCTTATAACTCCTGATGAGTTTTATGTTTTCAAACCAACTCTTGAAAAAGGGTTTGAATCAATTATTGTTAAGAATTTGGGTAGAAAGACCAAGAAATATATCTATGCTAAGGAAGGAGGATTAAAAGAAGTTAAAGTAAAAGATAAAGATCAATTAAGATTTTCCTTAACCGATAAAGAGATAATAATCTTAGCTAAGTGGGCCTGTAAGATTGAGAAACATTATGGAAAGCATCAAGATATTGAGTGGGCTAAAGATGGCAAGACAGGGGAATTATTTATTGTTCAAGCTAGACCAGAAACAATTTACAACTCTAATAAAGGGAAAGTTTATCAGGAATATAATGTTAAAAGCAAGGAGGATCCTATCTTAACAGGTATTGCTGTTGGGGATAAGATAGGAGCAGGAAAGGTAAGAGTTATTTCAGACGTTTCTAAGATTAATCAGTTCAAAGAAGGAGACGTTTTGGTAACTAAAATGACTGATCCTGATTGGGTTCCAATTATGCGTCTCGCTTCAGCAATTGTTACTGATGAGGGTGGGAAAACAGCTCACGCTGCAATTGTTTCTCGAGAATTAGGTGTCCCAGCTATTGTTGGTACTAGATATGCGACTAAAATATTAAAGAATGGAATGACAGTTACAGTTGATTGTACTCAAGGAATGAAGGGCAGAATATTTAATGGGGAAATTCCTTTTGAAGTTAAGGAATACAATCTAAAGAAGATACCAAAGCTAAAGACCAAGATAATGTTGAATATAGGGGCTCCAGAAACAGCTTTTAAGTCATCATTTTTACCAGTGAGTGGAGTCGGTTTAGCTAGAGAAGAATTTATTATAGCTGAAAAGATAAAGGTTCATCCTTTAGCGTTGTATAACTTCAAAGATTTAAAAGATAAGAAGTTAAAGAAAAAGATAAGCGAGATTACTATAGAGCATAAAGATAAGAAGGAATATTTTGTCAAAGAATTAGCAGAGGGGATTGCTCAAATAGCGGCTGCTTTTTATCCAAATGAGGTCATTGTTAGGTTTTCTGACTTTAAGACTAATGAATATAGAAATTTGATTGGCGGAGAGATTTATGAAGAAGAAGAAGCAAACCCAATGATAGGATTCAGAGGTGCTTCGAGATACATAGATAAGGTCTTCCAACCAGCATTTCAGATGGAGTGTAAGGCCATTAAAAGAGTAAGAGAGATCTTTGGTCTTGATAATGTTGTCGTTATGGTTCCTTTTTGTCGAACCATTGAAGAGGGGAAAGAAGTAAGAGGACTAATCAAGAAGTTTGGCCTAGATGATATCAAAGTTTATGTTATGTGTGAGATTCCATCTAATGTTATTTTAGTAGAAGAATTCTTAGAAATATTTGATGGTATGTCTATTGGTAGTAATGACTTAACTCAATTATCTTTAGGAATCGATAGAGACAATGCTCGTATTGCTCATCTAACAAATGAAATGGATCCGACCATCATTAAGATGATTAGCAAAGTTATCAGTGCCTGTCAGAAGAAAAACAAGTATATTGGTATTTGTGGTCAAGCTCCATCAGATATTCCAGAGTTTGCAGAGTTTTTACAAAAGAAAGGCATAGAGAGCATGTCTTTAAACCCAGATACAATAATAAAAACAATAGTTAACTTGTCGAAAAAATAGATATGTATGATATAATCACTTTTGGATCAATCACTTGGGATATTTTTTTAGAATCACCAAAAAAGGGTTGGCAGGTTTTAAGAAGTAAAAAGTTTATTTCGATGAAAGGAACTTGTTTTAATTTAGGGTCTAAGTTTGATATTGGCGGAATAAGTTTTGCTTCTGGTGGAGGAGGAACAAATACAGCCACATCTTTTAATAACCAAGGACTTAAAACAGCTTTTTTTGGTGGTGTTGGAGATGATATTGCTGGTAAAGAGGTGATAGAGAGACTGTATAATAGTGGCGTTGATTGTAGCCTAGTTATTAAAAGATCAGAATCAACAAATCATTCAATTGTTTTGAATATGGGTTCTGACAGTGATAGAACAATATTAGTCTATAGAGGAGCATCAGAAACAATTAATAAAAAAGATATTCCTTGGGATAAGTTAGATGCCGAATGGTTTTATTTAGCTCCCTTATCTGGTAAATTAGCTGAGACTACTAAAGACATAATTGATTTTGCTAAAGTAAATGATATTAAGGTTGCTTTTAATCCTGGTAACAGTCAATTAGAATTGGATAATATAGAAGATATAGTCGAAAAGGTAGATGTTTTAATTTTAAATCAAGAAGAGGCTTCAATGTTAACTAAAATTCCTTTTGCTAAAGAATCATTAATTTTTAAAGAGATTGATCAAATGTGTCCTGGTATTGCTATAATGACAAAAGGACCAAATGGGGTAGTTGTTTCTGATGGAACTTATCTATATAAAGCTAAATCATCTAAAATAAAAGTAATTGATAGAACTGGAGCTGGAGATTCTTTTGGATCGGGTTTCATTTCTGGATTAATAAGGTATAATAATATTGAAGAGGCTATTCAACTAGGAATGGCTAACGCCAACTCTTGTTTGCAGAAAGCTGGTGCTAAAAACGGTTTATTAAAAAAAGGCGATAAATATAAAAAGATAAAAGTAGAGAAAATTAAACTATGAAAAAAGCTTTAAAAAAAGCTCAAAAGGGAAAATATGCTATTGGGCAATTTAATTTTTCAACCCTTGTTCAACTAAGAGCTATTTTGGATGCGGCAAAAAAGTTAAAAGCCCCTGTTATTTTAGGCACTTCTCAAGGAGAACTTAAATATTTAGGATTAGAAGAAGTTATCGCTTTAGTGGAAATTTCTAAGAATAAATATGGGCTTAAAGTTTTCTTAAATCTAGATCATGGCAGTGATTTAAAGCTAATCAAGAAATGTGTTGATTACGGTTTTTCAGCTGTTCATTTTGATGGATCTAGCTTGCCTCTTGAAAAAAATACAGAATATGCTAAAACTATAGTACAGTATGCTCACAAGAGAGGAGTTTTAGTGGAAGGAGAGCTAGATGCCATTGGTGGGAAAGGATTAACTTCTTTAATAGAAGCAAAAAGATTTGTTAAAGAAACAGGAGTCGATAGTTTAGCAGTAGCTATAGGCAATGTTCATGGGATTAAAAAAGTTAAGCTAGATTTGTCTAGATTAAAAGATATTTGCAAAGTAAAAGCTTTTATTGTTTTGCATGGTGGGTCTGGTATCTCTGGTGATCAAATCAAAAAAGCTATCAAGCTTGGCGTTGTAAAGATTAATGTTAATACTGAGTTAAGGATTGCTTGGAAGGAAGGGTTAAAGAAAGCTCTAAAAGGAGGAGAGATAAAACCTTATAAGATAATGCCTTTTGTTCAGGAAGCTATTCAAAAAAAGGTCGAAGAAAAGATTAAATTATTCGGAAGTATAAAAAGATGAATAAAGAAGACTTTTTAATAATAGTAGCCGGGGTAATTATTTTAATCGTTATAATTATTCTTTCGATCCTAGTTCCTAAAGAAGCAAACAGTATCAGTGTTATTACTGATAACGGTGCTTATTCAATAGGTGATAACTTAAAGATAAAGATTGAGAATAATTCTGGAAAGAAGATTTGTTTTTCTTCTTGTTACCCTTATTACTTTGAGAAAAAAGAAGGCGCTTGGAATAACTATAGATATAGTGAGTGTTCTGAAGAAGACAGGATTGAGAAGTGTGTTGATCGAAAAGATGTTAAGGCATTTGAATTAGAAATACCATTAGTAAAAGAAGGAATTCATAGAATTGCTCTCCCAGCTTGTATTGGATGTAATTTGGAAGAAGCATTCAATGAAAATGAAAGATTTTATTCCAACGAATTTTTAGTAAAATAATTAGTAAATATGAAAATTATTCAAGAACACGAAAAATGTATTGGTTGTGGTTCGTGTGTTGCAATCTGTCCTAAGTATTGGGAAGTATTAGATAATGGTAAGGTAAAAATTATTGGTTCTAAGAAGATCGGTTCTAATTTTGAATTAGAAATAGACAAAATTGGTTGTAATCAAGAAGCAGCTGATGCTTGTCCAGTTCAATGTATTAAAGTGATAAAATAAATATATGCCCCGTAGAGAAATTTCAATAACCCGCCCATGGCGGGTAAAGAATACGGGGATTAAATAACATAATAAAAAATTAAAGATAAAATTAATAAGAGTTTCAAGAGGAATAAAAAGTAATTCAATTGAAATTCTTCTACAGGGTATGATAAGTATTAAAGCAGAAAAGAGGAAAGAGCTTGGGAAAAAGGTTAATAAACTAAGAGAACAGGGAATCTTGCCTGCTGTTTTGTATGGGCCAGAAATTGATAATTTAAACGTGCAATTAGACTTAAAAAAGTTTACTAAAAACTATAAAGAGCTTGGTCATAACACATTACTTTCTTTAAAAGTAAGCGATAAAGAGTTTTTAGTTCTTGTTCACGAGGTAAAAACAGACCCTTTAAGTGGAGAAATAAATCACGTTGATTTTTATCAACCAATATTAACAAAAGAAGTTGAGGCGACTGTTCCAATCATCTTTGAAGGAGAAGCAGCTGCTGTTAAGGAGTTGGGAGGAACATTAATGAGGGAGATACAAGAGGTTGCCGTTAAAGCCTTGCCTCAAAATCTTCCCCATGAGATTAGAGTAAATATAGATAAATTAAAAACATTTGAAGATGAGATCTTGATAAAAGATCTTGAAGTTAATGAGAACGTAACTATTCAGAAAGAACCAGATCAGATTGTTGTTTTCGTTACACCAGCAGAAAACGTTGAAGAAGAACTGGCAGAACCAGTTGGTGAGGATGTTCCTAAAGAAGAGAAGGAAGAAGAATCTAAGGAAGAATCTTCTGAAGAGGAGATTTCTAAAGAAGAAAAGAATGAGTAGAAAACTTATTATACTATTGATTAGCTCGGCTTTGTTTTTACCGAGCTTTTCTTTTGCCGAAGATTTAGAGTCAATTTGTAATTTAAACACGATAGAAAGTCAATGTAACGTTTTAGAGGCGACTGAATGTCGCAAACTTTTAGAAAAATGCGAAGCTTATTACAGCGAACAGAGTGCTAAGATTGGAGAAGATATAAATAAGACAGAAGCGGAGAAGAATACGCTGACGAATAAAATATATAGTTTGAATAAAAAAATCAAAAATCTTAATTATCAAATTAGTCAAAGTAATTTAATAATTAAAGATCTAGGTTTTCAGATAGAAGATACAACAGAGTCTATTGGCAATACTGTCTTAACTATTGAAAATTCAGAAAAGAAACTAGCTAAGATATTAAGATCTATTTATGAAGAAGATCAGAAGCCAGTTGTTGAGATATTATTAGCCGATGAATCTATCTCTGGTTTTTTTAATAATTTAGTAGCCTTAGAATCTTTAAATACTAAAAATAGAGAATTATTACAAAACATCAAGTCTTTAAGGATAAATCTAGAAGATCAGAAAGTTTATCTTGGTGAAGAGAAGGAAGATTTAGAATATATGGTAAAGATTCAGACTACTCAGAAGCAACAGAACTCTCAAACAAAACAGGAGCAAGAGTACTATCTAGAAATGACTGAAAAGGAATACCAGAAATATCTAGAAGAAAAAGAAGCAGTAGATCAGAAAGCATCGGAAATTAGAGCTAGAATCTTTGAATTGATTGGTGTTTCTAAAGCTCCTACTTTTGGAGAGGCTTATGAAATAGCAAGGTATGTTGAGAAGATGACAGGAGTAAGACCAGCTTTCCTTTTAGCTGTTTTAACTCAAGAATCAAATATGGGTAAGAATGTTGGTCAATGTTATTTAAGTAATTCTAAGACAGGAGCGGGTATTATTATTAAGAGTGGAGCCAATATCTCTAGAGTAATGAAGCCAACAAGAGATGTAGATCCGTTTTTAATCATTACTAAAGAATTAGGCAGAGATCCCTATGCAACTCCAGTCTCTTGTCCAATGAGTTATGGTTGGGGAGGAGCAATGGGTCCAGCTCAATTTATACCTAAGACATGGATGGGTTATAGAGATAGATTAAAAGAAATTACTGGTAGGCCAGCTGATCCTTGGAATATTAATGATGCCTTTTTAGCGGCTGGAGTTTACTTAGCTGATTATGGAGCAAAGAGTCAGACATACAATGGAGAGTTTAATGCAGCCTTGAGTTACTTTGCTGGACCGGGTTGGGCTAGTTCTAGCTATAAGAAGGTTTATGAGAGAGATTATGGTAATCCAATTATGTCTATAACGAAACGTTACGAATCAGATATTGCTAAAATTAAGTAATATAAAACCCAGACATGAAAGTCTGGGTTTTTGCGTGTATGGCCAATTGGCGTTTCTGTATTACAGATACAGAGGCTGAGCTTGCCAGACTCTAGTTTGGCCAAGCAATGGTCTCCTTAAAAAAAGAGCAATTTAACTATAGCGTCATTATAGCAAACTGACAGAATTTGTCAAGTCTTTCTATGATGAGCAATGATGAGCAAAGCCGAGCTTTACTCACTTTTTGCTTATCTCTTTTGCTCCGCTTTTTTGAACGAATGATTTATATTTTTCTTTATTTGGGAATTGATCAAGAATAATATCCGGTTTTAACAATTCTCCCCAACGATTTTCTCCTACATAATCTTGATAGCTTGACCACGGAAACAGATGTTCTCTTCCGTTCCATCTTTTTAATTCTCTTGCGTTATTATGGGCATAAGCGGATAAGTATAAAAGTTGTGGGTCGTCTTTGATAAGAATTATTTTAAATGGACCCTGAAAAAGATGCCCAGTTGTTTTATTCTTAGCATTAAAGTACTTACTATGGCTAGTCAATATCCTTTGCATGTAATTAGAGATGCCATTTTCTTTATGCTCTTTAAGAATTAAGTGAAAATGATTTGGCATTAATACAAAAGCGATCAGTTCAACGTTTCTGTTCTCTGTGATTTCTTTTGTTGCAATCTTCGAAACATTAAATTCATCATTTTTCAAAAAATAAGCTACTTGCCGAGAAATATTACACAGACCCACAGGAGATTGGAAGTAAAGTATCAAAAATAAAAATCTGGCTAAATCTCTTTCGTCTTTAAAAATGGTTTGTTTATTATTTCCTCTATTAATAACATGATAATATTCACCTCGAACATTTTTTTCTTTTCTCATAACTTGATTATACCACAAAAGCTTAAATATGAGTAAAGATGAGTAAAGCCGAGCTTTACTCACTTCGAGCTTTACTCACTTTTACTTACTTTGTTTGAGTAAAGCTCGGCTTTACTCGCTATTACTCGCCAAGATTAGATAAAAAGGTCGCAGAGTAAAACCCTGCGACCACCTTAAAAAAAGTTTCATTTACAAAGAACTATATCTCCCTTTTTTCCCTTGCCCACTATTTTCTTAAGCCTAAGCCGATGAATAGCCCGAAGGGTGACATTTTTGTGATCTTGCACATCACTACGCGATCACAAAATTGGCGTATAATTGATAACGTTGGATTATCTAGAATGCCAACACTCTTTTTGAAATTTGCCAGTTCCAAAAAAATATTTTATCAATTATATTGTGTCCAGTTGATTATGTCGGTATTATAGCAAACTGACAGAATTTGTCAGGTCTTTTCTTGATTTTTTTTATGCTTTAGTGTAAGATAGATAAATATGGCAAAGAAAGATATACTCCGAAAAATTTTATGAAATAAAATTAACGGGGCAGGCACCCAAAATTATGAAAAAAAATATTCATCCTAAATACTATAATAAGGCTCAAGTAAGTTGTGCTTGTGGTAAGAGTTTTACTATTGGTGCTGCTAAAGAACACATAGAAGTTGAGATTTGTTCTGAATGTCATCCTTTTTATACTGGGAAAGAAAAGATAGTTGATACTTTAGGTAGGGTAGAGAAGTTTAAAAAGAGATTAGCTAAGAAGCAACCTTCAAAGAAGAAAAAAGCTAAGAAGGAAACTCCAAAGAAGAAATGATTTCTTTAGAGAAGATTAAAAAGGAATACGATGAACTTTTAAGCCAACTCAGTGATCCTGAGTTGGTTTCGGATTGGGAAAAGTTTGAAGAACTATCAAAGAGAAAGAAAGAATTAGATAAGATAATAGATAAGAGTAAAGAAATAGAAGAAATTGATAAAAGGATATTAGAGAATAAAGCTATTCTTAATTCTCCTGAAGATGAAGAACTTGGTTCTTTGGCCGAAACAGAATCTGTTCAATTACAAGAGAATAAAGAAGAATTAGAAAAAGAATTAGAAGAAATATTAAAAGAGGGGACAGATATTAAGAAGTCAATGTCAGCTATTATAGAGATTAGGGCAGGAACAGGTGGAGACGAAGCGGCTTTATTCGCTACTAATCTATATAATATGTATTCTCGGTTTGCTGAGACTCAAGGCTGGAAAGAAAAAGTGTTAGACTCCCATGCTATTGGTATTGGTGGTATTAAAGAAATTATCTTTGAACTAAAAGGAGATGTTTTTAATTCAATGAAGTATGAAGCTGGAGTCCACAGAGTTCAAAGAATACCTGAGACAGAAAAGTCAGGAAGAATTCATACATCAACAGCAACAATCGCAGTTTTACCGATACCAAAACAAGCAGAGATTAAAATTAAACCAGATGAGCTTAAAATAGATCATTTTAGGTCGTCAGGTCCTGGAGGTCAGAATGTCAACAAAAGAGAGACAGCGGTCAGAATAACGCATTTGCCGACGGGTATGGTAGTTAGTTCGCAAACAGAAAGAAATCAATTAGCCAATAAAGAAAATGCTTTAGCTATTTTATCTGCTCGTCTTTTAGAGAAGAAACAAGAAGAGAATATGGCTAAACTTGGTGGAGAAAGAAAATCTCAAGTAAAATGGGGGAAAAGATCAGAAAAGATTAGAACCTATAACTTTCCCCAAGATAGAGTTACCGATCACAGGATAAAGAAGTCTTGGCATAATATAGAAGAAATAATGGGAGGGAAGCTAGGCAAGATTATTAAGGCTTTTGAAGAAAATTCAGAATAAAGGTTGACCCAGCACCACTTTTAAAGATTTTTTTAACTATAGCAAAAATTTCTTTAGGTGGTTTTTTATTTTGAAAAGTGGTGCTGGGTTGACAGGCCTTTGTTAAAATGGTACTCTCATTTATTAAAGAGATGGTCTCTTTGAAGTGTTCTTTTTAATTTTCTATAAAGGAGAAGTAAAATGAAAAAATGGATGTTAATGTTGGTATTGTTTTTGATTGTTTCTGTCCCAGCCGTTGCTATCGACACTGTCTGTGATGATACAGAGGCGACCGCTGAAGCCACCGCTGAAGCTACGGCTACAGCGGATAATCAAGTTAATGTCAGGTCGGGTAACGACAGACGATTAATTATGGGGGGTCAAACAGCTCTGAACTTTATAGTTCAGTTTCCAACAGATGTCAATGCCTTCCTCTATAATGACACTAAGGATTACACAAGAATTTTGTGGGAAGGTCGGGAGGGAATGATCTGGACGAACGAAATGCTCAAAAACACCTGCAAATCGTCTAGTGGCATTAAGGTAGATCACTGGATTGTTAAGAAGCTGAAAGAGAAGGAGACTATATTTATAGCCCCTTTGACTGATTACAAGAGGTTTATAGCTGAAAATATCTACGGTGATAATCCAACACATGAACGTATAAGTGTAACCGTAGCCAGAGCCACGAAAACAGGTGTAATGGACCTGAAAGTAATCAGTAATTGCATGAAAGGTGCAAAGTACGTTGGGTCGGAATATTCATTTATTGTTGACGGTATGACTCTGCGTAATAAGGCATTAACTTCACAACTTGGTTTAACCAGTCTTTTGTCGCTTTTCAGCCAAGCCGGTTGGATCAGTGGATCTGCAGGAAAAGCCACTGGAGAAGTTGAGGGAAAACCAGGTGCATTCGCTGTTAATTTTAGAGCATTGACGGTTGCCGAGAGAACAGCTCGAGTTTCAAAAACGGTAGTAGTAAGACTAAATAATTCAAATGGATCTTATTTCCCAGTCGATCTTACAAGAGTGATATGGAGAGGAGAAATTGCTTGGAAGGGTTCTAGGGGAGAGATTTATCCCCAAAAAGAACAGCCGACGCCAGAACAATTGGCACCAGCGTATCCGACCTTCTAACTTCTAACTTCTAACAACGAGGACACAAAGGTGTGGAATGACATTTATTCCACACCTCTTTTTTTACTTGACCCTTCACCTTTAGCTAAAGGTGAAGGGTTGACTTTTTATTAAGATGCTATAAGATGAAGTATTCCCCTTATTAGTTCTTTATTTTAGTTCTTTATTTCTATAGACTGTTCTTTTGTAGAGAGGGGAGATCATTAAAATAACTCACAATTTAAACTAAAATGGTTAGTTGGATTTTGGGTTTTTTATTTGTAAAATGTCGAAAATTATGAAGAACAGAAGAATATTGAACTATATCATCATAACAATCACAGTTGTTGCGTCTTTCGGTTTTATGGCTCAAGGCGCGTCAGCTATTTATGATTATGATTACGATTATGATTATGATAGTAATACTGTTTGTTTTGGAGATTGTAACTGTCCGTCGTCACCATGTTCTGTTCCAGGCTGTATTGATCCTAGTGCTTTGAACTATAATCCAAGTGCTACCATAGATGATGGGTCTTGTACTTATCCACCGGTAGTCATATCTGGATGTATGGATAGTAGTGCTTTAAATTATGATTCAAGTGCTACCATAGATGATGGGTCTTGTACTTATCCACCGGTAGTCATATCTGGATGTATGGATAGTAGTGCTTTAAATTATGATTCAAGTGCTACTGTAGATGATGGGTCTTGTACTTATCCACCGGTAGTCATATCTGGATGTATGGATAGTAGTGCTTTAAATTATGATTCAAGTGCTACTGTAGATGATGGTTCTTGTACTTATCCGCCTACCGAAAAGACTGGTTGTACAAATCCGGCTGCAACGAATTATGACCCAACAGCAACTATTGATAGTGGTAATTGTCAGTTTCCAGGATCACCTTCAATTTTAGGTGGTGTTACAAATATACCCGAAATTATACCCGAAATAATTGTTAAAGGTGAAGAAGCTTTTCCAGAGCTTGTGATAGAGAAAACTGTTAATAAAGATTCAGTTGATTCTGGGACATACGTTTTTTATACAATCAAAGTTACTAACAACGGAGATGCTGATGCAGTTAATCTCGTCGTAGAAGATGATCTTCCAGAAGGGTTTATTGATGATAGTAATTCTTCAAAAGTTGTCTGGGAAGTTCCATTGCTAGAAAAGAATGGCGGTGTTTGGACAAAAACATTCCCAATCTATGTTTCTCAAAGCGTGGAATCAGGAAGCTACGAGAATATTGCTACAACTAGAGCAGAGAACTATTTAAATGAAGTTAAAGATTCGGCGATAGTTAGAGTTGGAACCTTGCCACATACTGGAGTAAATTCATTCACTTGGTTTATTTTTGGAGGATTGGCAATTTTCTTTATTGGTATCTTGGGATTAATTAGTATTTTTACTAAGAAGTATAGAAAAGCAATACAGTTCGTGGTATTTAGCGGATTGATTGTTATTGCTTTAGTAATATTATCTTATCCTTTTCTTCCTGCTATTAAGTATAATTTGAGTATACCAGTAGTTAATTCTGAAGAAATAAAGGATATAGAGGAAGCTATTGATGTAGAAGGTGATTGGTTAATTATTCCTAGTATAGGAGTAGAAATACCAATTGTCCTAGGACAAGATGATTCAGCTTTAGAAAAGGGAGCTTGGCTTCTCCCATGTGGATCAACCCCTGATTCAGAAGGAAACACAGCTTTAGCTGCTCATAGATTTAAATACAAACCACCTCATAAAGAAACATTCTATCTTTTAGATAAAGTTAAAAGTGGTGATTCTTTCTATGTTTACTGGCAAGGAAAGAAATATACCTACATCGTAACATCTTCTAATGTTGTTGAGCCAAAAGCAATAGAAGTTTTAAATCAAACAAAAAAGTCAATAGTTACTTTAATAACTTGTACCCCACTTTTTTCAGATAAAAATCGTCTTGTTGTAGTGGGGGAATTAGTCATATGATTTTATTAGGTAAAAGATATTTAGTTTTCTATGCCATAGTTTCAATCTTTCTTTTCTTACTATTATCACCATTTTTAAATATTAAAATGAATAAGCTTTTAGCTAATTTAACAGAACAGCTTATTCTAAAAGAGATAAATCCAGTAAGAGAAAGTCATGGCTTTTTGGACTTAGAAGTCAATGAAAAACTTGCTAAAGCTGCTCAGATGAAAGTTTTGGATATGGTAGAAAGAAACTATTTTGATCATATTGGGCCAAACGGAGAAACTCCTTGGACTTGGTTAGATCTTGTCGATTATGATTATGCAGCAGCTGGGGAGAACTTAGCTATTAATGCTTGTGATCCATTGATATTAATGAATGCTTGGCTTAACTCTCCATCTCATGCCAAGAATATTCTTAATGGTTATTTTACTGATATTGGTATTGGTATAGCTGATGGTGAAATAGATGGTAAGAAAACAACAGTTGTTGTAATGTTTGTTGGTAGGGAAAAAACAGCTAATTTAGAGTTAGCTTCTAATATGAGCGATGATTACAAAGACATCATTATTGCTCAGGTAGAAAAGTCTAGTAAGCCACAAAGTATCTATAATGAAGATATTAATGTTGGACCAGAAAAACCAGTTGTTATTAGGACAGTTCCTGAAGAAGATCTTTATAAAGAAAACTTAATTATTGCTGCTCTTGATAGAAATAGTATTAGAGAGACTAATACAGACGTAGCTTTCTTTCAGATGTTTTTAATGAATGATGCTCCAAAATTATTAAGATTACTCTTGACCGTACTTTATGCTGGTTTAGCTATCTTGGCTGTTCTTGGGATTACAATCAGAAACAAAAGGGACACTTCTATTGTTTTAAGATCAATCTTTCTCTTATTGTTAACAATCTTTATCTGGCTTCCTGAAGTGATATAAAATCAGCCCTGATGTCGACATCAGGGCTGTTCTCGATAAGATCATAACTTATATAATGGATTCTGTCCTGCTAAGTTATTCCAGATAGTATGGCCAGATTCCCCACAGAGGAACTATCTAAAATAATATCTTATCGATTAGCACGTATAGTGCTATAATTGTACAACAAAGAACTACTTACTCTATTATCTCAAATTAAAAGATATTGTCAATACTTTTGTTGTCTAATTTTTAATTATATACTATAATAATAGATTAGCAGGTTTTATTTAATAAAACTTGATTTTAAATTTAGATATGCTATTATTGGAACTACTATGGTAGAAGAAAAAAAACAATTTAAATTTGGTATTGATGTTTCAAAGATGAATGAAGCGGGTTTACATTTTGGTCATAGAACATCTCGTATTCATCCTAAAGCAAAACAATACATCCTAGGAGTAAAGAACACAGTTCACGTTTTTGATTTAGACAAGACTGCTGAGAAACTTGAAGCAGCTCTTGAATATATTCAGAAACTTATTTCTGAAGATAAAAAGATTCTTTTTGTTGGAACCAAAGTTCAAGTTAAAGAATTATTAAAGAATGTAGCAATAGAATGTGAAATGCCATATATTAACGAAAGATGGCTTGGAGGAACTTTCACTAACTTCAAAACTCTTAAAAAGAGAATAGATCATTTTAATGAGTTAATAGAGCAAAAGGCAAAAGGAGAGTTAGAAAAATATACTAAGAAAGAAAGATTAGACATAGATAAGAAATTAAAAGACTTAGAAATAAAATTTGGTGGAATCAAGAATATCAGTGGTTTGCCTGACGTGGTTTTTGTCCTAGATATGAAGAAAGATTTCTTAGCAGTAAAAGAAGCTAAGATGAAAAATATCCCAGTTATTGCTATTGCTGATACTAATGTTGATCCTGATTTAGTTGATTATCCTATCCCAGCTAATGACGATGCTATTTCATCTGTGGAATATATTTTAGAAAAAGTAAAAAGTGTTATAATAAACAAAAAGTAAAAATATGGTTTCAATAGATCAAGTTAAGGAGCTTCGTCAACAGACGGGAGTTTCTATATCAGAATGTAAAAAGGCTCTTGAAGAGTCAGGTGGTGATAATGAAAAAGCTAAAGAAGTTTTAAGAAAGTGGGGGAAGCAACTAGCTGGTAAGAAATCAACAAGAGAAGCAGGGTCAGGAATAATTGATACGTATGTTCATGATAATAAAAGCGTTGGCTCAATGATAGAGATTCGTTGTGAAACTGATTTTGTTGCTAAGTCGGATAATTTCAGAGAGCTAGCTCACGAGATTTGTTTACATATTACAGCAATGAAACCATTGTTTCTAAGTGAAAACGATATTCCAGAAGAATTTCTTGATAGAGAAAGGAAGATTTATGAAGAACAGATGAAAGGTTCTGGTAAAGAGGGTATGATGGAACAAATTATTGAAGGTAAGCTGGGGAAGTATAAGAGGGAAGTTTCTTTACTATCTCAGCTATGGGTTAAAGATAACACTAAAACAATAAAGGAGCTAATTGAAGAGTATGTTGCTAAGATAGGAGAGAATATTGTTTTAAAAAGATTTATTAGATACGAAATCTAATGTTTGAAATAACTTTCATTATTATTTTATTTGTTGGTCTCGTCGGTGTGAGCGTTATGCTTTTTTTAAAGATTCCAGTCCTTGTTAATTTAAAATTAGAAGGGCCGAGTTCAATTCAGAAAATTAAACAAAAAGGGCAGGGGATAATTAAATCATTATCTAAAGAAAGGTTACTTCATAAACTACTTTCTCAAATTAGAGTTTGGACATTGAGGACAGAAAACAAAGTAACTATTTCATTATCTAATCTTAGAGAGAAATCAAAAGAGAATAAAGTAAAGTTTTCTAGTGATTATTGGAAGAAGCTGAAAAAGAAGAAATAATGCCTGAATAGCTCAGCTGGCCAGAGCAACTGTTTTGTAAACAGTAGGTCGTCGGTTCGAATCCGACTTCAGGCTCATTAGAGCATTGACAAAGTTTCTTGGATGAGTAAAATGATAATCAGAGAAACAATTATATGTTTTAAAGAAAACAAAAATTAAGTCGTAGAAACTTATTATCTTTCAGGGAGTTTCTTCCTGATTTTGTTTTCACAGATCTTTGATAATTAAATAGACAACAGCAATTCAATTTTTTAGAGTTGCTTTAACCTTTTTATTTTTTTGAAAGTTTAATCCTATAAACATTTTGTTTGTAGCCAAATTAGACTTCTCATTTTATTTGAGAGTTTGATCCTGGCTCAGGATGAACGCTAGCGGCGTGGATAAGGCATGCAAGTCGAACGCTCTGATTTATCAGAGAGTGGCGAACGGGTTAGTAACACGTAGATACATACCCCAGAGTCTCGCATAACCTAGCGAAAGCTAGGCTAATTCGAGATAGTTCCCGCAAGGGTAAAGATTTACCCAGCACTACTTTTTCTATTTTAGTGAAAGTAGTGCTGGGTTTATTGCTCTGGGAATGGTCTGCGACCTATCAGCTTGTTGGTAAGGTAATGGCTTACCAAGGCTATGACGGGTAGGGGACATGAGAGTGTGATCCCCAACAAGGGCACTGCGACACGGGCCCTACTCCTACGGGAGGCAGCAGTCGAGAATATTCGACAATGGACGAAAGTCTGATCGAGCGACGCCGCGTGCTTGAAGAAGTTCTTCGGGATGTAAAGAGCTTTTCTGAGGGAGGAATCTTCGGATGACAGTACCTCAGGAATAAGGGGCTGCTAATCACGTGCCAGAAGCATCGGTAATACGTGAGCCTCAAGCGTTATCCGGATTTATTGGGCGTAAAGCGTCCGTAGGCGACTTATCAGGTCTTCTGTTAAAGACTAGGGCTCAACCTTAGGAATGCAGAAGAAACCGATAGGATAGAGGGCATCAGGGGCTGATGGAACGGTCGGTGTAGGGGTGAAATCCGTTGATATCGACCGGAACACCAAAAGCGAAGGCATTCAGCTGGGATGACCCTGACGCTGAGGGACGAAAGCGTGGGTAGCGAACGAGATTAGATACCTCGGTAGTCCACGCTGTAAACGATGGATACTAGCTATTTGAAGTGTCGACCCTTCAAGTGGCGAAGCTAACGCATTAAGTATCCCGCCTGGGAAGTACGATCGCAAGATTAAAACTCAAAGGAATAGACGGGGCTTCACACAAGCGGTGGACCATGTGGCTTAATTCGACAATAAGCGAAGAACCTCACCAGGGCTTGACACCTAGACGAAAGCTTTCTGAAAGGAAGGCCTCTCACAAGGCGGCTAGGCAGGTGTTGCATGGTTGTCGTCAGCATGTGTCTTGAGACGCTCCCTTAAATGGGGCAACATGCGCAACCCTCGCTCTATGTTTTATATGTCATAGAGAACTGCCCGGGATAACTGGGAGGAAGGCGAGGACGACGCCAAATCAGCATGACCCTTTGACGCTCTGGGCTGCACACGTGGTACAATGGGACTGACAATGGGCGAAGTCGTAAGACGGAGGTAATCCCACCAAACGGTCTCTTAGTTCGGATTGAGGTCTGAAACTCGACCTCATGAAGCCGGAATCGCTAGTAATCGCCGATCAGCCACGCGGCGATGAATATGTTTCTGAAGCTTGTACTCACCGCCCATCACATTAGGGAAGCCGGCAGTAGCCTAAGTTCCTAGCAATAGGGCCTAAGCTAAAGTCGGTGACTAGAATGAAGTTGTAACAAGGCATCGGTAGCGGAAGCTGTCGATGGATCATCTCCTATTTTTTTGAAGTAGTCGACTAGAGTTGAAAGTTAGGAATTCTATTTTCAACTCTGAAGATATTGATCGGTAATCTTATATACCGATCACTAGGTTATAGCAACTCTAAAACATTGAATTTGCTAAAAACACTTGACAAGTGTTTTTGTATTTGCTAAGATGCATTTAAGAATAATGATTAGTTCTTTTCGGGAGTCCCTTGGGTAAAAACAAGAACGTCTTTAAGCCGTCGGCGGGTTTTACCTCGTTGTTGGCTGAATGATGATATGAGCCGTAAGGCACCAATGTACCCAACAAGGGACTCACTTGATTTAGGGTTCTGAACGACGATGTTCAGGACCCTTTTTTCTTTACATTTTTTGATTTTTTTGTTAAAATCTATAAATGGTTTGGGCGTGTAGCTCAGCTGGTTAGAGCGCGTCACTGATAATGACGAGGTCCGAAGTTCGAGTCTTCGCACGCCCACCACGTAATAAATTTTTTGAAGAAAAATTTAAACGTGGTAGTCACGTTTAAATTCCTTTTGGAAATTTATTACGCGACACAATAATTACATATATGAAAGAGCAATATATTACAAAAGAAGGGTTAGAAGGATTAAAGAAAAAGTTAGATTATTTAAAGAAAGATAAGACAAGAGAAATAGCAGGTTTAATAAAACACACTGCTAGTTTTGGAGATCTTAAAGAAAACGCTGCTTATCATGACGCAAAAGACAAACAAGCTTTTTTACAGGGAGAGATTAAAGAATTAGAAGATAGGATTAGTAATGCTAAGGTTATTGAAAAGAATTTATCGGGCAAGATTGACATTGGTTCAACGATTACGTTACTATTAGATGGAGATGAAGAAAAAATGGAAATAGTTAGTCCTGCTCAAGCAGATTCTTTTAATGGTAAGCTTTCTTATGAATCACCATTAGGGAAGCAAGTATTAAACAAATCAGTTAACAAAGAGTTTGAAGTTGATATAAATGGGAATAAATTAAAGTGCAAGATATTAAAAGTAGAATAAGGGCCCTTAGTTCAGTTGGCTAGAATGCCTCATTTGCAATGAGGAGGTCGCCGGTTCGAATCCGGCAGGGTCCACATACAAATCTATTGAGGTTCAATCTCAATAGATCATCGTTAGATAGTTTGTTGAAACAAGAAATATAATAATTTTGGAATAGGATTAGAAATGAATCAGAAAAAGAAAACAAGGAATAGATCAGAAAAAGATCGTTTTATGATGCTGGCTAAAAAAATGTATGACTACATATTCTCTTGCAATAAAGCAAGACCGAAATAGTCATAGAAATCAATATTTTTGTAAAAATCTCAAATCAACGAGGTTTTTCTTTTTAACTATGTTTTTATATCTCTCATTTATGTTATAATCAAATAATAAATAACATTTAAAAATATGGGTGAATACATCGCAATTTTAATAGCGGGGTTTGGTGGGGGAGCTGTAAGAGGACTTGTTGGATTTATTAAACATCAGTTTTCTTATAAGAATGTTGGCTTTAAACTTCCTTATTTCTTAGGGATGACTTTTATCTCTGGAATAATTGGTCTTCTAGTTGCTATTGCTATAAAAGAAATGGGAACTACTTTTTCTGGTAATGCTTTGAGTCCAGCCTTAGCTTTTGTTGTCGCTTATGCTGGTGGAGACTTCTTAGAGAATATTTATAAGATTCTGGTTAAAAAATCATCTCTTAATACCTAATGAGTTATCCACAGGGATATTTGTTGACTATGTAGTATAATTTAATAATAAAGTAATAGCCCGCCTTTGGGCGAGGTAAAGGTCGTTTTAATTAAATATATAAGAAAATAATATGATTGTAACAAATTGGCTTGATACTACAGTTGTTGCCTTACAGAATCTTTGGATAGGTTTCATTGACTTCATTCCAAGCTTAATTGGAGCTTTAATCGTATTCATTATTGGATGGGTTGTTGCTCTAGCTATTGGAAAGTTAGTCGCTGAGGTCTTGAAGAGGATAAGGTTCAATCAAATATTTGAGAAAGGTGGCTGGAAATCAGCACTTGGGAAAGCTGACATTAAAGTAGATGCTTCAGAGTTTATAGGAGCAATTATTAAATGGGTTTTAATGATTGTGTTCTTAGCTGCAGCTGTCGAAATATTAGGCTTTAACCAATTAACTCTTTTCTTAACAGCAGACGTTCTTCCTTTCTTACCTAACGTTGTAGTCGCTGCTTTTATCTTCGTTGTAGCAGTAATTATTGCGGATATTTTAGAGAAGGTTGTAAGAGCTTCAATAGAAGGAGTAAAGGCAGGATATGGAAGTGTTGCAGGGATCATTGTAAAATGGTCAATTTTGGTTTTTGCCATTTTGACAATTTTATACCAACTAGGAATCGGAGCTACCTTCATGGCTGATCTATTCAGAGGAATTGTAGCAATGATTGTGATTGCTGTTGGTCTAGCTTTTGGACTAGGAGGAAAAGAAGTTGCTGGTGAGATAGTAAGAGACTTGAAAGATAAGATTTCATAATTATTTGAAATTAAACAGTGCGCTGTACAGAGACTGAGAAGCCCCTCGATGGGGCTTCTTTCTTTCTCTTGACCCTTCACCTTTGATTAAAGGTGAAGGGTTGACACCATGTCTTGATTTTGCTAAACTTGAAACAGGATGAATAATAAAAGAAATAATAAAAAAACTTAAGGGATGCGGATAATATCTGAATTTTAGATTATGTCTGAAAATCGCTCCCTAGGCGATTTTTTGTTTTTCAGGATAGGTAGGACATTGTCAATTAAATAGTCTAGCGTCTAGTAATTGAAAAACAATTACAATTATTAATTATTAGCCAACATTATTAAGAGCAAATGGTGGATGCCTTGGGATATCGAGGCGATGAAGGGCGTGGCGTGACTGCGATAATTTTCGGTGAGGTGTCTAGCAACCTTTGACCCGGAAGTCTCCAAATGGGAAAACCCAATTATGTTTAAACATAATTACTCTAAATTTATTTAGAGAGCGAACCCGCTGAAGTAAAACATTTCAGTAAGCGGAGGAAAAGAAAAATATATTTATTCCCTTAATAGCGGCGAGCGAAAAGGGAGAAGCCCAAACCATATTTTTTAAATATGGGGTTGTAAGGAAGTAACGTCGAAATTTATTTCGAGGGAGAATACAAAGACGAAGATTGGTTAGAGGAACAACCCTGGAAAGGGTGGCCATAGAAGGTAATAGCCCTGTACTTGAAAATCTCTTCGCGCTTCTTGTTACTTTACTTGAGTACTATGGGGAAAGAAAATCCTGTAGGAATCAGGCCGAACTATTCGGCCAAGGCTAAATACTACGATATCTCCGATAGTGAACCAGTACCGTGAGGGAAAGGTGAAAAGTAGCCCTGTAAGGGCGGTGAAATAGAACCTGAAACCATTATGCTTACAAGGAGTCAGAGCTCAATTTATTGGGTGATGGCGTACCTATTGAAGAATGAACCAACGAGTTTAAGTACTTTTTTTGTCTAAGTCCTTCCGGGACGAAGGCTCAGCGAAAGCGAGTGTTAAAAGCGCGAATTTAGAGAGTGCTTAAGACCCGAAGCCAAGCGAGCTTGCCATGACCAGGGTGAACCCTCATGAAAATGAGGAGGAGGCCCGAACCCGTGAGCCGTGCAATACTCTGGGATGAGTTGTGGTAAGGAGTGAAAAGCTAATCGAGCTTGGTAATAGCTGGTTCTCCCCGAAATAGCTTTAGGGCTAGCATTTGTTTATAGTCTTTTGGAGGTAGAGCACTGAATGGAATCTCTTGGGCTTTGCCCGGACTTTCCAATCAAACTCCGAATGCCAGAAGATGTTTGCAAACAGTAAGACTGTGGGGGCTAAGCTCCATGGTCTAAAGGGAAACAGCCCAGATCTTCATCTAAGGCCCCTAAATTATAGCTAAGTGTTTACAAGGAAGTGAAGTTCCTCTGATAGCTAGGAAGTTAGCTTAGAAGCAGCTATCTTTCAAAAAGTGCGTAACAGCTTACTAGCTAAGGAATCTTGCGCCACAAATTCACGGGACTCAAGCTATATGCCGAAGATAAGAAATCGTTATTTATAACGATTGGTAGGGGAGCATCCTTAATGCACTGAAGCTGAATTGTGAAGTTCAGTGGAGCGTTGAGGAGAGAGAATGTTGGTATGAGTAACCGCAATGCAGGTGAAAGCCCTGCACACCGAAAACCCAAGGTTTCCTTGGCAATGTTAATCAGCCAAGGGTTAGGCGGGCCTAACTTTGAGTCCGAAAGGACTTAAGGGATGGACAGCCGGTTAATATTCCGGCCCTCCTATATCTTTTCGAAAGGGTGACGTAGTTTATGAAGTAAGGTGTATTATTGGATTTACAGTTGAGTGGATTCTTCGGATGAAGCAAATTTACATGATTAAGCTACCCAGAAAAGCTCTTAGAGTTAAAGATATTGGAACCGTACCGCAAACCGACACAGGTGGGTTGGTATTAGTGTACTAAGGTGAACGAGTGAAAGTTCTTGAAGGAACTCGGCAAAACAGCAGGCGTAACTTCGGAATATGCCTTGCCCCGCTCAGCGGGGCCGCAGCGAAAGACCTCTGGCGACTGTTTATCAAAAACACAGATCTCTGCTTAATTCGTAAGAAGATGTATAGGGGTTGAGGCCTGACCAGTGCTGGAACGTTAACAGCGGCGGTCTTAGCAGTTTACTGTTAAGGCTAACTGCTCGAAGCGCCAGTGAACGTCGGCGGTAACTATAACCGTCCAAAGGTAGCGTAATCTCTTGCCAGGTAAGTTCTGGCCCGCATGAAAGGCTTCACGACTGGAGGACTGTCTCCAAGAACCGCTCGGTGAAAATGCAATACCGGTAAAGATGCCGGTTACCTGCAGCTAGACGGAAAGACCCCAGGAGCTTTACTATAGTTAGATATTGAGTTTTGGTTTTGAATGCGTAGAATATGTGGGAGACTTTGAAACCTCATTTTCGGGTGAGGTGGAGTCGTCAGTGAAATACCACTCTTTTAAAATCTTAATTCTAATCCCTACTATAAGTAGGGAAACAGTGTTTAATGGGTAGTTTAAGTGGGGCACTTTTCTCCTAAAGCGTAATGGAGAAGTTTAAAGGTTGGCTAGTTCCGGATGGAAATCGGAATTGTCGGGTAAAGCCATAAGCCAGCTTTACTGCAAAGCACATAAGCTGCGCAGTTAGGAAACTAGAACTTAGTGAACCGACGAATTTTTGTAGAAAATTCGAAGATTATCAGCTAAAAGTTACCCTGGGGATAACAGGCTAGTAGGGCCCGAGAGTCCATATCAACGGCCCTGTTCGGCACCTCGATGTCGGCTCGGCGCATCCTGGGGGTGGAATCGCTCCCAAGGGTTTGGCTGTTCGCCAATTAAAGCGTCACGCGAGCTGGGTTCAGACCGTCGTGAGACAGGTTGGTCCCTATCTACTGCAGGCGTCGAATATTGAGTGGAGTTGGTCTTAGTACGAGAGGACTGGACTGAACTGACCTCTGGTGTACCAGTTGTTCTGCCAAGAGCATTGCTGGGTAGCTAAGTCGGGACGGGATAAGCGCTGAAAGCATCTAAGCGCGAAGCCTCCCACAAGATTAATATTCATAGATACCTCGAAGACTACGAGGTAATAGGCTACAAGTGTAAGCTCGGTAACGAGTTTAGCTGAGTAGTACTAATAGATCATACATATGTTGGCTAATAATTAATGATTGTAATACAAGAAGTAAAAAGTGATGTATTGTGGACATTGTAAGGGAGTAATACTGAGAGTGCTCCACCCGATCCCATTTCGAACTCGGAAGTGAAATCTCTTAAGGTCGATGATAGTGCTATGCGCGAAAGTAGATCGCTCTCTTACAATGTTCATAATAAAAAACAACCCTAAGTAGGGTTTGTTTTTTTACATTGAAAAAGCCCCAAGATTTTCTTCGGGGCTTTTGCGGACTGATGGGCCTATATATGGGACTAGGATTAAAGAAGCTCTATCTAGAAAAACTTGTCAATAGCTATTTGCTAAAATAAGTCTTTCAAGCTAAAATAAACCATAATAATATGAGACCTTCTAGGAATAAAAGTAAAGTTCTAATTGTAATTCTAGCTATAATATTAGCAGGTTTTTTATTTAACTTTTTTCAGAAAGGGGTAAGAAGTTTCTTTTATTCTTTTTCTGCTCCAATTCAAAGAGTCTTTTGGGAAGCAGGGGACAGTACGGCTGATTTTCTTTCTTCTATTTTTAAATCAGGTGAGTTAAAGGATGAGGTGGATAGATTAGAAGCTGAAAAGAATGATTTAATTTCTCAAGTTGTTGGTTTCCAAGAGTTGAGTCAAGAGAACGAAACCTTAAGAGAAGCTTTAGGGATTGGACTAAAAAATGAATTTAAATTATCTTTTACTCAAATAATAGGAAAAGATATTTCTCAAGACTTTATTTTAATAGATAAAGGCATTAAAGATGGTCTTTCTGAAGATATGCCCGTTATAACAGAAGAAAAAGTTTTAGTGGGAAAGATTAGTGAAGTTTATTATAAGTTCTCTAAAGTAATGCTTATCTCAAATAAAGAAAGTTCTTTTGACGCTAAAGAAATCAATTCTTTAGCTGGTGGTGTTATTAAAGGAATAGGCTCTTCTAAACTCTTATTTGATCTTATTCCTAAAGGTGAAACAATTAATAACAGCGACTTAATAGTAAGTGATTGTATCAGTGGTATTTTTCCGGAAGGTCTTTTTATCGGCGCCGTTATTAATGTTAGTAAAAGCGACGTTGGATCATTCCAACAAGCTGAGATTGAACCAGCCTTTAATCTTTCTAAAACAAAGAACTTATTTATCATAACAGAATTCTAATGAAGAAATTAATAATATCAATCATAATTCTTTATTTCTTAACTTTATTCCAAACAAGTTTTCTAGTTCATTTTAGTTTGTTTGGAATGATTCCTAATTTTGTTTTGGTATTCGTTGTTCTTTGGAATATTTTTGAAAAAGGGGATAGTGTTATAGGGATATATAATGCAGTTATTGGAGGATTCTTTTTAGATATTTTCTCTGATAGATTTATTGGCTTTAATATTCTAATCCTTGTTTTATTAGCATTTATTTTAAAGTTAATTTCTAATAGATATGTTCGGATTCCGTTCAAGAAGATATAGGAAAACACAAGACATAGAACCGCAGGAGATCTTCTTAGACAAATTAGCTCAGAAACGAGAGGAAGAGTTTGGTATGTCGGAGAGAAAAATAGAAGTACCTCTTTCTAAAAAGATTATTAAAGGATCCTTCTTTTTTATTATTTTCATAATCATTATTCTCTTTAGTGTCACTTTCTATATTAATGTTTTTGGAAAGAAAAAATACACTGCTTTGTCTGATGACAATAAGTTTATAATGTATTCTATCAAAGCAGATAGAGGTGTTATTTACGATAGTAAAGGGAATCAAATAGTTTCTAATAAACCAAGCTTTGATTTGTTGCTAAATAAGAAGGAGCTTCCAGAAGAAAGTGTCTTGAGAGAAGTCTCGGAAATACTCGGATATAATTATGATGAATTTAGGAAAGAAATAGATAGATTAGAAGGGACTATTTTAATTTCAGAAAATATAGATCACGAAACATTAATTTTGATGGAATCAAAGAAATTCCCTGGTTTCTATATTGAAAATAATTCAGTAAGATATTATGAAGATGGTTCTGTCTATTCTGATATCATTGGATATATGGGTATGGGAGAGAAAGAAGAGTATGTTGGAAAGGATGGCATAGAAAAGGTATACGAAGATGTTTTAAAGAAGAACCCAGGTAAGATTAAAGTAGAAAGAGATGTTAGAGGTAATATTTTATCGAAAGAATTAGTTTCTTATCCAGAGCCTGGCAAGAGTTTAGTGTTATGGCTTGACGCTGGTCTTCAGAAGAAAGTTCAAGAAGCTCTTCTAGCTATATTAGAAAAAACTGGCGCTAAAAAAGCAGTTGGTGTAGCTTTAAACCCTAAAACGGGAGGAGTTTTAGCCTTAGTTAGTATTCCTACTTATGATAATAATCTTTTTACAAAAGGAGCTGATCAGGAAGCTTTAAATGAGCTGTTAATAGACAAGCAAGAACCTCTTTTCAATCGTGCTATTTCTGGACTTTATCCAACCGGTTCTACGATAAAACCATTAATAGCTTCGGCTGCTTTGCAAGAAGAAATAATTTCTTATAAGAAAGACATTATGTGTAAGGGAGAGATTGCTGTGCCTCATAAATATGATCCAGATATTACTTATTATCATAAAGACTGGTCAACTCATGGTGCTACTGATATGAGAAAAGCTATTGCTGAATCATGTAATGTCTATTTCTATACTATTGGTGGAGGATATAAAGATCAAGAGGGATTGGGACCAACTAGAATTAAGAAATATGTTGAATTATTTGGTTGGGGGAACAAAACAGGAGTTGATATTCCTGGGGAGGCAGATGGTTTTATCCCATATCCAAGTTGGAAAGAAGAAGAAAAAGGAGAGCCTTGGTTTGACGGAGATACCTATAATCTTTCTATCGGACAGGGAGATATAGGAGTAACACCATTACAAGTAGCCGTTGCTTATTCTGCTATTGCTAATAATGGTACTCTTTATAGTCCGAAGATTGTTAAAGAAATAGTCGATGATAATAAGAATGTTTTAGAAGAAATTAGTCCAGAGATAATAAGAAAAGATTTTATAGATCCTGATTATCTTGATATTGTTAGACAAGGAATGAGGTGGGCGGTAACAGGGGAAAATAGTCCTCAGGCTTCTTCAATAACGCTTAATTCTTTACCAGTTGATGTAGTTTCTAAAACTGGTACGGCTCAAACAGCAATAACTAATGTTTATCATAACTGGGCAGGGGTATTTGCACCTTATGAAGATCCAGAAATTGTCTTAGTAGTTATGATAGAAAGTGTTAAAGATCTTCAAGCAGCAGCTCTTCCAGCAGCCAAAGATATTCTCCAATATTACTTCACAGAATAGCTAATTTATAGTATATTAAACTAATGACGGAAACATTAGTTAAAACTTTAGAACAGAAACTAGGCTTTGTAGTTAATGGGGGAGTCAGGGTTAGATTTGCTCCTTCTCCTACGGGTTATTTTCATATTGGCAGTGCTAGAACTGCTCTTTTTAATTATCTATTTGCTAAAAAGAATAAAGGGAAACTTATCTTAAGAATTGAAGATACAGATACAGAAAGATCTAAGAAGGAATATGAAGAAGATATTATTGAAAGCTTGGAATGGTTGGGGATTGATTGGGATGAAGGACCATACAGACAAAGTGAAAGAAAGGATGTTTATAGGAAATATTTGGAGAAACTTTTAGAAGAAGACAAGGCTTATCATTGCTTTTGTTCTCCAGAAGAGCTTGAAGCTGAAAGGCAAGAACGAATGAGCAGGGGAGAGGCACCTATTTATAGTGGTAAGTGTTCTAATCTTTCCAAAGAAGAAGCAGAAGAAAAGATTAAGAAAGGAGAGAAGTCTATTATTAGATTCAAAGTTATCAATAAAAAGATTTCTTTTGATGATATGGTCAGAGGGACAGTAGAGTTTGATGCTAGCTTAATAGGTGATTTTAGTATTGCTAAAAATATGAACACTCCCTTATATAACTTCTCTGTCGTTGTAGATGATTATGAAATGAAGATAACTCATATTGTAAGAGGAGAAGATTTAATGCCTAATACTCCTAAGCAAATACTTATTCAAGAGGCCTTGGGTTTTAATTCAGTCGTTTATGGTCATCTACCTTTAATATTGGGTTCTGATAGAAGTAAATTAAGTAAAAGAGATGGAGCAACATCTTTAAGAGAGTATAGAGATCTTGGTTATTTATCAGAAGCAATGATTAACTTTTTAGCTTTCTTAGGATGGAATCCGGGAACTGAAAAAGAGATATTTTCTTTGAACTCTCTAAACAAAGAGTTCTCAATAGATAAAGTTCAAAAATCAGGAGCAATCTTTAACCAAAAAAGACTAGATTATCTTAATGGATTCTATATCCGTCACAAATCATTAGACTCTTTAACAGAAGAATGTATTCCTTATTTAATTAAGTCAGGACTTATCAATCCTATTCTAAAGTCTGAACAGATACCAGCTACTTTTGGAGGAAAGAGCATCGCTTATGACTATGTAGCGGGTGAGACAGGTGAAAAAATAGATACAGAATATATTAAGAAAACTGTTAGTCTTTACCAAGAAAGATTAAAAAGACTTTCTGAAATATCTGAACTTGTTGATTGTTTTTTCAAGGAGGAATTAGAGTATGATGGGGGACTGCTTCTTTGGAAAGAGGTCAGTAAAGAGGAAATAAAGTCTTCTATTGACAAATCAACAGAAACATTGTCTAAAATAGATAAATGGGATGAGAAAGAAATAGAGAAGAAGTTAATGGTTGAGGCAGAGAAAACTAAAGATAGGGGAAGAGTACTTTGGCCAGTAAGAGTTGCTTTGACTGGTAAAAAGTCATCAGCAGGTCCTTTTGAGATAGCAGCGGTTTTAGGCAAGGAAAAGACCTTAAAACGTCTTAGAGAAGCGAGTGCTAAATTATAAAGTAATTTTTGTAATATGAGAAAATATATCATTTCTATAATAATAGTTAGTATTTTATTAGGTCCTAGCCTTGCTTTAGCGGATATGGGTGCTCCAGAGAACATGGAGGAGGCAAAATGGTTCGGAGAAAGGATAGTGGATGGTATCCCGGGGGCTTTTAAAACTGCTTGGCAGGAAGGGGTATATATATTCAACAGGTCATGGAATTGGATCTGGGGAGTGTTAAAAGGTATCGGCAATAGATTGTTATCTATATTAGGTAAAGAAGTAGAGCAAAGAAAGCCAGAAGTGAAAGAAGAATTTAATAAAGAATTAAAAGAAATGAAAGAAGACGTTCCGAAAACAACGAAATCATTATGGGAACGACTCAAAGATCTAGTTTATTAAGGGGTTGACACCTCTAGGGGAGAGCGATATGATGTATATAAGGAATGTCGCACAATAGCGGTAAAGCGACAGTATAATAGTGCTTTGATAATAGGGTACTTCTATGAAGAAATCTAATATATCAATAATAAAGCAGATACCAGACTTTTTAGATTATTGTGAAGTTGAGAAAGGATTGGCAAACAATACTCAGAAGAACTATGAACGTTATTTAAATAAGTTTGTACTTTGGTTAAAGCAGACTGGCAAAGAAAATATAAAACCTCATGAGCTAACAGCTGATGATGTTTGGAAATATCGCCTATTTCTCTCTCGTGGATCAAATCTCAAAAAGTTAACACAGAACTACTATTTAATAGCTCTCAGGGCCATTTTAAGCTATTTTTCTTCAAAAGACATACAATCACTCCCCTCTGACAAAATTAGTCTTCCTAAGGACGCCAGGAAAGAAAAGACTGTTAAATTTCTTAGTCTGGAACAATTAAAGAAACTTCTTGAGGCTCCTAATATAAAAAACAAAGATGGTCTTAGAGATAGAGTTGTTCTAGAAAGTCTATTTTCTACTGGTTTAAGAATAGCTGAATTAACAGCTCTTAATAGAGATCAGTTTAATAATATAAAAGACAAAAAAGATTTGGAGATTAGTATTATCGGCAAGGGAGATTACCCTAGAACTGTTTATTTTTCTGAAAGAGCACTTTCATTACTCAAAAAGTATCTTGATACTAGAAACGATAAAGAGAAAGCTTTATTTATTAATTATAAGGCAAGGAAAGATGCTGATAGACGACTCACCTCTCGTTCAGTTGAAAGAGCTGTTAAGAAGTATGCTGTTATGGCTGGTATGCCAGTATTTACAACTCCTCATACTTTGCGTCACAGTATGGCAACCGATCTTCTCTCTCAAGGAGTTGATTTAAGAACTATTCAAGAATTTCTTGGCCATAGAAGTATTACTAGTACACAGATATATACTCACGTGACTAATAAAAGATTAAGAGATGTCCATCGTAAATACCACAGTTTGGGTGATTAATGCTTCCCCATTTCCAACAGCCCATCTATAATAAGTGTCGCACAATATAAATACTTGAAAACTTATATTTTACGTCTTTAAATAAAAAGCACGTCGTAATGACGCACTTTTTCAATATCTAATAATCCTCTTCGTCATATTCCGTCTCATCGTCATCCCCTATTTCAGAAAATTCTTCAAACTCATCCATACCAGTTTCATCTAATTCGATGAAATTATCGACGTAGTTTAGAAAATGCATAGTCTTTTGCATTATTTTATTAATTGTTAAGTTGCTATTACAATTAATATAACTCATCCAAACATATTGTCAATACGCTTTTTCCACATCCCCTATTTTTGGACAAGAACTGTCTGGGTCGGATAAGCAAAATCAATCTTTTCTCTTTCAAAGACTTCTTTGATGCTCAAGTTTATATTTTCTTGTATATCCATATACTCATTGTAATCACTGCTGTTTAAAAAGTAGACAACTTCAAAGTTTAAGCTATGATCTCCAAAAGATTTAAAGTGAACCCTATCTATGTCTGCTTTATTAATATTATCAAAAATATCTTTTATTAACTCTGGTATTTTTTTAACTTTCTCAATAGGAGTTTCATACGTAATCCCAAGGTTGAAAACAATTCTTCTTTTCTCCATCTTCTTGAAATTATGTATTCTTGTGCTAGTTAGTTCTTTGTTTGATATTACTAATTCTTCTCCCTGAAGAGTTGTTATTCTTGTTGATTTTATCCCTATTTTTTTCACAATTCCATTATCGTTTCCGATAACAATAAAGTCCCCTGCTTGGAATGGTTTATCAAAATAGATTGAGAATGAAGAAAAGATGTCAGCTAAAATGTTTTGAAGAGCAAAAGCAATAGCTAAGCCACCAATACCTAATCCAGCTACAAGGGTAGATACATTGTAGCCAAGATTCTGAATAATAATAATTATAGCAAATATCCATAAAACTCCCTTAAGTAATCTCTTTGATAGATTAATAATAGCAGGATCAAATCCTTCTTCCTTCTCTTTCCTAGAAATAACTTTTCCGAAACCAAAATCAATCAATTGTTGAATGGCTTTTACTATATAATAAGTAAGAGCAATAAGGATAATATATAATATGATTTTTCCTATTATATTTGGAAAGACAACAAACTGGATTGCTATGTATAGAGATAAGAATATATATAATGGCCAACCAATAGCATCAATAGATTCAATCAATAGATCGTCAAGCCCTGTTGATGTTTGTTTGGCTATCTTCTTAATCTTTCTTAGTACACTAAACTTAAATATCTTTAAGATAATTAAAGATAAAAGAAACACCCCTACGGCTATTAAGTACTGTAATATTGTGTTGCTTAGAAAGCTATATTGCAATATACCGCTTTCTAGCATTTGAGTTATATAATTCATATTCTACATTATAGCAAATTTTTAAGATTAAATCAAAATTGTTAGTTTATATAAAAAAAGCCGAAAACTAAGTTTCGGCCAGTGTTTTTAATGTTCCACAAATTTTTTCTTGGGCTTCTTGTAGTAGAGCATCGTGTCTTGTAACAGAGAGATTTTCTACCCATCGGTGTGTTCTTAAACCGGCACTTGGTAGTTCGTAGAAAACTCTCGCTACTCTCGCTTGTTCTGAAGACAAGTTCGACTTTGCTATTATATTTTCTGTTATTTCTTTAGCCATCATATATTCCTTTCAAAGAGGTGTTTTAAAGAACTCGTTTATTATATAACACACAAACAAAAAGTCAATAACTTTTATTTTGTTATTTTGAACTTTTTCTTATGAATACTTTCCAACATTTCAATCGTGATTACAATAGAAGGATTATCGGTGATTTTTAAAATCAATCTATCTTTATATTTATTTAAAAGAGGTGTTAAAAATTCATCTCCCCAAGAAGGAGAAAAAGTTGAAACTCCTTTAAAATCTATTTCAATATTTTCTTTTTCACTTATATCTCTTAATAATGATTGGCAAGCCAAGGCCGCCTCTTTTCCTGTTTGACGAGATAAAAGTGTTGTTCCAAATTTTTCTAATTTTATAACCATATTATTGATTTTTAATAAGTAATTGATACAAGACAACCTTTGATATTATCTAATGATTTTATTTATTTAGAGCAAATTGTATAAAATAATCTTTGATATAATCAGTAGAGATGTTATAACTGTTATTGTTTAAGAACAAATCACATAAAACCTCTCTTAATCTAAAAAGTTCTTTATTCGGTTTTTCTAGAATCGTTAAGTCTATTAATTCTAAAGCTCTCCATAAAGCATTCTCTTTGTTTTCTTTATCTCCTGTTTCATGCCAATGTATTGCTCTATTAACCTCAGCACCAATATTTCCCATTTGTTCTGCAAAAGACAATTTTTGCCATTTCTCCTTATCCATTTTCTTCTATTTACCAAATCTTCTATGGCGTTTGCTATAATCTTTAAAGGCTTTATCTATATCTTTCTTGGTAAAATCAGGCCAATGTTTTTTAATAAAATATAGTTCAGAATAGGCTGATTGCCAGGTTAAGAAATTAGAAAGACGTTGTTCCTCGCTTGTTCTAATAATTAAATCAGGATAAGGCATTCCTTCGGTCCATAGATGTTTATTAACTAATTCTTCGTCAATTTTATTCAAAGGAATCTTCTTCTTGATTATTTCTTTAATTGCTTGGACTATTTCTAGTCTTCCTCCATAAGATATAGCTAAATTAAGAAAGAATTCTTTATTATCCTTAGTAGCTTCTTCTATTTCTTTTACTTTCTTTTGAAGGATTTTAGGTAGCCTTTCTTTCTGACCAATTATTTTAACTCTAACTTTGTCTTTATTAAACTTATCAATATTCTTTTTATTCAGCGCAGTTCCTAATAGTCTCATTAAATAACTAACTTCTGTTTTAGATCTTTTCCAGTTTTCAGTGGAAAAAGCATAAAACGTCATAATCTTCACCCCTTTTTTCTTGCAATACTCCCCTATCTTTTCAACATTATCATAACCTTTTTTATGTCCTAAAAAAGACGATAGGCCTTTTTCTTTTGCCCATCTTCTGTTGCCATCAATGATAATTGCTAAATGATTTGGTATTGACATACTATTTCAGTATTATAGAACAAAAATGGTTTATTTTCCAGCTAAAAAGTCGGATTCCATTTTATTATTCTTAGGCAAAAGCCAAGGAAGGTGAAATCCAGTAAAGTATATTAACTTCACAGCTAAGCTTGAAAAAAGCACCTTAAGAGCGAAGAATCTTTTCGCTCTTTTTCTATACTTATTAAAATCAGGAAAAGTCTTTAAAAGAATATCAGCGGCAAATAATCCCCAGATCACTCCCCCACCAGACCATGGTTTTGTTATGCCAGCTGCATCTCCACACAATGTTATGTTATTGTTTTTAGGAATTACTAATCCTTGAGGAATTAACTTCGCTTTTTTATTAGCATCAGGCATAAACCGATCAAACAGTTTATTAGCTTCATTAATATCTGACATTATTCCATATTCTGTATCCAGACCTCTTGGTATCTTCCAAGTAAAGCCATTCTTACAAGGCCATGTTTCTACATAGTTATTATTATTTTCCTCTTGGACAAAAGATAAAATCCCTAATCTCTTTTTAGGTTCTTTAAGTTTTAGTTCTTTTCTAATAATAGAGTTTACTCCATCACAACCAATAACCTTATCAAATCCTTGAGGTATTTCAGTGATGTTGCTATTCAATAATATCTTAGCTCCTGCTTTCTCGGCTAAATCAGCAACTAACTTATCTAATTCTAAATGGCTCATAACTAAAAACTCCTTTGAGAAGCTAACCTTTATTTTCTTCTTAGGAAAATGAATATCAACACTCTTAATTCTGTTTTTAATTAAACTTTGGCTTGATGGTATAAAATCAAGGATTCTTTGAGAAAAGAGACCAGAACAGATATCATTGCCTATTTCGCTCTTTTTTTCAAAGACAG
>Ga0268278_1000289_pt1 | contig 38198 bp, 42 predicted proteins | sample saktaG_3_FD_190135 | JGI IMG/M metagenome (GOLD analysis project Ga0268278, IMG submission 190135) | Saline water microbial communities from Sakinaw Lake, British Columbia, Canada - sak_2010_1_5_55m | ecosystem: Environmental > Aquatic > Non-marine Saline and Alkaline > Saline ...
ATACAAATCGTTGAAAATAAATTGAATGATAGACCAAGAAAATTATTAAAATACAAAACACCGTATGAAGTATTTTATGAGTATTCAAATAAATAATGTGTGTTGCACTTATTACTTGAATGTAAGAGACAAATAATTGAAAATTCGATTTTTTATATATCTTTTACCATAAGAAGTTTTTAAATATTTCTCTCTTTTTATTGCATCTTTTTTATTCAAACTAGCTTCATAATACACCAATTTGAATGGTCTTTTATGTTTTGTAGAGTTAACTGTACCATTTTCATGTTCTTCTATCCGTCTTTTTAGGTTGTTGGTATAGCCCGTATAAAATTGATTATATTTAAGACTTCTTAAAATATATACATAATACATATTTATTACACGGGTTATACTTTTTCTAAAAAACAGTTCCCGAGAGTATTATAAACCTCAAATGCACAACCAATAATTTTATCTGATAGCTCTTTTTCAAATATCATCAATATTACATCGGTGTTATCGGTGGCAAATTCCCTCAAAACGCATTTAATTTAGATTGCCTGCTAAATACTGTCATAAAAATAATTTTAACATCCAGCCAGAAACTCCAATTCTCTATATACCATAGATCAAACTCTATTACTAAAAAATTCCTTTATTTTCCCGGAGACATACTTAATTTCTTCTTCTTTTAATTGTTCTGACATTGGAAGAGAAATTATCTCATCAGATAACTTTTCAGTAATAGGGAAATCTCCTATTTTATAGTTTAAATAATCATACGCTTTTTGCAGATGACACGGTATTGGATAGTGAATGCCGGTTTGTATTTGATTATTATCAAGGAAATGCCTTAGCTTATCTCTCTTTTTAGTTCTAATAACAAAAAGATGATATACATGCTTAATATTATCCATTTCATTTGGTAATATTATTTCACTGCAATCGGCTAAATATCTTCTGTACAAATCAGCATTTTTTCTGCGTGCATCAGTCCATTCATCTAAATGTTTCAACTTAACATCGAGGATAGCACCTTGCATACCTGACATTCTGTAATTATGACCTATCAAATCATGATAGTATTTTCGAGACATACCAATATTTCTAATCATTAACAATTTTTCATATAGAGTTTCATCATTAGTTATAATCGCTCCACCTTCGCCATAAGCACCTAAGTTTTTGCCACAATAGAAACTGAAACAACCACATTTTCCAAAATTTCCGACAAATCCTTCTTTATACTTTGCAATATGTGCTTGAGCACAATCTTCAATTAGAAACAAGTTGTTTTTATCTGCAATTGCTTTAATCTCATCAAGTTTTGATGGTTGTCCATAAAGATGAACAGTAATAATTGCTTTTGTATTTTTAGTTATTGCATTCTGAATTTTGTCAACAGCGATGTTATAGTACTCGCTTTCGCAATCAACAAAAACTGGAGTGGCACCAGTCAATGTGACCGAAAGTGGAGTAGAAAAAAAAGTATTGGCAGGAACAATGACTTCATCACCAGCCTTGATCTCCAAAGCCATTAAAGAGGCATGCAGGGCAGCAGTCCCAGAATTAACTGCAACACAATATTTAGCATTATGCATTAATGCAAAATTTTTCTCAAATTCTTTTACATAAGGACCATCTGTAAAAGCAGAATCTAATAAAACTTTTTGAATTGCCCCGTCAATTTCTTCTTTGATTGACAAATATTGTGATTTTAAATCTAAAAATTTAACTTTCATTATAAAAAAAAATAGAACACAGATTACGCAGATAAAACTGATTAACACTGATTTTAATTATATATCTATTCTTTAAGATACTCATTTTTCTTAATTTTATTGTTTATTTATTAGAAAGAATTGGTTTGGAAAAAACTATGCAAAATCCAATATAGATATGTTGAACCAACAGATATACTAATGAGCACATTAAATTCCTGACATATTGATTTTCTCCTTCCGAACTTTTCAGTTCGGAAGACGCTAACTCCAGAAGCTTCTGCTTCTCTCAATAGCGAAGTAGGAGCTTTAAATGCCGGAGCAAACACTTCAAATCCTATTAGTTTCCGAAGCAAAACAGCTTGTATGAAAACTGATGAAATGCTCGATATTTTCTCAACCCCTTCTAAGGGGCTGTCTCATAACCACTTATTACAGACGAGTAATTCATGTATTTTCCAACATAAATGAGGATTTACTGAAATGGGTGTAAAATAATATCATCGAAGCTAATTTTTGCGTCATGAGACGGTAAATAAGTTTAAAAAAGCGATAAATATCAGGATAAAAAGGCTTCCATATCTTCATAATCTTTCGCATATTGTAAGCGAGACTATGAAAGAACAGTTCAGCACGTACTTTATCTAATCCCCGTAGTTGAAACCTCTGAAATTTAAGATTATGCTTCCAATCTCCGAACACAGTCTCTATCTCATAACCTCGCCGCTTTCTCAAACTCTCACCATATGACCCCTCAAGATTGTCCCTCGCTTTCTGCTGATGCCTTCGTAGATTAATGTTTACTGTTAATGTCCGACCAACAGTGCTATTCGTACACTGACTTTTATAAGGACAATCACTACATGCAGAAGATTGATACTTTCTTTGATGAACTACAAAACCAGATTTATTCCTTGCTTCTCCCTCCTCGATAAAATAGAGTTGTCGACCAAGAGGACAGATGAACACATCACGGATTCTATCATAGGTGAAACGTGAATAATGAAATCGATATTTACTCTCTCGACTCTTATCTGCATGATAACTGGGATATTTTATATAAGCATCAATATTACGTTCTTCAAGATATTCATAAACCTCCTCATGACCATAACCGGCATCCGCTACTATCTCCTCAGGTTGAGGAAGCAATACGCTCTCCATTTTCTCCATCAAAGGAATGAAAGAAGTGCCGTCATTCGCATTCTGAGATACTGAAGCACCAACAATAAAACCATTATCTGACACTACCTGCACATTATAACCGGGACGAAACTCATCGTTCTTCATCAGCATAGCTGTGGCATCAGGGTCTGTCTTTGAATAGGAATTACGATCCCCAAATTGCCTCTCTTGCTCTTCGTATCTTGCAAGCTTCTCGGCATCCTTTTTTAACTGTCTCGATGCCTTATGTAACTGCTTATCTGTCTCTGTCCGATTCTTCTTGCCATCACAGGAAAGTACCTCTGACAAAGAATCAGTAACACCGTGGAGATCTTCACTGCTGAGATCATTCTGCTCTCCACACTCAGGAAGATCAAATGAACCATAACGATTGTCTTCTTCATTCAACGCCTCTATATCTTTAAACAAATCTCTAGTCCGTTCCTTGAGTTGATTCTTATAACGCTGTATATTCTTACTCCATATTATCTTGTGCTTGTTCGCATCTGCCGAAATCTTCGTCCCATCTACAAATACCGTCTTGTATTCAACGAGCTTATTCTCAAGCAATAACTGAATAACCGAAGAAAATATCTTCTCAAGTATATCTTTGAAGTATTCACTCCGGTATCTGTTTATCGTACGAAAATCAGGATATTGCATCCCGCTTAACCACATATAGGGTATGTTCTCACGTAACTGCTTCGCTATCTTTCGACATGAACGAATCCCACAAGAATATGAATATATGATCACCTTTAACATCATACCCGGATGATAGGGAGGTGGACCTCCTCGCTGGTGTGTGCTGGCCTTGAAAGGCTTCGATAGAAGCTTCATATCTAACTCGTCTACTACCTGATTAACGACACGTACTAAATGCCGATCATCTATTAATTCATCCAAATAGGGTGGCAACGCCAATCCCTGATCCTGACTGTATGCTCTAAATTTCATCATGGACTAAATATATTGTGAGACTAATTTCTTGTAAACTTTGTTGAGGTTGTGGGACAGCCCCAATCTATCTCCTTTTGCCGCAGGCAGTTCCCTTCTCCTTCGATAGGGGGAAGGGTTAGGGATGGGGGTCGTTATAAATTAAATAAATCATCTTCACACAGCCTGAGAAGCTTCGGAAGGAGTAAGTGGTGTCGAGTGTATTATGTATCCATTAGTAATTCTTCATCATTAAATCTTTAATTTGAACAAATAATAAATTTATACTGATCGGGATTGCCATGGTCATGAACTTTATCACCATAAGCCAACAAAATTACTTCTTCATTACCAATATTAATAAAAGCATGAGCGTATTTGGGTGGCACCAGTATTCTATCTAATTCATCTTTATTGCTGTCTAATATATACTCTTTAATCATGTTTGAATCAATTTGTTGAACCAAGACTCTTAGTTTACCTTTCATAACACAGAAAATTTCTGTTTTCTCGTTATGATAATGATTTCCTCGTATATCTCCAGGACTGATAGTTGATGCATATATCTGCCCTTTGAAATTAAGTATATTCTCATCTTCCCTAAGAAATTCTATTAAAAATCCTCTTTGGTCAGAGTGCTTGGGGATAGTATTAAGCTTCATTTTTTATCCTTGTGAAACTTAATCATTTCATGCATGCTTTTACTTAATTCAAATTTTGGTTTCCATGATATTCTATTCATGATCTTTTCAATAGAAACAGCATATCGCACATCCTGACCCCATCTATTTTCAACGAATTGTAAATTTGGATTTATTCCCATCGAATCATAGACCATTTTCACAATTTCAAGGTTTGAATATTCTATTCCTGAACAAATATTAAAAATCTCATTATAACAACTATTATCGATCAAACTGAAAATTGCTTCACAATGATCTTTCACATGAATCCACGATCTGATATATGATCCGTCTCCATGTATAGTCATTTTTCTTTTATTTAGAGCGCTTTCAATAGTTTTTGGTATTAATTTCTCAGGATATTGACGTATTCCATAATTGTTGCTACACCGTGTTATTATGTAGTCAATTCCATAAGTACGGTTATAGGCAATCAAAAAAAATTCTGCTGCTGCTTTTGTTGCAGAATATGGATTACTTGGTCTTAAAATGTCTTTTTCAGTAAATCTACCGTCAGCAGTATCTCCGTAAACTTCATCTGTACTGATCTGAACAAAAACGGGTCGATCGAATTTAGCTTTCATTCTAATATGTTCAAGTAAATTATGAACACCCTGGACATTCGATCTGAAGAATATTTCGCTGTTTCCGATAGAATTATCTACAAAACTTTCAGCCGCAAAATTAACGAGATAATCAGATTTCGGGAGATTCGAAATATCACAAATATCTTGTTTCCAAAAATCGTAATTTTTGTGGTTTTCAAATCCAATATTATCCCATGAGACATAGGTCATTTTATCAATATTTAAAACCGTATATCCCTTTGATAATAACAATTCAATAAAATGACTTCCTATGAAACCACAACCGCCAGTAACAATAAAATTGTGCATTTTTAATCCTTTACTTTTTTTACATGATTATTTTGTAATTCATACTTCTTCCCACAAGCACATGATATAAGCGAATCTTTAAAAATCAAATTAATACCACATTCGCAAACATATCCATGTGGTTTTGCGGGATTACCATATACTAATGTATAATCTGGAATATCTTTAGTTACGACAGCTCCAGCACCTATAAATGAATATTTTCCAATCTCTATTCCACAAATAATTGTTGCATTTGCACCAATTGTGGCACCTTCCTTGATGATTGTTTTAGAAATTGTATAATTATAAGATTTCGAGCGGGGACATATATCGTTAGTAAAAACAGAATGCGGACCCAAAAAAACCTTATCCTCGATAATAATTCCATCCCATAGAGAAATTCCGTTCTTTACTGTTACATAATCACCGATAATAACACCATTTTCAATAAAACAATGTTCTCCAATATTGCAATTAGTCCCAATTTTTGCACCTTTCATAATATGACTAAAGGCCCATATTCGAGTATTTTTCCCTATATTGTCAGATTCAACCCATGCTCTTTCGTGTACAAAATATCTTTTATTCATTTATTTTTTATACTCCACCTTTACCAAATATAACTACCGGAATAGTTTTAAGTAGAATTTCCAAATCAAGTATTAATGATCTATTTTCAACATAATACAAGTCCAACACAACCTGGTCATTAAATTTAACTTCATCTCTACCTCCTACCTGCCATATACCAGTCATCCCAGGTAAAACCGAATGTCTTTTCTTTTGCCACTCATCCATTATCTGATATTCATAAGGGACATTGGGACGAGGACCCACTAAACTCATTTCTCCTTTTAGCACGTTCCACAATTGTGTAAATTCATCAATAGAGAATTTTCTAAGGAATTTCCCGAGTGATGTAATTCTCGTATCTCCTCTCAACTTTTTAGTAGTTCCATTTCCATCAATCATCTCTTTAACTTTTTCTTTGTGAGGTTTAGGATTACAATTATGATACATTGAACGGAATTTAAACATATCAAATTCGCAACCATCTTTTCCAATTACTCTTGCCTTATAAAAAATTGGTCCTCTTGAGGTAATTTTTACCAACAATGCAATTATAATCCAAAAAGGTGACAAAATTATAATTAACAAAATGGAAATTAAAACATCAAAAATTCTTTTAATAATCTTATAGCCGGATTTTTGATTATATGGTTGCAACCTAAAGGCAGATATGCCGGCAATCTCTTCAACCTCTAATTTCTCCGGAACAATATTGTACAATTCTGATATAATATGAATTGGACATTGTGTTTCTCTGCACAAATCAATAAGAGCTTGTAATCTTTCATACTTAATATTGTTTATAGAAATAAGAATTTCTTTAATGTTATATGAATCAACAACTTTTTTTAAATCTTTTATATTTCCCAAAACAGTAATACCTTCAAAAGACCTACCTTGTTTGGATTCATCATCATCAAGAAATCCACAAATGTTATAATATGATCTTTTATCTTCCTTCAGATATCTTGCTTTCTTTATGCTTAATTCACCTGCACCAATAATAAGTAAATTACGTTTGATTCGCTTGTTTCTTACTAACCAGTAATAGATTTGGGGAACAATAATAATTCTGCTAATGAAGAATAAAAGAAAAAGGGTAGTAAATGTTATCCCAAGCAAAATCCTACCCATAGCGATTTCCGTTATCTTAATGATAAAAGATATGAATATTAAGATTATTAGACTTGTAAAAAGTGACTTGAGCAGAGCAAGGGTATGACGTGAGCGGTCAAAAATGACTTGATATTTATAAAGATGATTTCCTTGTAAAAATATTAGAACAGAATAAAATAATATAACATATCCCCATAAATGGCCATAAGAAATCTCACTATAATTTAATAATCTTTGATGGGAATAGATATAATGTGAAATAACTAATCCACTAATTATAATTATTATATCGTGGATGAAAAGAAAGAATTTATGATATGGAATTTTCATTTAATTATATTTACACTTTGACCCAAATTTGTTTGACCAACACATTGCAATATCTTTCGGTAAACATCTCCAACCATTTTTTATCTCAGACAAATAAAAAAGCAATTCTTCATAATATTTAATATTATCTTTTTCTCTTAAATAATCAGGATGAGTCAAAGCCAAAATCATTCCATGATTTTTTACTAACCAATCAATTTTATTCTTCCAAATTGAAATATCTTTGACCTTTAAAATATAAAATAACGTATGATCTTGAGGAAGAGTGTAGGGTAGTTCAATAAATTTTCCAGCAACAAACGGCCAAATAGAACCAGTCCCACCAGGAAAAGGTTGATAGGGATCATAATCAAAACAGGATGCATCATAGAGAATATTTAATTGTTGTAGCCATTCAAGATTCCGGTGAACCATTGGTGAACGAAACCCAACTGCTCCAAATTTTTCTATTGCTTCATTTATATAGGAGATACGTTTATCAAATATTTTCTTGGAATAATAGAGCTTTCCATCGTGATTATAGCCATGAACACCGATTTCATTTCCATTTTTTCTAATTTCGTCCAAAATATCATCGGTTATATTGTATTTATATGGAACTAAGTTCCAAGAAGATTTAAAATTATATTTCTGCTCTAATTCAATTACTTTTGGAATAAATTTAAAACCCTTTTGAGTTTCAACATCATGAGTTAATACAATCGCACATACAGCTGCGTCAGAATACAACTCGGCAATAAATGAATCCCATAAATCCGATTCTTTCTGTAAAATATTTAAAAAGTCATCAAAGATAAAATCTTTGCTATAAGTTACTTTTAAGTTGTAAGAATTCTGTAAAAGATGCCGTATAGATAACGGCATTAACGGACGAACCATTCTATAATATATCTTACACAAAGGCGAAAACTCAAGAGAGAATTTTTTTTCGCTCAAATTTCTAACAATTTTGCTATCTTGATAAGGAGGAAATTTAAATTTTATCATACTGAATTCTTGTAAAATAATTCACCTAACATACGACAAATAAATGAAGGGCTATTCTGAATCAAGGGCTTCAAGAATTTGCTTTGTACTTTTCCAGAAAAGCCGCTCTCAGGAACTTCTGGATAATATGAATATATCAATTCTTTTTCTTCGGTCCCCCAACCTGTTTTAAATTTTCTTAAACCAGTATTATCAATATCACTTTTCCCAAAATCAAAAAATAAAAATCCCTTATTCACAGCCTCCCTCATTGCAGTCCACAACATTAAATTGTTGGGTCTTAATTTTAAATAATCAGGATCAGATGCACTATATTTATAAGTTAATGTATCTCCAAAACCTGCGAAAATACCAGCACTTACAATCTTACTTATCCTTTTAACTATAACAATAAATCCTAAGTTATTTTCAATTATTTCTTTATAAAAATGTCTAAAATAATTTTTTGGTTGAATTGGTACTCCTAATTTTTTCCTAGTTTTTAAATGCAAATCATAGAAATTTTTAATAGTCTGATCATCAAATCTAACTTCTACTATCAATCCCTCTCGGATAGACTTCTGAATCGGCTGTTGAGCCCTTGTTTTCTTTAAAGTCTTAAAAATTTCCTTCGATGTTCCTTTCAATTCTTTTGAATGAATAACAAACTCATTACTTTCCCTAAATCCAGAGGGAAAAGGTAATTCATATCTTATTTCTATACTATCAATTCTTTTTTCATTCTTTTCTTTTATAATAGAATCAATAATTGATTTTAAGTCATCTAAATCTGAATAAAGTGGATTACAAAAATCAGAAAAAGGTAAGGAGATCCATTTCTTTCTTCCAGTTAAGGTCATAACTTCACAAAAAGGAATCCCTGCTGTAATATTTCTTGCTTTATCTTGAGAGCATATAGCAAAAACTGGAAAATGATACTGTTTATTTAATACTGACAACCAAGCAGGATGGTGAAAAATAGTAGCTTTTTCCTGATGCTCGATAAAATTTAACCATTTTTTATCATCAATTGGATTAATTATCTCTATCATTATATAATTCACAAATAACTTAGAATTTTTCTAACAAAAAAATCAAATACTTTTGGATTTCTACAAACTTGTTTATTATAACATTTTCTTAATTTTAGTTTCTCTACATCATTATAATCTCTTATAAAAGACATTTTTTTGTTGTTGACATAATAGGAGTCAACATGACCTATTCTACCGCTAAAAAAACTATATGTAGGGATATTTAGTATACATGCTTCTCTAAGCATTGTTCCCCCGCCACCAATTACAATATCACTTTGCCAAATTAAATCAGGCCCAAAATAATTCACTTCTGGGAAAAAGTATTCAATTTTTGCTCTATCAAAATATTTACTTAAGTAATATTTTTGCTCATGATGTCTTGGCAAAACAATCAATTGTATTAATTTTCTATTTTTTAAAAACATTTTTAACAAAATATTTTCTATAATCTTATAGCTAGATTTTTGATAGTGACTATAATAATCTCCTGGTCTAAACAAAACAATAATTTTTGTTTTATCTATTCTTAAGTCAATATGTCCTGGCTTATAGTTGAATAGATACATATCTTCTTTGAATCCAGGATATTTAATAATTTTTGAATCTTTAATCGGAAAAACTGATTTTGGAATAACCTCAGGTATGAAAAGGTAATCGACAAATCTCGTAAAGAACATATTTGAAAATTCATAATCTTCAGAAGTAATAATTGGAATATTTAATATTCTTGATGCTATTATTTGTTCTCTAGAGCCACAACTTAAAGAGATAGAAATTGGTTCTTTTTTGTATTTGATATATAACTTTCTTGCTCTCCAAACAGTCGCAAAAATCTTATTTAATTTTGTTTTCTGGAGACCATAATCAGTCATAAAAACAGATAAATTATCTGGAAAAAATTGCTTAAGTAATTTTTTTGTATATGAAAAGTCTCTTGCTGAAAGCAAAATTCTATAATCCTTTTCTAAAAAATTAATAAGTGGCTTAAAAAACAATACATGAGGTCCATTACTAATATCAATCCAGATAGTCTTTTTCATAGTTTATTTGTCTCTCTTAAGTTTTAAAAAAAGTGAAAAACATCTATTTGCATTCCTTAAATCCAATTTTCAGAGCAATCAAAATATTTGTATTTATGTGAATTTGCGAGAGTACTGCATTCATTATAAACTTGCATATCCCGAAGGAAGTAATCATTTTCTACTACAAAAAGAATATTCTTCTTTTCATACACGATAGACTTGATAAATTTGAACAAAAAATTATATCATTCTACTGGCGTTTAGGAGGTCCTGCATCAGATACAGGAGAATAAAGCCAATCATTATAATCAACAATACCAACATCATCTCCACCCGGTTCATCATTCTCATCCCATATAAGGACTTGAATTTCCTCTTCATCAATTGTATTCCACCAATTATGAGTAGCATTGATTGTATCATTGCCCCCCCCATGATAATAAAGTTTAAAAACATAATTGCAATCATAAAAATTATTATAATTTGCTATTAAATCATAAGCTCTTGAACATCTTATATGGTAATAATTTTTTATAAATTCACATTTTGAAATCGCTGGATTACTATATGCATAAACCTCAATAGCATAATTAGTACTATTTTTAAAAAGACAATTTGAAATTATTGGATTTGAACCTATAGTTGTTGCTGTTTTATTCTTACAAAATATATGGTAATAATTATGTTTTAGAATTGAATTAGAAATGTCAGGAGAAGAACCAACCAGATTCATTCCATATTCATTGCTTTCGGTTATTATACATTTGTCAATTTTTGGTTGATTTATTTGCTCATATGTTTCCCAAAACATTATACCTGTTTTGCAATTATAAAAAAGGGAAGAAGTAATATTCCCTGTTGATAATTCAAATTCTAATCCCAATATATTGCAATTTAGAAATCCCGAATTAAAAATATTTATTTCTCCATGATTGATTATTCCATAATTAGCCCATTGAATTATACAATAAGAAAAATTTTGAATATTATTGAAGATTTCTATTCTATCCCAATCAGCTATTTGAGGTAAATGATTGCCTGAAGTAATAATAACAGGTTCTTCTTCTGAACCACAAATATTTATTAAGCCTAAAATTGTGATCCTGCTATCGATGACTTCAATAATAGTGTTTTCTAAAATTTCTAAACTGCTTCCAACAAGTAGGATAATATCATCTTGGATCAATACATGTTGATTAGGTCCCCATATAGTATCATTGGTTAAGTCCCCAGATACTTGAATTGTTTTTTGCATTGTAAGATTCAGTGGATTATCTAATGGCACATTACATACACGTTGATGCCAGCCAAATCCAGGGGCTGAATAAACAAGAAGATACTCTCCTGATGAAACATCCTTTATTTCAAAATATCCATTGGCATCACTCTCACATTCAGCTACAGATATATCAAAAAGTCTATAATCAGTATATAAAATTGGATTTATATCTGGACCTACCATTGAATAATCATTCTGGATTTCTGCAATGCTATCACAAAATGCTGCTGGATAGAACAACTTTACTGTAGCAATTACTGTCGTATCAATAGGCGTTCCATCAGAATTATAGAAAGTTATGGTCCCAGTGATTGTATGAGCTTCAGGAGACTGGTTATTATCACACCCAAAAATGAATAATATTAAAACCACAACAATAATTGAAATAAAATTTTTAACTTTAACTTTTTCCATAATATTTCTTTCAATAACTACTAGTATTTTATTGTCCTAACATAAAAGAATTTTTTATTTCCTAAAATAGTATCAGTCCAATAAATCCTATCATCTTCTTGATAAAAACTGCCTGATGTAATTTCCTCAAAATCTGTATAAGGGTTATCAGAAGCATACACTTCATATGAGGTCGCTCCATCTACAATATCCCAACTAATTTCAACATTATTTTCATATATTGAGATAGAAATGTTTTCAGGAATTTCTAACGATTTCATAATTAAATCTGGTATAGCAAATTTAGTTCCTTCACCTTCTAATTTAAAATATAATCCACAAATCTTATTGTCCCATCCATCACATGCCGGAGAAATATTTGATGGTTCTGGTAATATTGGGGCATCTTGTAGAAAAATATTTGTATTGTATATCTCCCAATCATTTTCATTTTCAATAATTATCTCATCTATTATAGGATAAGTGTTTGCATTTAGATATAGATCAATATTTCTCATTTTTTTTATAATTAATTTAGAATCACCAGAACCATTTATTGCTGCAAAACTGAAGTCTAAGCCACCAAGGGGCACGCCAAAAAGGAAAAATTCAGAGTTACCAACTCCATCTAAGAATAAAATATTATTTATTGAATCAGTTAAAGCTTATGTAGTGTCAACATTTCCAGTACTCCAGCCATCTGGATATTCTGGAGAATTATCAGCTCCAATTACTTCATAAACAGTTCGATGCATATTGGGATTTCGGAAGAGGTTACCTTCTTCTATGGAATTATTATAAGCTATATCATAAGCTTCTTTCATTGAAACTACTTCAATATTCGCTTCTGTACAAAACTGTAGAAATAGATCAAAATAAAGTCTCCATGTAAAAGTATCTTGACTATCATTCAAACCAAAAGGTATTCGCCTATTTGTAGTATATTTAACTAATTTATCAATATTATTTTTAAATTTCTTAGCCAGCCATGTTGAATCATCTTCATATACTGTTTTTAGCCAATTATATGAACTTACTAATGGTTCTTCATCAGGAGAATAAACAACTTGAGGAGCAAATGAAATTTTATCAAAATACTCTAATCTACAAATATTATCATCTTTCGATAAAATGGCATTAAAAGGCATTTCAATTAAAATATTTCGTCTTTCAGCAACATCAAACCTTCCTTCATATAATGCATCTGATACCGTTTTATACTCATTTGCTCTTAAAATATCTGCCCAAGATCTTATTTCACCTGTTCTGCTGCTTATGCATTTTGCATAATTATTGGCTAAAAGGGTACATTCTCTGTCATGGTATCTTTTTCCATTATAATATAATAAAGCCCCAGCAGCGCATCCACCTGGTAGTGACCAATTTGTTGGAGATGAATCTTCGTTGAAATATTCAACAAACCACTGCTGCTGTATTTCTATTTCTCTCTCCCAAATTTCATGATTACAGGTAGTTGAACATCCGGTAAAAATTCCTTTTGTAAACTGTTCACCATTCCATGAAGTTGAATCTTTAGAATAACCAACAGTTCCACAATATTGAGCAGATAAATCGTCAAGGTATTGTAACATATCTGCAGAATGATTCCAGACAGAATAATAGTCACGAATAACCTGACAATCAGCATCTGTTAACGTTGACCATGTTACATTATCTGGATCTGAAATACCCATTGAATATAAATCATTGAAATAATATGAATCCACAAGTTTGTAGCATAAAAGAAAACCAAAGACATTTTTTCCATCTCCTATGTCTTCTCTCATGTCAGCATTGGAGGGGAATCCCTTATTATAAATTCCTCCAACATATCCAATCTCAGGTTGTCCATTGAAAAATGGATGCATATACACAAAAGTTTTATGCCATATTGTGTGATCTCCAATTTCGTGACCTTGAGCTATTAGATTATCTACTTTTTGAATATATTCAGATGTTGTAGAACTTGGACGATTAATAATATTAAAGGTAGCATGATATCCATAAGATGAAAACATAGGAGCTACCCACTCAAAGTCTGATTGTCTTCCATCATCAAAACCGCATGCCAGAAATCTACTGTTTACAGTTACATCCCCCTCATAACCTTTTAAAGAAGTGCAAGTAAAAATCAGAATAATTGTAATCAATCCCTTAATTTTCATACCATCTCCTTATTTTGTTTAATTAAAAATTATTAGATTTATTTATTACTCGTTCATAAACATTAATAATTTTATTAGCAATAGTATTTATTTCTAAATACTTGATATTATCTCTACCGTTTGTTCTTTTGCCAAAATTAAGAGTTTTTTCAATTTTTTCTGCAACATCTTTTGGTTCATAAGAACATATATAACATCCATCAGTTTTACCAAGAACTTCTTTTACATCACCTACATCTGTAGAAACAATAGGATGATTGCAAGCCATCGCTTCTTTAATTACATTTGGAGAACCTTCATATAAGGAAGTTAACAAAAAAACATCACATCCATTATAATATTTATTCAGTCTTTTTTGAGTTTCTCCAAAAATTTGTATTAATTCAACATTTTCAATAGTGGTTTTGATAATTCTAAAAGTTTCTTCTGCTAATTTAAAATTTTTCTCTTTACGTTTGGCATCACCTACCCAAAGGATATATTTAATATTTGAATTTAATCTCAAGTCTCTCTTGGCTAAAGATTTATCAATTACTTTAAAAGTATTAAAATTCACTCCATTGGGTACTATTTCAACTCTCTTATTATTATAGGTTATACTTTCAGCCATCTGCTTGGATTTCACAATAATAATTTTGCTGAATCTTTCCACTATAATTTTTATTATTTTATCAATTGTTCTAAATCCTAATATATCAGAACCCATAAAGGATGTTATAATAGGAATTTTAGGAAAAGTTAAAATAGTCACCAAGGAACTATAAGAATAATGTGCATGAATAATATTATAATTATTATTCTTAATCTTTCTTCTTAACAAAAGTATTGCTTTAAGATAGTTTAATAGTCCTGTCCCTTTATAAATAAAATAATCAATTTCTACTCCATTATTTTTTAGCGACTCCCCCTGTGATATAATAAATGGGCTCACATCTTGGTCTTTCTTTTTACCAAAGACAAATAAAACTTTCATATAAGATCTCTGATTAATTTTCCCAATCCTTCCTCAAATCCACAAACAACTTTAAATCCAAGCATTTTCTTTGCTTTCTCAATCCTTGCTAACGAATGTTTTACATCACCAACTCTTTCTCTTTCAAAAATGGGTTCAATATTTGTTCCTAATATTTTATTAATTGTTTCTACTAATTGAATTAGTGTATAACGCTTTCCACAGGCAATATTAAGAACTTCACCTGTAACATCCTTTGCGGTGCAGGCAAGAAGATTGGCTTCCACATTATTTGAGACATAAGTAAAATCACGGGATTGAGTCCCATCTCCATAAATAATTGGCTGCATATCCTCTTTCATTAACTTAATAAATTTTGGAATAACAGCGCTATATTGAGAAGTAGGATCTTGATTGGGACCAAAGACATTAAAATATCTTAAGACTACCGTTTCCAATCCATAAATTCTATAATATATCTGGCAATACCTCTCAGCAGTATATTTTGAAAGAGCATAAGGTGACAACGGTTGAACTGGCATATCTTCTACTTTAGGAAGTGTTTTACTATTACCGTATACAGAAGAAGATGAGGCATACACAACTCTTTTTACTCCAAATTCCTTTGCAGCTTCAAGAATATTTAATGTTCCTAAAATATTCACATCGTTAGTAGTAATAGGGTCATTTATTGAGCGTGGAACAGATGGCAATGCGCCCTGATGTAAAATATAATCTACATCCTTCACTAAACTTCTCACAATATGGAAACTCCGTAAATCTCCTTCTACTAACTCAAAATTCTTATTATTTCTAAATTCAAATAGATTTTTTCTTTTACCAGTGGCAAAGTTATCTAAAACTATTACTGCTTGATATCTTTTTAATAGCTCTTTTACAATATTTGAACCAATAAAACCAGCACCACCTGTTACTAAGTATTTCATTTCTGTTGCTCCTTGTTAATCTGATTTGCCAGTTGATTCATTGTACCAATCCATAATTTTCCTTCTTCTCTTTTCTCATCAGCATATCTCAAAATTTCTGGAAAAACATTATGTAAAAACCACTCATCAATAGAAGGATGAAACCAGAAATGACAAACTGTTCCTGTTTTTACAGCCCTATCAATATATTTCTTATATCTTTTTATGAAATATTCAGAATTCCAGCCTAAATTGTTATTTCCCAACCCAGTTGAAACTGGAATTACAATCAATCCATTTCTATCAGTAAATGGCGACATAAGTTCATATTTTAAAGTTCTACGGTAAGAAGTAAATCCATATTTCTTAAGAACTTCAAAGTTACCATATGTGCCACCCGGAAATACAAATGATTGCAGTTTAATTCCCCATTCCCTAGCTGCATTTACACAAGCTTTAACTTCGTCATCTGCAACTTCCTGTGGACAATTATTATATGTTAAATCAATATGTGAAAAAGAATGACATCCAATTTCGTGTTTAACTTTAGATTTCAATATTGATTCAATTAAATCTGGAGCATACCATGTTTTTGCTTTGTTCCAATTTGTATACGGGTCACAATCAAACCAATCTCCTTTATTATATAACCAATTCCTATTCTCAAAATATGGAATACGGTGCATCCAATCGTGTTCGCCCTTTTTACAAACTTTCAAAAATAAATGACCCACGGTTGCCCATGTAATAGGTATAGAGTAGTCTTCAAAGATTTTAAGTAAAAAAGAAAAATTTTCTCTGGCACGTTGAGATATTTTTTCAGGATACGGATTTTGTTTGGAATACCGAAAAGCCCAACCCAATTCAAAATCTGCTGAAATAATAAATGTGCTTTTTGCACTAAAATCTCTATTTTGTATATCTGAAACAGCGGTTGGACGATTTTTTAGAACAAATAGACACTTAGATAAATGCTTGTGAATAAATTTTATATTATATATTTTTCTTATCAATCTCATAAGTAACATCACAAATAAAGAATTACAGTATCATTAAAAAACTATAGGTATAGATCTGTCTATTACTTTTTGGCAAATTGCTCTGCACTTTTCATGATAGCTAAAGATTATTTATCTTGTAGTAATTTTATAACATGTTCAACTCTTAAACCATACGAGTTATTTGTATTAAAAGTTCCTTCCTCAAATACCCACTTATTATTTTTTTTGATAAACCTTCCTGGAATATCATTAATAATCATTTGATGTTTAGGATGAATAAAACCGAAAAAACATTGTAATTCATTTACATAAAAGTTGCCTTCTTTATCTTCAAAAATATCAATTGATAGACCTAAAAATTTTCTCTTGTCTGTAACATATTTCATAAAATCTAAAAGTTTTTCTGAAGGTGCTTCCCAATCAATTCCTCCTCCTCCACTAAAAATCTCTCCCCTTCTTTTTTTTTTATGAGCAAAAAATGAATCTCCAATACGGACAGTTCTCCATTCAGATTCTGCATCAATGTACTCTTGAAATATAACAAACCACTTCTGAGGATCACGGGAAGAAGTAATAAATCTTCTTCGTATCTTTTGATAAATTTCTTCGGGATGGATCAAAGCGTTACTTACTCTTTTTTTTATTTCTCCCTTACGACGAGAGGGTAAAAATTTTCTCTTTATACCTTTTTTACTGAAAGCTTTATTAATATAATTCTTTATTTTGAAACGGTCTTTTAATATTTTTACACCAAATCCAGCACCCCCAATTGAGGTTTTTGCCACTATCGGAAACTTACAATTTTCAGCAAATTGTAATGCCTTGTCCTTATGATAAAATATCCATGTTTTTGCATGTGAGATTTTGTTCGCGTCCAACCAATAATAAAGCATTCTTTTGTTCTCATAAATTAATATTTCTTCATAAGAAGGATAGATTTTTTTATTTAAAATAAAATGCAAAATATATAATCGTTCATCATATAGCAACTTAAAAAAACTTGTTTCTCCTGGGGGCCGTGTTAAGTAAAAATCAAAATTTTCACTCAAACATTGCTCAAGCCAATCATGGTGAGTAAAATCAATTATTTTATATTTTATATCCTCAGATACATTCTTAATTGCTTGCACCCACTCTAAATGTTCCTTTGGTGATTCGTTCTTTAATATTGCAAAGTTATAAAGCATATTTTCCTTTCTATGACATCATATAAAAAAATTAGGTTTAAATCGAAAAATTTGAAATCAATCATAATAAATTTCATTAATAACATATTTATAATTCTTAATCATATTATCTATTGTAAATTTTTCTTCAACAATTCTGATTGATTCTTTTGAGAATTCTTCTCTAATATCAGGATTATCCAATAAGTATTTTAATTTGTTATATAGATCATTATCATTCTTATATTCAAACAATAATCCGTTTTCATGTGATACAATTTCATTAGTTCCCCCTGTATCTGTTGCAACAATTGGCAATCCAGCATACATTGCTTCTAATATAGCATTTGAAGCACCTTCACCCTTAGAAGAATGGATAAATATATCTGAAATAAATAAATATTGTTCTACGTTTTTTTGGAAACCAATCAATTTAATATATTCAATTAAACCTTCTTTTTTTATTTCTCTATGAATATCATTTTTTAAATGTCCATCACCAATAATTAAGTATAGAAATTTATAACCAGATTTTTTCAAAAGTTTTAAAGATTTAATAACAGTAAAATAGTCCTTATATGGGGTCAAACTTGAAACAGAAATAAAAATAATTTTTTTATCTATATTATTATTCAATTTAGCTTGAATTGGATTTGAGATAGATGTACTTTTTTTTCTAAATCGTTCATTGATACCATTATATAATATAAACTTTCGTCCATTATTGTTTAATCTATTTACTATCAAACCTGCTCTAGAATTAGCGATAACATATGTAGATCGTTTTGCGATGAAAGATCTAAAAATATGGTTAAATTTTTTTAATCTAATACCATGTCTTATAGAACCATTAATCATTTTTATACCCAATAATTTTGTAACAGGAAAAGCATAAAAAGAAGTTATCCAATCCCAAGTATGGATAATATTTGGTTTGAATTCTTTGCAAATGTGATATAATTTATAAAATATAGATAAATCTTTTTTAGTTTTACGAATTAAATAACGGATTTTAATATTTAAAATTAAAACATCTTCATAATGAATATCTTCATCCATTACTACTAATTCACACTTGAAACCCCTTTCTTCTGAAAGACCTTTAAGCAGTTCAACTAACTGCCGTTCTTTTCCACCAGCTTTAAGGCTATCAGTGAGCATTAATATTTTCATAATTTATTATAATTTATACTTTCAAGACTTTTTTATAAATAATTGAAAATTATAGTATTAATACTGTCTCAAGGTTCCCTCTTGTAGAGATAATATAAGGGTTAATATGTTTAATAATCCTATTAAGTTCAATCAGCCGTGTTAAATTATTTTTTATTTAAACAATTACATCTATGATTTATATTATATTCTGAAAAATAATCATTTTCAACATCATTTAAATAAACAATTTTTGTTTCACATCTAGTTCTATAAGTTTATTTATATATCTAAGCTAATTGTCTTTCGCTACCACCTCTACATAATGAGGATATTGTGTGTAACACCTTAATTCTATGATATATTATAATCTTGACTCAAACTATATTTTCCTTTTGCAATATACAATAAATATTTTGTGAAAAATACTCCTTCAACAAAGGGATTTTACTCATCAAGTTGACTATTTTTTCGATTATTTTTTTGTTAGGATGCGGATCACCAAGAACCTTAAAGTAAATAATAGATAAACCTGAATTTTTAAACAGTCTTTTATAATCGTTAAGAGACCATTTATTGAGCCCAAGTTCTTGTATAGAACGTATTTTATTTTCTCGCTGTTTATTTAATCTTTTTATAGTTATAGATTCTGGGATAATTAAGTGCTCCCAAGGAAATCTGTTTTTCATTCTTACATGACCTCCATTATAGCTATGGTAAAGAGGACCAAAACCCACATAAATTTTTCCCCCTAGTCTAAGTCTGTTTTTCATTTCGCATAGCACTTTTTCTAAATCAATTATATGCTCGAAAGAATCTCTGGAAACAATATAATCGAAGTTACCATTATTAGGATAATCTCTTAAATCAATATCTTTAAATTCAACAATATTTAATAATTCGGGATAATTAGTTATTAAGTTTTCATTAGCAAATTCTATCAATTGATGATCTATATCAATTCCAACAACTTTTTTTGCACCCGATAACGCTATGGCAATACTCAAATTACCATCACCACAACCAAGGTCAAGAACAGATGCATCCTCATCCTTAGATATGATTTTTATGCCAAACCTCGAACAAAATTGGGGAATTCCGTTTTTTCTCTTATTGAAATAATCTATATCTTTCTGAAGTAATGCCATTTTGTTGTCTCCAATCTTTAAGTAATTTATACATAACTTATAATTTTTTAAAAATCCCATGCACGAGATTTCTTATTGATTTTAATTCTCATTACTTTCAAACCCTAATATATAATTGATGGATTCGATTAAATATATTCTTGATATTTTCACTGAAACCTTCCTTAAGCGCCTGGAAAACTGGATCGTTCTCTGTCATTTGGCAAAACTTATGATAATATTCTTTATAAAAATCTACTTCCACTGCTTCTTTAAGATCATTGGTTAAATTTTTATTTCTAAAAATACCTAAATGTATCCCATGATGCGGACGAAACCAAGGACTTTTATAATTCTTATAATCAAGCATAAATGTACCTTTATATATCTCATAGGGAGCTGTTGGAGGTAATCCTAATCCAGACTCAAGGACCATGTCGTATAGTAAACACTCATCAGTAAAGCCATCAACATGATGTTTAGTTAAAATAAGATTTTGATAGTTTTTGTCCAAAATAATTTTTTTGTATTTTGAAAATAATGGACGAATTCTAGTGAAATATTCTCTAGTCTTAACAAAATGCAAGCCACTCAATTTCTTTATAACCATTTTAGGATGAGAAAGGGATAGAAATGTACTGCGAAATCCTGATTTGATCAATCGGGTTTTAATGTTTCTTAGATTCCAATTTTTATTTGTTGACTCGCGTACAATATTACTATATGGTAATCTAAGTGTGGCACAATTTTCCCAATGCTGTTCAAATAGTGAGGGATTCTCTGGTAAAATAAACATGTCTATATCACCATTATATACAGCCTTATATTGATCAAATTCCTGGGAATCTAAAAGCCAACGCACTGCTCTGGCTCTCTGTCCCTCTATTCTATGTTCTCCAAAGAAACCCTCAACAACTTTGAATTTACCCAAATCCGAAATTAGTTCCAATTGAGTTCGAATAGATGGAATCAATCTTGAATGAGAAAAAATCAATGGATAATAATCTGAATATGATTTTAAAATAGAATAAATAAATATTGGTATATATTCTTGATAATTATTTCCAAAAACAAATGTAGTTATGCATAATTTTTTTTTCATATACAACTCATATAAAATTTATAAAATATACTTCTATATCTTTATCGCTACTTATTTATTTCTTTAATAAAATTAATTACATTTTTACTTTGAATTATATAATTAAATTGTTTTAAAGCGATTTTTTTTCCATTTTCTCCAACTTTTTTAGCCAAATCTGGATTAGATAAAACATAATCAAGTCTATCAGCAAATTTTTCAACACTATCCGGATCAGAAAAAAACACATTCTCTTCATCAGTTAAAAAATCAGATATATCTCCAACATTTGTCATTACAACAGGATTCCCGGTTGATAAATATTCAGCAATTTTAGATGATAAACCCCCTGTAGAAATATAATCTGACGTTTTAGCTAATGCTAAAATATTTGCATTGATAAGATATTTAGGAATTTCATTCCTTTTTACTTTTCCGGTAAAAATTACTTTATCACTAATATTTAATTCAAATACTAATTTTTGTAGTTTGTCAAAATCACCTTTAATACCAGAATAACCTACAATATATAATTTTAAATTTTTATACTTATTTGATATTTTACTAAAAGCTTTAATTAATATTGGAATTCCGTCCCTTTTTTCAAGACATAAAGTACCACAATACGCTATATATTTTGAATTTTGAAAATCTTGAATTTTATTAATATTAAATCGCTCGGTTTCAACAGTCATAGGAACTATCATCATCTTAGCATCATTTCTAATTTTATCTTTATAATAATTTTTTAATGTTTTTGTTTCAACTAAAATTCCATTGAATACCTTATAGATTAAAGTAATACATAATTTTGCATAAAATTTACCACAAAACGTAGTTTTTTTTAATACTAAGGGTAATTCACTTTTCTCATATATTAAATTAATTGATAATAATTTTGAAATAATAAAACAAATTAGAATAAATAATGTCGAATTAAAATATACAATAATTGCATCAATACTGATTCTTTTATTCTCATCTTTTAAAATATTAAATATATTTATAATAGATTTAAAATCCAATAATCGCCTTTTTAAAAAAGTATTCCCCTTTATACAAGTACCACATGCATATTCATAAGGGATATTATCAAAAATACCTTTAAATTTTTTTTTTTTACTATTGTTATCTTCATGCGGTTTTATACATATTACTTTAGTAGAAGCATTATTTACAACAAAACCCTTACAGTAGCATATAATACGATTTGTAGCCGCTCTTCCATAAGGAAAAGGTTCATCAGTTATTATATATATATTCATTATCTATGATTATCCCATATAACTTTGTATTGTTTTTGCAAGTCCCTTTTCTAAAGTATAATCAGGTTTCCAATCAGTGTATTCTTTCATTTTTATATCCGACAATCGTTTTACCATGAGCACCACGACCTCTCTTACCCCGAACTCTTCGAGCTCCGTCCGCCAGCTGGCGGATCGTCAAGTTCGATCTCACCTTTTTCAAATGGACTTTCTTGTTCACAATGTTCTGCAATTCTGGTCCTTATCGCTGTAAGAATTCTGTTTATAGAATTCCTACTTATTCCACTTAATTCTGATATTTGACTGGCTGTCAGATCAGCACAAAATAGCTTAATAATTTCTATGAATTTCACTTCAGAAATTCTTGAACGGTAAACATACTTATTAATCATCTTCATAACAACAACTTACGACTCCATAAAGTCAAGTTAAGTTGTCATGAACCTTTTTTTAATTATTCGCTTTTATAAAATTTTATGATTTTGTTACAGATATATTCAATTTCAGTATCTGTTAATTGACTTGCAGAAGGCAACCAAAGACCTTTTTCACCAACAAGATTGGACACCTGATGTTCTCCAGGCAAATTATATGCTTTCTGCTTATTAATTGGTGGATACATAATTCTTGTTCCAACTCCTCTCTCTTTCAGGAAAATTTGGAGTTCTTTACGCCTTTCAACTAAAACATCAATAAACCATGGTGTCGTATTATCTAAATCTTGGTTGAAGAACTCAATTTCTTTAATACCATTAAGATCTTCCTGATACCGTCGAAACATCTCTTTTTTTCTATCTACCCGCCCTGACAATTTTTCCATTTGTTCTATTCCTATGACTGCCTGGATATCTGTGAATTTAAAATTGTAACCAATGGTTTCGTGAATATCATTCCCACCGCCAGAGCGACCAAAATCTTTCAATCTCTTAAGCTTATATGCTACATCATCATCATTAGTAATAATTGCTCCACCCTGCCCTGTTGAAATAACTTTAGGGGCAGAAAACGAGAAACTACCAACTTTACCCATTGTGCCGATGTGTTTACTATTGGGATAAAAGGAACCTAAAGCCTGAGCAGAATCTTCAATAAGTATCAAGTTATATTCTTTACATAATTTAATAAAACTTTCAATTCCTGATAAGGGATATCTGCCATTTGCAGCTACAAGCATTATAGCTTTTGTTTTTTTTGTTATTGCTTTTCTTACTTTATCGATGTTAAGACACAATGTGTCTCTCTCGACATCTGCGAAAACCGGAATAGCACCAAACATCTTCACTGAATTAGGCGTGGCGATCATGGTGTAGTTGGGTATAATAACTTCATCTCCCGCTTCAATTCCACAAGACATTGCAGCTAAAGTGAGAGAAATCGTCCCATTGTTTACAGCAAAACAATGTTTTGAACCAGTATATACACAAATCATCTGCTCAAACTGTTCCGTTTTCTTAAACTCAGTAAGCCAACCATTTTCAAGCATGTAATCATTCAAAGCCATTCTTTCTTTTTCATCGAACCAAGGTTCCATTTGTGGAATAAATCTATTCATTGTTATAATTCCTCCTTTTTAATATAATATTGCTAATATAATATAAGGTTCAAATTGGCGAATAAAATCCATTATTAATACCACCTAATATATAATGTTTATATTTTTCCTATTTTTTTCATACCATAAAACAGTGGACTTAATTCCGTCTTCAAAATTAGTAGATGGTTGCCAATTTAGTTTTTCTTTCATTTTATTACAAATCAAAATCTTTTTCTTGGAACCATCAGGCATTTCTGTTTTATAAATAAATTCACCAGCCCAACCAACTATATCCTTAATAATCCCAGCCATATCTTTTATAGATATACCTTTACCAACTCCAATATTCATTATCTCATTTGGAGCAAATATATCAAGTTTATCAATAACCCTCAAAATCGCTTCTGCACCATCATCAAGATAAAGCCATTCTCTAATAGGCTTTCCCGTTCCCCAAATTTCAATTACCTTACTGTCATTATGTTTAGCTTCTACAATTTTAGAAACTAAAGCTCCTAGAGCATGTGATACTGCTGGTTCAAAATGATCAGTGGGTCCATACATATTAGGATATATTAAATGTACCGGCTTGAAGCTTGGATCCTGTCGACAATATGCAAAACATAATCCCCACATAGTTTTCCGAGGTATTCCAACAGTTACAACACTTTCATGCATTGGTCCATCCCAGAATTTACTCTCTTCATATTCCTCTAGTCCACCAGGATAAACACAATTAGGAAGTATCGTTATAAGATTTTTTATTCCAAGCTCATTGCAAGCTTTAACCACATTCAAGCCAATAATTGTATTAGTTTCTACCATTTCAACAGGACGCTCATAATTAATTGCGATACCTCCCGAAAGTGCAGCACAATGGATTAAAACATCAGCCGAATATTGTCCTAAGAACATTTTAAAACTATTATAATCCCTTATATCAGTTCCTTCACGTTTACTAACTGAATACACATTAACATTTTCTCTTTTTTCTAATTTTTCAATTAAACGGGAACCTAAAAATCCGGTACCACCTGTTACTATAACATTCATAATGAATTCTCCTATTTTATTATTAACTAAATTATATTTAAATCAAGCCAAAATTATTAATCAATCTCAGAAATCATTACCGGTCTCTGTTCTCTATGCGAAATTCTTGCTCCTTCAAGGACACGAGCTTGTGAAAGTAAGTCGCCTTCATGATTTTTTTTGTTTTCACTTTTTGCAATCTCTTTACAAAAATCATCAATCATCAATAAAAAATGATCATGGGGTTTTATTGTGATTTCTTCAATTTCATCATTTGTATCTATCAATAAACTTGTTTGCATATTTTTTGGAACTACAAATGCCCTGTTCAAGACAAGACGGGCTTTACTCCCCAAAATACTATATGTGCATTGATAATAAGACCCAAAAGTTGAAGAAATATATGCAACTTTATCATTAGAGTAATTTAACAATATGTCTACATTCACATCGACATTATGAACGGGATCCATAGTTAATCTACAAAAAATGCTATTCGGTTCTTCACAAAAAATCATTCTACTAGCATAAATTGGATATGATGCGGAATCATTTAGAGCCCCCCCACCTAAATCTTTATTCATTAAATTACTTTCCTTACTTGGAAAAGGGAAACTATAAATTCCTTGAAATTTAAGCAGCCCTCCTAAAACATCATTTCTTATCATATCTCTTACGAGTTTCTGCTGAGGATGATATCTAAACATGAATCCTTCGAATAATCTGACATTATTATCCTTACATGCTTCCACCATTTTCTTTGCGGATTTATAAGAAGTGGTAGAAGGTTTTTCGCACCATACATGTTTTCCTTTTTCTGCGGCTTTAATTGTCCATTCTTCATGCATCGAATTGGGAAGCGAAATGTAAATTAAATCTATGGATTCATCATTTATAACTTCCTCATAGCTACCCCATGAAGTACAGCCAAATTCTTCGCAATAAACTTTGGATTTTTCTATATTTCTGCTTCCAATAATTCCAATCTCAGCATTTTTTGATTCTTTGATTGCTGACAAAACAGATTTTTTTGCAATCCTGGAACATCCAATTACTCCGATTCTGATTCTTCTTTCAGGGTTATTCATAACTAATAATCTATTTTTCTCCTTCATATGATGGGTCACCATGGTCTCCTTTACCCATACCTAAATTTTCATGTACAATTGGAGGGTTGCTATCGTCCCATTTTTTGGTTAGAAGTGCTACTGCAGTACTATCTGTAATAGCATAATAAACATGCTTTGTATTCTTAGGTGATAAAATGCATTTTCCTTTACTCATCTGAATAAATTCTTCCTCTCCTTCATCATTTATTGTAACCATAACCCCTTCACCAGATGTAAGTAAAAAATACTCGTCAAATTCTGGATGGTAGTGATTTCCTCTTATTTTGTTTTTATTAATAAACAGAAAATTGAATTCGACGATCGGATCCTTAGGATAATAAGTAAAAATTCCTCCTCGACCATCCTTTACCGTAGCAAGATTACAACTTGGTTTCATTTCTTTAATCTTCAAAGATACCTCCTAAAAAAATCTATAATATTATAAACTCAATCTTCTTCTATCCGCATCAGGGCCCATATACGGTCCATTTTTTACTTCAATTATTTTTGTGTTATCCTCTAATACTTCAAAACCATGTCCTCCCGAGAACAGAATCAATCCTTCGTTGGAATTAAGTACTAAAGTCTTAAAAATTTTATCCTTATCATCATAAATGAATGACTTTAAAGAACCACTAACCACATAAAGAAATTCTTGAGTTCTATCAATTTCACGAGTGACGGGATTATGGCTATGTGCAAGAATTTCCGTTCCTTTTTTATAACTACGACCTCCAACCTGAAGAAAATCTTCGTGTTCAGAAAAAAAAGATAGGTCTACACTAATATCGTTTAATCCGAATTTTAGACATAGTTTTTGTTTTCCCGTTTTAATCAATTCCATTTAAAGGCTTCCGCTCAAATATTTGCTTTTTGTTCTTTCAAATCCGCTTCCATCATAATTTTAACGAGATCATTGAAATGAGTTTTTGGTTCCCAACCCATAATTCGTTTCAATTTTGCTGGATTGCCGCATAAATAATCTACTTCCGTTGGTCTGAAATATCGACTATCTATTTTTACAATTGTTTTCCCTGTATTTCTATCAAATCCTTCTTCATCAATTCCGTTACCCCTCCAATTAATTTCAATGCCTACATATCGGAAAGCTTTCTCGCAAAATTCACGAATACTATGTGTTTCTCCAGTTGCACAAACATAATCATCAGGCTTTTCCTGCTGCATTATCAACCACATTACTTCAACATAATCTTTTGCATACCCCCAATCACGTTTGGAATCTAGATTCCCGAGGTATAGAATATCTTGTTTACCTAGTGAAATTCTCGTAGCAGCCCGGGTTATTTTCTTAGTTACAAATGTCTCACCACGAATTGGTGATTCGTGATTAAAAAGAATTCCATTACAAGCAAACATATTATAGGCTTCCCTATAATTGACAACAATCCAGTATGCAAATAGCTTAGCTACACCATAAGGACTACGCGGATAAAATGGAGTATTTTCATCTTGCATTGTATTATCATTTAATCCAAATAACTCACTTGTCGAAGCTTGATAAAATTTAGTATTTGTTTCTGAATCTCTGATTGTGTCCAGTAACCTTAAAGTACCTAACGCATCGATATCTGCCGTATATTCAGGTACTTCGAAAGAAACACGTACATGTGATTGAGCTGCTAGATTATAGACTTCATCTGGTTGAATAGTTCTCATTAACCTATTTAAATTCGAAGAGTCACCCATATCACCATAATATGTAAAAAATCTTTTCCCTCCAATATTTGGATTGAAAGTTAAATGGTCAATTCTAGCTGTATTAAACGAACTACATCTTCTCATGATACCATGAACTTCATAACCTTTTTCAAGAAGAAATTCAGCAAGGTATGCTCCATCCTGACCAGTTATACCCGTTATTAATGCGTTTTTCATACTACCTTCTATATATTTTTTACATTAATTTAGTTCTCAAAATTTATTTTTATAATTTTTAAACTGTAATTCTTTTTTGACTTTCTTATAATAATAATACATCATATACAAATAAATAAAATCTGAAATTATCTTTGTAACCGCAGCACCTTTAACCTTAAAAGCATATACTAATACCGTATAACCAATAACATTAGAAATGCCATTTACAAAGGCACCATTCCGAAGCTCCTTTCCCCTACCATGTGCACCTAGGAATCTGTTAAAATAGTCCCCTAATCCACGAAAAATACAACCAATTGAAACCAAATATGCAAGTGGAATAACAGAATTGTATTCTGATGAGTATAATAGTAATATTACTTTCTTTATTATTAATAAGAAAAATATCAATGCACCTATTGATATGACAATAGTAACAGCGGTTGCCTTTGGGGGTATAGAATCTCTATTAGCAAAATCTTTTATAAAAGTAACTCCTACAGCGCTTGGAACCATAGATAAAGGTATCGAAATTGCCATTGCTAAAGAGTAAAGACCAACATTTGTATTATCAATAAAATATGCAATGGAAAGACCTGCAAGTTGTCCTGTTGCAACATTAGCAATTGTTCCAATATAGTCCTGAAAACCATAAGTTTTATTTTCCTGCCAGATAATAGAGATGTTTTTTTTAAAATTAGCAAACTTAGGTTGGAGACGAATTATCATTATTAATATTATTAGAGCAAGGGCAAGAAGTTGTATCCCAAGAGCAGATGTTAATGATAATGGAACAAAATAATTAAAAGCTATTGCAACTAAAAGATATAATATTCTAGGACTTAGCTGAAATATAGATAACTCGTAAATCCGATTATCACCTTGCATAATACTCGTTAAACAAATTCTAAATGGGAAAACAAACAGAAGAGGTGAAAAAATCCTTATTATTCGTCCGAGTTCATTATGGAATATTTGTTCTTCAAAAAAAGAGAATATAAAAAGTCCTATAATTAATACAATAGAAATAGATGCTGCTAATATTAACAGATTTCCAACCAATTGATTTTTTATATTCTCGTTTTTTTTTTGTGCTACAAGCCTAGTGCCTGAAACAAATAAACCTAAGGTTAAAAAGGTTAGGACAAAAGAAAATAAATTCTGTAGAAATTTCAGGTCACCATATTGTTTTGGACCAAGCAATCGTGTATTAATAACACTTATGCCTATCCCTATTATACTACCTAAAACCATTGAGGTATATAGAGAGGCTATTTGTTTAGTTTTTTTCTTCTTAACGATTTTGCTGATATTTATATTTTTTAGTTTATTTAGAAATTCTTTCATTTATTACTCTACTCACATCAATATCCTTTTGATAGACAGCAACTCCTAATCCCAAAAATATTGCCAATAACAAACCTCCAGGAGTAGTTAATCCAAGACTTTGCGACATATTTCGTATACTATATTTTATTATCTCAAATATAAAAATGAAGAAAAACACACTAATATTTTTGGATAATCTCCAAAAGTAAGAAAATGCCATTGCAAGAAATAAAATAAACATAATAACAACCGGGAGTCCATAGAAATAAGCCATACCTAAATATAAGTTATGTATTCCTCCTTTATCTCCAGAAGCTACTTTATTAGACCCACCTGCACTTAATACTCCTCTGTAATATACATCGCTTTTAGAACTGCCTACACCAAATAACCATTGGTTAGGTAACTCATTAATAGCCATATTATAGAGTGCTATTCTTCCAGTTGTAGTATCAGCAAGCAATCTTTCTTGAACAATGGGAGATCTTTTAACATTACTTATATTTAGAATAAAAATTGAGGTGAATAAAAAGATAAGCAATACTACAATACTACCAGCGGTAATCATCCGCCAAACTTTCTTTTTCTTAACTTCAATAAAATATAATGTTAATATTAATATTGTAACAAACAGACTCATTCTATGAAAAGCAATTATTATTCCAATCAAAAGTAGAGTTACTAAACTATTCCGTAGAATTTTATTCTTAATAGTAAACAGAACCAAAATGATACCTGGCACTAAAAAATAAGTTTGTACATCTTCACTAGAATAAACCCCACTTGATCTTATATGTCCTCCAAATGCAGTCCTTTCTGCAGCAAACCTAAAAAAAGATTTATCTACTAAAAACTGGTATATTCCAACTATACTGGATAATATACAAACAATTATTAAGGCTTTAAAAAGTGTTTTTATCATACCTTTATCTGCTGTTCTCTTAAGAACTAAATATATTACAAGAAAAGTAAGAATTTTTGTGGAATTTACAATTATATCTTTTGTGGTTAATATATCTATGGCATGAATTACATCTACAACTATTGAAAGGAATATATAAAGGAACAAATATTTCTCAAATTTTGGTTCTTGTGTATTAACTCTTACATTTTTAATTTTACCTATCCGAATTAAAAATAAATATATCGTAAAAAGTATAAAAATTATACGAAGAGGTTGCAAATCAAATGGCAATCTCTTAATATCAATTACAAAATACTTAGTACTTAATACAGAACCAGTCAATATCCAATAAGCAATGATAAATGTTATATACTTATGAGTTGGATGGTTCTTTAGAGTTAGGTAAATAGCAATGAATAAGGTAATAATTATATATATGTAAAAATAGATTGTATTCATTATATTTTTCAGTCAATTCCTAAACAAAGAGATCAAAAGCTTTATCTATTCTCCGTGTATTCCAGCATAAGGATATTCTTGAGTTAAAAATGGAATGTAGAAAACTTCTCCTTCAATATATTGATTGCCATCATATTTATCATACAATATTTTTTCAATTTCATTCTCGTTATTAGTATAATAATAATTATTTTCAGCATTAATATTATAATATATTGGTGTACAATAATCGGCTTTTAACTCTATCGCATATTTACTACAATTTAAATTATTATTATGTATTTCTGATTGTCTATCACCAAAATTATATATTCTTATTCCAATTTTAGAATTAAAATTATTCTTTTCAATTATAGAATCTGAGTAGTGGGCAATATATATTGAATAATCAAAACAACTAATTTCATTATTATGAATATCGGACGAGGAGCCATGAGAAATATCAACACCATTATTACAATTACTAATATAATTATTATTAACTTCAGGACTGCTTTCATCTTTGATTATCATTCCATTCTCACAATCATGCATAACATTCTTCTCAATCAAACCATTAGCAACTTGATAAAAATATATCGCAGCTTCACTTTCATTCAAAATATCTCTACACAATAAATTACTACAAAACGTAGAATCCACATCCTCAGCTTTAAAACCACAATTGCTTTCTCTAAAAATACAATCAGAAATCTCAAACCCATTAACATGGTTTAGTAAACCAATATTCGCCCAATCGAATCTACACCACTGGACTTGTGCTTGGGAATATGGCTCAAGTGTTACTTTATCCCATATGTAATTTGAGTCGGGTTCTATTGAATATAAATCTTCTGAAAATCCATCATTTTTTGTGAACCAAATAAAGTTTTCATATTCGCCAACCGCATTGAAAGTACCATAACTAGTAATATCTTTACCTTGATTAAGTCGTACCACTGCACCGGATTTTATTGTGAGTTCATCGTCAACTATAATGTCTTGTTCAATAATGTAATGATGATAGGAGAGAAAAGTAGTTGGGGAAGTTATGTCGTAAGTTATGTGGGTGGCGGGAAATAAGGTAATATCAGCTTTAATATAAGTTTGTGGAGTTTTCTCTCCCTGGGAAATGGGAGAAGGGAAATGGGAAATGCTTTTCACTTCCAGATTATTACTTCCATTATTAATTTGGACATTGTAAATATAACGAAAACCGAATGAGTCTTTTATTGCAATTACATTGTAAATCCCAGTTGGGATGTTTGTAATTTCAAAGGATCCAGATGCATCTGTGTCTCCGGTTTTTACTAATGTGCCGAAGCGGTGGTCGAATTCAGTCATCTGATTAATTATTACGCCTATGTGAGGCCACTTTTGGTTTGCTTCCACTATATCTGGATCGAGCATTGCTAATTCGTAAATGCCTATTGTAATGTTGGAGTGGTCTGTCTGGCCTTCCAAGTTAATAGTGCCGGATAAGGTTCCAGTTTGGGGAGAAGTAGTGCATGTAATAATTAATAGAAAGCAAAAAGTAAAAAGTAAAAAGTAAAATGGGCATTTGTTTTTTAATCTATACATTTTTTTTTACTCCTTAATTTTTCTCTAAATTTTTTTTTGAAGTAATTAAACTCGAACCTATTAAGTTCATTGATTCACGAAGCAGATTCAAAGCTTTATTTATTTCTTTTTCTGTCAGATAATCACTAAAAACCAATAGATACAACCAATATCTTGTTTCTGATGATTCCTTCATCGCTATAGAAAGCTTTGCGATAAAATCCTTTTTAGACTGTCCCGCAACTGCTTCATTGGAATTTGCGCCGACAGAAGTACCAGCTTTCAATAGTTGTTTCGACATTACATACTCGTGTTTAACTTCAGTAAGATACTTATAGAGTCTGATAATTTCAAGAGCAAGAAGAAAGGTTTTATATAATAATGGATTATTCTTTATTCGATCATCTAATTTCATATTATTTTTATTTCTTCATTTTTCTTTTTGATTTTTACTTTTTTACTTTTTACTTTTTACTTTTTGCTTTTAATAGTTGCTTTGACATAATATATTCTTTTTTTTTTATAAATCAGATATTTATAAATTTCAACGGTTTTAATCGCGAAATCCAAGCTTTTATTTATAACAATGTTCGTTTTCATAATTAAGAATTAAGCATTAAGCATTCAACATTGATTAACTTTTTTCCGGAATGATCTGATTCACCTTCTAAGTTTACTGTACCCATTAACGATCCGGTTTGTGGCTCAGTGGTACAGGAATTTATAATCAGTATGCAGAAGGGAATAAAAATAATCGCAGTGAGAAAAGGGAAAAGTGAAAAGGGACTAGTGGGTGAAATGTGAAAAGGGAAATGGGAATTTATTTTTTTTAAATTCACTATAACCTCTTCTTTAAACTTTTAATCAGATTGATTAATTTGCCTTTTATATTTTTCACATCATTTATAAATGTATTATCATTAATATAGTCAAGATTTTCTGATATTATCAATTGTGTTTCAACTTCAGCAGCTGAGCCAAGAGCTATATATAAAAACTGTATGTATTCTCTCGTTGAGTTTCGAGCAGCACCTTCGGATATATTAGACGGGATTGAGACAGAAGCCCTGCGAATTTGATTTGTCAAACCATACATTTCTTCTTTTGGGAAATTCATAGTCTCCTTGTAAATATTTGTAACAAACTTAATTGCTAATTTCCAAACTTCTAAATCTTCATGGCTTTCTATTATATTCATTTAACTTCTCCCATTTCACATTTCCCATTTCACTTTACAAAATTACGCCAATGTGGGGCCATTTTTGGTTGGCTTCTACGATATCAGGGTCAAGTTCTGCAAGTTCATAAACTCCAATAATTATTCCGGAGTGGTTGGCTTCGTTTTCAAGATGTATTGTTCCAGATAATGATCCTGATTGAGGTTGGGTGGTGCAGAACGAAAGCGTAATAATTATCATAAGGAAAAAGGAAAAAGGAAAAAGGAAAAAGGAAATTATGTTTTTCATTTTTTTCATATTAATCCTTTTTTTTAGCGGCGATAGAACCAAAAATTAATTTAATCTCTTTCGATTCTTGTAATAGTTCTTTACATAATTTGCAATTACCAATTTCTAATCTGTCAATAACTACATACCAAAAATTGGCTTCTCTTGATTCTCTTTACCCTGTTAAATAAGATTTGAGTCTATTGCGTAAAAACATTTTCCCATGAAAAGATTTCAGGTATTTCTCACGATGAGTTGCATCAGCTTGTGATAAGCAGGCTTCATAATAGATTAATTTTAAAGGTTTTCTGTCCTTGGTAGATTCAACATAACCTTTGCAATGCTCTTCAAATCTTCGCTTTATATTGTTTGTATATCCAGTATAGAAATTATTATCTTTTAAGCTTAGGAGAACATAAGTATAGTAGAATTTTTCCATTTTATAAGCGATTTAACAGGGTTAACATATATTTATTCGGGAATAAAACTCCTTTGTCGATCCAGCTTGACTTTCAGTGTAGTTTGCACTTTACCCCGTGAAATAAGATTTGAGCCTTTTGTACAAAAACAATTTACCATAATGTGTCTTCAAGTACTTCTCTCTTTTCAAAGCATCATTTTGAGAAATACAGGCTTCATAATAGATCAAAATTAATGGCCTTCTATTTTTTGTTGATTCAACTTTACCTTTTTGATGATGCTCAAATCTTAATTTTACATCTTTTGAATAACCAATATACAAATTGTTATCCTTCTCACTTAAAAGGACATATGTGTAATACATAATAAAAAAGTAAAATTATTTCACTGGGCAAGTTGAAGTAGCCGCTTTTGAAAGCTGGTAGCGAAAAACATCATATTCTTTATCTTTTGGTAATGATTTCAGGAATTTGAAAGTATTTATTGCGAATTGAATTAATCTTTCGTTTAGGTCAATTTCGTATTTTTTCATTTATTTTATTTTTACCTTTTATCTTTTACCTTTTACCTTCAAAATTTTGATCTTTGCTCTTTTGTCTTTCTTCTTTAATCTTGTATTCCATGCTTTTCATAAGTTAGGTATTTATATAATTTTATGATTTCCAGAGCAAGCAAAAAAGATTTATACAAAAGAGGATTATTTCTAATATGATCATCAAGTTCTAATTTCTCATTCATATAAAATTTTCATCTTTCTGATTTCTAATTTCTGCTTTAAATATCCTTTTCACTTTTATCTTTCGTCTTTGCTCTTTTGTCTTTTGTCTTTCTGTCTTTGGTCTTTCTTCTTTAATCTTGTATTCCATGCTTTTCATAAGTTAGGTATTTATATAGTTTTATGATTCCCAAAGCAAATTCAAATGTTTTTTCCAAAATAATGTTTTCTTTTTTCATAATTCATTACTCCTTTATAATTTTACATTTTCCATTTTGCATTTTTTAATTGATTTCTTTCATGAACTCTTATGTTCCTTCTCCGTCTGGGAGAAGGACAGCAGGATGAGGTGGATTTTTTGTTTTTCTTATCTCGGCGAAGCGCAGCGAAGACGGATGATTTTTGATTTTAGTCTATCCTTCCTATGGAGAACATCGTGCGAGACTCGTCAGGATGACTGTATTTGAGAACATCGTGAAAGGTTCGTCCAGTCTTCTATAAGTCGGCTTTGCGTAGCAAAACGATGCTTCTTAAGCTCCGACTTGGCAGGCAGGATGACGATGTTAAATAACCCGTCAGGAGTGCCTGTTCTACTTCTTACTGCTTTGCACAATCCAGTAACCTTTTTTTCTGCCACCTTCACGTTTGATCAAACCTATTTCTTTAAGTTTAGAAATTTGTCGTTCTACTGTCCTGTTAGTAACATTCAAAATACTAGATAAATCTGGTATAGTAATTTGGGGATTTTCTTTAATTTCAAAATAAATTTTCCGAGAATTAGAAGATATCTCTTTCCCGACATCTTTCCCGACATCTTTCCCGACATCTTTCCCGACATCTTTCCCGACATCATTCCCGACATCATTCCCGACATCATTCCCGACATCATTCCCGACATCATTGGTGACCTTATAGGTGACTTTATCGGCTACACCGTTTTTAAGCTTTTCTTTAAATAATGTCACTTTGAAACCATTACTAGTTTCTTCAAATCTTGGAGAAAGAACTCCGTGGTTTTTACAAATACTTATTATTCTTCTAATTCCTGTACCGTATTTCTCAATTATGCCACTTTCTTTAAATGCTTTTGCTATAAGTTTGTTTCGTATTTTTGAACTATAATTATCTGACAATAAATCATCAATTGTAATATTTCCGTATAAATTCCCAGGATTATAGAATTCAATTCTATTGTCATAAATTTTTATAATACTGCCGTCTGAATCTCTGTAATCACGATGCACAATCATATTTACTACAATTTCCCTGATAGCATCTAGAGGATAATCAAAACGTTCTTGGTGTTGTGGTTCACCAGTAATAATAAATTCCACCATCAAATGTTTTTTAATAAATACAATAATTTCGTCAATTTCAGAAAAAAGGTCTGTATCTAATGAGATACTATCTATAATGGTAATTTCACTTTTAAATCGTCCAACTTGTACATCACTTATTGAACAATAATCTTTTGCAAATAATAAATATGCACCAAAAGTAAGTTCTTTGTTCCTAATAAATTCTAACTTTGCAAGAAATTCATAAGGTGAGAGTGTGATTTCATTTTGTTTTTGTTTTTCAATATTCTTTATAAATCTTTTAATTTTTTCTTCAGAAATATTTTCAACTGTATGATTTGGATCAGGATAAAAATCCCAGCTGCTATTGATTGTTTTCAAATAAAGATTACTTATTTCCGTTAAGTTCATTTGATGATTAGAGTTTTTCACCCGCTTATAATAACGACCTTTCACAGAAATCGGTTTAATGGGGAACTCATCAATACCTAAAACAACAATCATTTTCTCATCATATTTAAAGATTTCAACATCAGGTATTATCGAAGGCTGCGTTTTATTTTTAATTTCATTAATCCAATGTTGAACTGTTTCATCACCAAGCACAAATTGTTCATTAATGTTCCCATTATCTTCAATTCCTAATATAATAAAACCACCTTTTGAATTAGCAAATGCGACCACGGTTTCAATAGTTTCTGAATTAAAACTACGTTTAAACTCAACTGTTTCGCCTTCACCTTTTTCAATCAGTTCAATAATATTAGGAATTTTCATTTAATCTCTCTTTATTTATGTATTAGGATTCCAGCTTTTTTGTTTTTCTTATCTCGGCGAAGCGCAGCGAAAACGGATGATTTTTGATTTATTTATTTTTGCTTTCTGCTTTTTGATTTTTTATTTAATTATTTCTGCTTTTTTCTTGGATTTCTTCTTTAATCTTCATAAGTGTTTCAGCCAGCGGTCCAATATTATTGTTGCAAATATTATAAATTTCCTCAGCATCAAGATCAAAATAGTGATGAGAAATAATATCTCTTACCCCTTTTATACCTTTCCAATCAATATCAGGATAATTAGTTAGAAGTTTACCATTAGAAATTTTATCAATATTTTTTATGCTTTATCCGACAGCTATTAATTGCATGCAAATTGAATCAAGCATAACAAGACCATTATCAGAATCTAAAAAATCATCAAAAGAATTAATATTTTTAAATCTTCTTTCAATCTTTTCTATTGAACCTATAATCTGTTCAATTATTTCAATAACGAGACTCTTATCATACATAAATAGCTTCTTCATCGATACGTTTTTTAAGATATTTGTTCATCCTGTTTCTATATCTTATTATATCAATATGAGCACCAAAAAGTTTTTCTAAATCCTCTTTCAAATGAACTAATAAATACAGATCTACTTTTACAGTTTTTATTACTATGTCTATATCACTACTAGGCAGATAAGAATTTTTTGCGACAGAACCGAAAATTCCCAAAGTCAAAATACCATATTTATCAGTATTATTTTCTTTAAAATCTTTTAGTGTATGTAGTATTTTTTCTCTTTTCATTAGTTATAGATATTATAACTTTCTAAATTTAAGGAAAGCAAAACTTTAAA
>Ga0268278_1000290_pt1 | contig 38159 bp, 27 predicted proteins | sample saktaG_3_FD_190135 | JGI IMG/M metagenome (GOLD analysis project Ga0268278, IMG submission 190135) | Saline water microbial communities from Sakinaw Lake, British Columbia, Canada - sak_2010_1_5_55m | ecosystem: Environmental > Aquatic > Non-marine Saline and Alkaline > Saline ...
TATGCAAAATTATAGAGAGACTGATTTATTGAATTTCCACCGATTACAGCAATAAGTTTAGGACTCATATTATATACACACCAAAGAAACTATAACCGCAGTTGTCAGAGAAATAAATGCGGGCCAAAATAATTTCTTATAAAAGCCCTTGAGACTTGAGCCGAAAAATTCGAGCGATACAGACACACAAGGGTGTATGGGAGAAACAATATATCCCATGTACGTTGAGAAGAACATAATTGCAAAGAGGAGATATGACATTGCATCAGCGCCGAAACGTGAGTAAAAAATGGGGAGTACTATTGCAAAAGGCATTTGGACTCTTCCGGTAACAAAACCAAGGAATGCTGCAATGAACACTATTGTGAAAGTCTTTGAAATAGCTATTTGGGAAATTATTGCAGATATATTCGAAGCTTCAAATATATTAAGAAAGAGAAACATCCCAATGATAATCAAGAAGTATTTAAGGGGTTTCATCTTTTTTATAACTGGAAACAGATCGAGAAGTTTCATCTTTCCAAGCAGTATCGCAAGAATAAGACTGACGGAAACACCGATAATTAGAGGAATTTCTGTAAGAATGTCTGGAAAAAGGGTCATCAATAAGAGATGGATCAGCGGAGCTGCAAAAATAATCCCAATAGGAGTAAAGAGAGCTTTATAGTTTAGGTGTTTTTGTGAAGGAAGATTGCCCTTGATCCCCTTCAGTAAGAATATCCAGCCGAGTACAATCATAAGCAGGAATCCGGGAATAAGGAACAATAATGCTTTATACAAGTATAAACCCGCCATCTTACTTGTAACAAGCAAAGCTCCAAGGGGATATATAAGTATCAGCGCATGGCGGAACCACACGTTGATGGCTGTGTATTGTTTGTCTGAAATATCTTCTCCTGCTCTCAGCAAGAGTGGCGCGGAAAGAAGAGCGCCCCCGGGCATGGGCAGCATTCCCAGAAATGCAGGTCCGAAAATCAAGAACAATTTGCGCTTCAAACGAAGGTTTTTAAACAAGCCCTCCATTAAACCGGATCTTTCTAAAACACCACCTATGAGAGAAATAATGCCGACTGCAAGTCCAAGTAAAAGTATTGCAGGATCAAGAACAGTACCTTTAATCTGCTGAAAGATAACAATCGGTTTAAGATTTATAATTCCTAATATCAGCGCCCCTGCAATAAAACCGAGCCACAAGTTTTTTCTCGCGACAAGGATCATTATAAAAAGCGAAAAGAAAAATCCAAGCCAAATAAGGAGGGGAGACACAGTAGAACTATACCTTTGATTTGAAGAATATACCGCGGGGTTTCTTCACTGCCTCAATACGCCCTTTTTCATGCAATGTATCGAGATATTTGTTCAGTTCGGCAATGTGGATATCCAGAATTTCAGAAAGATCATCGGCGGTGCATGGACGCCGGGATATGGTCGAAAGAATAACATCCTCGATCTTAAGATTGTAAGATTTGACCTTCTCCCGTTTTTGATAATTGCTTATTGTGACAACAGGCAATTCCGCGAATTTATTTTTGATTTTTATAAGAGTTTCTTTATTAGCCGGAATGACCCAATTTTCTGTGCCGGGTCTATCAAGTGAGTTTAGTTGTATGAGATCTGGCTTGATCTTTTTAAGCACCGCATGGAATTTTTTCACCTCGTCATCTGTATCATTGATGCCGGGTATAATAAATATCTCCAGCCATATTTTTCCCATATATTCTTTGCGGAAATCTATTAATCCCCGCAAGACATCTTTAATATTAATTCCTGGCGCAGGTCTGTTTATTTTTTTGAAAATATCCTCTGAGACTGCATCTAAAGAAGGCATTATGACATCAGCCAGCAACAATTCTTTGCGAACTTCTGTATCAGAAAAAAGGGAACTGTTTGTGAGTACCGCGATCTTGTATTGTGGAAATTTCTTTTTGAGAAATGAAATAATTTGTCCTATTCCAATATTCAGGGTCGGTTCACCTGAACCGGAAAAAGTTATATAATCAAGAGTTGGTTGTGTGGAGAGAAATGAGTCGAGTTCTGAGATAATTTCTGCAACTGAAATATATTCCTTACGCGCATCTGTGAGTGTTGTTGTAGCACCACATTCACAGTACACACAATCAAACGAGCATGTTTTGTAGGGGATTGGGTCTATGCCGAGTGAGAGTCCGAGGCGACGTGAGGGAACTGGTCCAAAGAGATGCTTGTATTTCATGCTAAAACAAGGAAATGAGAATTCCTGCAATACCACCAAAGCCAAGAGAATAGAGATAGTTTGAAGCGATCGGACATGCTCCGGAACTGCATCCAACAACTTTATGCCAGATGAAACCCACAAGCAGACCAAAAAGAAAGCCGAGAATTATTCTCACAGCTATTGGCAGGCGAGCATGCTTTTGTTTTGCTGAAAATTTTTCTTTTATCATATTGAAAATGGGTGTGCACCGCACATTGAAATTCTATTCTGAAAGGCGCTATGTAGTTAACTCAAGCCAAGATTACTCACGGCACATCAGACGAACTGCTTATTGCTGCTACCTTCCGGTCCTGACAAGATTCGCAGAGCCCGATTGCGTTAGACTTGACTCTCAACACCACTTGCATACCACACAGACAGGCGTCAAATCTCGCAGATTGGAATTCAGCCCTGCTATAGCGGATTGCAGGTTACAGGACACCGCTGGCTTCCCGCCTAGCACACCCTATATTATATTTATTTCTTTTTATCTACTATGATTTCCTGTGAAAGCGACTGGGTCTTTTTACGGATTGAAAGCTGCTCCAGCACAGAAAGTATATTATATGTAAACCAGTAAAGGACAAGTCCTGCGGGGAGAGATTTGAAGATAAACACGAAGAAAATCGGCATTCCGTACATCATGAATTTCTGTGTTTTAAGTTGCGCAAGCTGCTTTTCGTCCATATTCGGACTTGGTTTCTGGGACATCAGCTTTTGCTGAAAGAACATCGTGATACCCATAAGGACAGGTAAGATGTAGAGAGGATCAGGAATAGAGAGATCCTTCAACCAAAAGATGAAACCGGCATGCCGGAGTTCAATAGTGGATTGAAGGACAGGATAGAGCGCAAAAAGGAATGGGAACTGAATGAGTAACGGAAGACACCCACCTAATGGGCTCACCCCATGCTCTTTATAAAGCTTCATGGTTTCTTGCTGAACTTTCTGAGGATTGCCTTTATACTTTGCCTGTACTTCTTTTAGGAGCGGTTGAACCTGTTGCATCTTTTGAGCAGAAGAAAAGCTCTTATGGGTCAAAGGATAGAAAACAAACTTAATGATGATCGAAAGGATAATGATGGCTATTCCGTAATTTGGAATGAGAGAATAGATGAATTTCAATAATTTGAGGATCAATTTGCTGATAGGACGAAGAAGCTTCCATCCGAAATTCATGGCATCTTCCAGTCCGATATTAAAAGCGCGCAGTTCGTCATAATCGACTGGACCGCAGTAAAATTGGAACGAATGATCAATAGAATTTCTTCCAACTTCGATTTGTGCGTTTTCAAGTATTGAATTATTATCTGCAGCTATAAGAAGTTCTCTTAATTTGACAGTTCTCTCTGGAATTAATGCAACCATAAAGTATTTTGATTTTATTGTTGTCCATGCAATATTGCCATATTGAGCAGCGCCGGTTGAGGCTTTTTTTAGAGTGATCTTATTGATGTTATTATCAACAAAGGAAACGACATCAATGTAGGTATTGAAACGCTTGTCTCCCGTTTGATCATAGTATATGCCTGCATCAAGCTGGATGTCGTATGCATCGATAAAACCCATATCTTCAGCTTTAATTGTTATATTCACCGTGTAGTCATTATAAATGGAATAATGCTTCTCGAAAATACGTTTATCATCCTTCTCTATGAAGAAAGTTGCAGTGAACTCATCATATGTATAGTCAAGATTCTGTTTTCTGAAATTAATTGTATCACTACTCGTATAAAACACGGTATTGAACATGCCTTTTTCTTTGATAAAGAGATTTACTGCGTCTTCCTGTGTTTCATTTTCGATATTTTTCAGTACGACCTGTTTTATATTGCCGCCACGGTTTGTGAGAATTACCTTGATATCATTATTTTCAAGGACAATGTCGTTGTTGAGTGGGATGTCGGACGGCATATCTAATAAAGCAACACCAATTTCAGTCTCTTCTTCATCTCGAGCTGCAGGAGTTTTTGGTGTTTTTGCCACCTGTTGCAAATTTTCTACATGAGATTGCTGCGTCTGAGGTGGTACAGGTTGTTTCCAAAAGAATTTGCTGCTCAAATAAAATACAACAAATATCAAAATAAGGGCAATGATTGTTTTTTTATCCATAATTTACTTATCCTTTATGGTAGTGGATCAAATCCTCCTCTTGACCAGGGATTACACCTGAGTATTCGCCAGGAAGATAAATATACTGCTTTTATAAAACCATATTTCCGCAATGCACTCTTTGCATAAGTGGAACAGGATGGGTAAAAGCGGCATGAATCAGGGAAAATCGGGGAGATGATTCTTTGATACATTGTTATCAAAAGTATGAAAAATTGATTTATGATCTTATTCATGATCTTCAAGAACTCTTTCAAGGTCATGATAAATTTTATCGCGGTCATGCTCATAAATCCCCTGTTTGGTTATTATGAGATAGATATGATTAATACGAAAAAAATCAGTATGAGTATGAGCATAATTCTTAATCCAGCGTTTGATTTTATTTCTTTTCACGGCATTTGCAACTTTCTTTGAAACAATAACGGCAAGCCCGAAATCGTTTCCTTTATCAACTGCGCATGAGACAAGGTCAAAATACTGAGTACGTGTTCGTATTCCATGCATCTTGAGTCTGTCAAATTCTGCTTGAGAGGTAATTCTCTTCACGCGTCATTATATGGACAGTCTTTTGCGGCGTTTTGCACGACGTCGTTTAAATATTGCTCGACCATCTTTGGTCTTCATTCTTTTACGAAAACCATGAGAACTTTTCTTTGGTTTATTATGCGGCTGAAACGTTCTTTTCACAGCTAAACCTCCAGATGTACTTTAGAATGTGCAATTCTGAGAGCCCTGATTTGGTGTCAAGTTTTTGACGTCTTAGAATTACATGTATTAGTAATGTAAGAAATAAATACTATTCGTAAAATTCTTTTCTTCTGTCCCGGAACAAGTGATTCTTCTCGGTGATCATTTTATTTTTTGCAGTTGCAGAGTCAATATCTACAGCCATAAGCACTTCATCAGTTTCGTTTGCCTGAGCTAAAATATTTCCCTCCGGGTCAATTATCTGGCTCATTCCTGTAAAAGTAAGTGACTGATCACCATTTTGTTCAGTTCCGACCCGATTACAAGTTATTGAATATACATGGTTTTCAATAGATCGGGTTATCATAGCTTTTTGACAGAAAGGCAACACGAGATTTGCAGAATGACACAGAATATCTGCGCCCATAACTGCCAGCGTACGAGCCGATTCCGGGAATATCCAGTCGAAACACACCATAAGCCCAAGAAGCGCATCATTATACTTTGCAATTTTAAAACCAGATTCTCCTGCTGAGAAAAGATCCTTTTCGTTTAAGAAAAGATGGATTTTCCGATAGATTGTTTGGGCTCCGGAAGGATCAACACAAATTTGAGAATTGTAGAATTGATTTCCATCTTTTTCAAGAAAACCTGCAACTATAGCAGTATCTTCACGCTTTGCAATATGTTTAAAGAAAGCTGGAATTCTCCCGTCTGATGTCGAAGAAATGGGCTCCATTTTATTTTTTGATGTGAATAAATATCCGCTTGTGCAAAGTTCAGGAAGAACTAAAAGATCAGTACGGCAATTATTCGCCATCTTAGAAATTTTCTCGAGGTTCTGTTTCTCGTGAAACAATTCAGGTTTAAACTGGAGAAATCCTACACGCATAATTTATCCGCTGATTGAAAGATTCTCGACAAGAATTGAGGGTGAGCCGGTTGCAGATAGTTTGAATTTGAGGTCATCTGCAAGACCAACTATGCGCGTCAATAGCTGAAGGAAATTACCAGATACGGTAAAATTGTGAATTGGATAGCTTCTTTGTCCGTTCTCACAGTAAAAACCCTGGGCACCCATTGAAAAATCGCCGGAAATCGTATTACAACCGCTGTGCATGCCTGACAACTGGACAATTTCAACACACTTAGGAAACATGGAATAAAGATTATTTTTGGAAGTCAAGCCGGGCTTAATGAATAAATTTGAAGGTGAAATATTGATCGATGTTTTAAAAGATCGGCTTGCGTTACCCGTCGAAGTCGTGCCATCCTTCAATGCGGTCATTGTGTTGTGAAGATAGGACTGCAATTTCCCGCTAGAAATCAGCGCAGTTTTTTGAGAAGGATACCCTTCATCATCGAAGGGGCGTGTATTATACCCCGCAGAGAACAATGCGTCGTCGATAATACTTACAATCGGGTGTGCAATATTTTGACCAAGCTGACCCCTCAGAAGAGATTGACCTTCCTGCACATTTTTCGCTGAAAAGATACTCCAGAATGTACTTAAAAGTGTTGCCGACATTTCATTGTTGAAGAGGACTGGATAATTACCAGAATCTATCTCCCGAGCGCCTATCAGTTCAAGTGCTTTTAGCACAGCCTCATTACTTATTTTAATGGGATCAATGTCGTCGAAGTCACGGGACATAGTTTCGGAGGAACCGGATTTTGTTTCATTATCATCTTTTGCAAGGCAAAACGCAAGGCCATAGCATGCATTGGTTGCATATTCTTTGTCCAAACCATTTGAATTAGCAATTTTGAAAAGCGATTCGTTGTCACCGACAAGTGCATGAGGCACATTAATAATCCTTTTATCTGAGTCCAATGCAATTTTCTCAATTTCTTTTGCTTTTTTTATCTTGTTCTCTACTGGAATTTTTTCAAGTTCGTCATTGTAGATATCGAGGTTTTCGTTGACGGAAGGATAGTTTTTCAAGACCACCGTTTCCTTGTAATCAACGGTTCTTGCGTTGTTCTTGGCGCTTAAAAGGGCTGTGTTAAGAGATTCGTTATCTAATTTTTCAGTGTATGAATAACCGGTACTGCCATCATGTATCACTCTTATTCCAAGGCCAATTGAATCTGAGTAATTATACGCATCAATATCCTGGCGGAATATCTTTACTGAGAAGGATTTTGATTTAGAAAGATACACATCATAATCAATGATATCATGAATTTTAGCGAGATCATGTATATTTTGAAATTCTTTTTCAAACATCATTTCTCCTTTCTTCCGCCGACAACAATCTCATCAACTTTGATTGTCGGCTGCCCTACGCAAGTTGGTATATTTCCACTTTGAGAGCCGCACATACCTTCAGCAAGCTTAAGATCGTCGCTGACCATGCTGATTTTATTAAGAATATCTTTACCATTGCCTATCAGGGTAGCTCCACGAACGGGTTTTGTAATCTTACCACCTTCAATAAGATAGCCTTCTCCTACTGAGAAATTGAAATCACCAGTTCCCGGTTGAACAGAACCACCTCCCATCTTTTTGGCGTATAATCCAAACTCTACTGAAGATATCATATCATCAATTGTATCCGATCCAATATCAATGTAAGTATTTCTCATACGAGATGTTGGCGCGAATTTGTAAGATTGCCTTCTCCCACTTCCAGTTGAAGGAAGACCAATTTTCATCCCGCCAAGTTTGTCGATCATAAATGACTTGAGTATGCCCTTATCTATTAGAACTGTTCTTTGTGTGGCATTACCCTCGTCATCAATGGTTGTGGAGCCCCATCTGTTTGGCATTGTCCCGTCATCAATTGCGGTAATACATGGATTTGCAATCTGAGTATCCAGCTTATCTGCAAACACAGAAGCTCCTTTTGCGACTGCTGTAGTTTCAAGAGAATGTCCGCATGCCTCGTGGAATATAACACCACCAAAGGCATTTCCGATAATGACAGGAAATTTGCCGCTTGGAGCATAATCAGCGAGTAGCATTTTTACTGCTCTTTCTGCAGTCGTTCTCCCAAGTTTTTCTGGATCTATATTCTTGAAGAATTCATAACCCATGAGAGCTCCGGGTCCTTCTGAACCAGTTTGCATCTGGTTATCCTTATGAGCAATAGAGCTGACATATACGCGAGCATACGTTCTCTGATCAGGAGCAGATAATCCTTCGCTATTAGCTATCATGATATTCTGAACTTTCTCCATATAGGTAATACTCACCTGAGAGATATATTCTGAGAAATTTCTGGAAGCAGTATCAATTAAATGAACAAAAGCTACTTTATCATTATTGGATATAGAGCTGAATGGTGTGATAATCTTATGTGGCGAATCATATTCTGTTTGAATGAGGTTTACTACTTTAAGGGATTTATTATCGATTTCGGCTTTACTCACAACCTCTGCTGCTTTGAGAAGACCTTTTTCTGAGACATCATTTGTATAAGCATAGATCGCCCTGTGTCCATAAAAAACCCTGATGCCAGCACCGCAATCATTCCCGGTAATAGATTTTACTATCTTACTATCAAGCAGTTGCATAATCGAACTTGTAGAATCTTCGAAGAAAAGTTCTGAAAAATCAGCTCCATTTGAAAGCGCTTTTTGAAGAATGCGTTCAATTATTGAATTTTTAATCATGTGACCTCCATGACGATACTCAGGCTTAAAATATGTTCAGCGATGTCAAGAAAGTGTAGAAAATTTTGACAACAAATTTCAATAATAAATAAGCTCATATGTTGAGGTAGCTATGTTTATTATTAATATTAAAAGTAATTTCAGCGCCGCGCACAATCTTGTGGGCTATAAAGGCGACTGCGCAAAAGTGCATGGACACAACTGGAATGTCCGTCTTGCGTTGAGATGTAATAAAATTGACGAAGTTGGAATGACCATAGATTTCAAAATACTGAAAAATGATTTCAATAATATATTGGAAGAATTTGATCATGAAAATTTGAATACACTTGAATGCTTCGATAATTGCAACCCCACTTCTGAATCAATTGCGCAAAAACTATATGAAAAAGCCCAATTGGTTTTTAATAATGAAAGCACATCCGTGTTTGAAATCGAAGTAAGCGAATCAGAAAAATATTCTGTAATTTATAGACCTGATGAAAATTAACGATTCAAAATTTGTCGAAAGCGCATATAAATTCACGGATCTCTCTCAAAGTGAATTTCAGGAGATTGCCTTTATTGGTCGTTCCAATGTGGGTAAATCATCATTGATAAACACATTGCTTCAAAGAAAAAATCTTGCACAAATCAGTAAGAAACCAGGGAAAACCCGCACGATAAACATTTTTGAGGTGTCGTGTAAATGTAATGATCAGAAAAAGAAAATCAATTTTGCCGATCTTCCCGGTTACGGATTCGCAAAAATATCTGAGAAAACACAGCAAGCATGGAAAGCGCTTATCGAAGATTACATTTCAAAGAGAAAAAATCTTTGCGGTTTTATATTGATTGTGGATTTAAGGCACAATGCAGATAAAAAGGATATTGAAGCAAAAGATTGGATTGCGTCTCATAGAAAAGATATACTACTGGTTCCGACAAAGGCTGATAAATTAAGCAAGTCCCAAGCAGCAATAAAGATAAGGATGTTAAAGGATCAGTTTCTGTTGTTGCCAAATCAAGAAATAATTGGATTCTCTTCGAAAACAAGGGTTGGAAGAGACCTAATTTTAGAGTGGATTGAACAGCTCACTTCGTCTGTTAAGAATGGAGATGATACATGTTAGAAAAAGTCCAGAATCCCGATGTAATTAAAACATTGGATCTGTTAGAACTGAAAGAATTATGCAAAGATCTTAGAAATAGAATAATTGAAGTTACATCAAAAACAGGTGGTCATCTTGCTCCAAGTCTGGGTGTGGTGGAACTTACAGTTGCACTTCTCAATGTGTTCGATCCGTTAAAGAATAGAATTATCTGGGATGTTGGGCACCAATCTTATGCGTACAAAATTTTAACCGAAAGAAATGAAGATTTTGAGAATTTGCGGCAATATGGGGGAATAAGCGGATTCAATTCAATTTCAGAGAGCAAGTATGATGCCTTTGGTGTGGGACATAGCAGCACATCACTCTCTGCTGCGCTTGGGATTTCAGTAGCAAAAGAACACAAACAAAAACCCGATAAGACGATTGTTATTATTGGAGATGGAGCTCTTACCGCAGGGGAAGCGTACGAGGGATTGAATAATATTGGTGGTCTCAAAAAAGATATTATTGTGATTCTTAATGATAATTCGATGTCTATATCAAAAAATGTCGGCGGGATGCATCACTACCTCGCAAATGTGCTTTCCGGAAGACATTATAATCGAATAAAAAATGATGTTTGGGACATGGTGCAAACGTTGCCGAGGGGTGTAAAAAATAAAATTATTACTGGTGCCCGAAGATTTGAAGAAAGCATACTCAATATGATCATTCCTAATAGTCTTTTTGAAGACCTTGGCTTCAGATATATAGGCCCAATTAACGGTCACGATCTCCCTACTGCTATTAAAATACTCAAACAAGTTCGGAATAATATTAGCGAACCCGTACTTCTGCACGTCATCACTAAAAAGGGAAAAGGGTACGAGTTTGCCGAGAAAGATGCAACAAAATTTCATGGCATTTCATCCTTTAATAATATTACAGGTGAAATAAATAAAAAAAGGGCAAAATACCCGAAACCTTCATATTCGAAGATTTTTGGAGACACTCTCACAGAAATTGCCGAGAAAGATAAAGATGTAGTTGCTATTACAGCCGCTATGTGTGATGGCACAGGACTTAATGAATTCAGGGATAAATTTGCTGACAGATTCTATGATGTCGGAATTGCAGAGCAGCATGCCGTGACATTTGCCGCAGGGATTGCCTCAGAGGGATTGAAACCGTATGTAGCAATATATTCAACTTTTCTCCAACGCGCATTTGACCAGATCATTCATGATGTGGCTCTCCAAAAATTGCCTGTGAAGTTTGCGATCGACAGGGGTGGTCTTGTGGGAGAAGATGGTCCAACACACCACGGCGCTTTCGATCTTTCTTATTTGCGGTGTGTTCCGAATATGGTCATCATGGCCCCAAAAGATGGTGATGAGCTTAAAAGAATGCTCCAGTTCATGAATAAATATGACAAAGGTCCGATAGCTGTTCGATATCCTCGAGGTGTGATTGACGAGTACGATCTTAAAAAAGAGAGAATCCGGTTGGGAAAATTTGAAATAATAAACGAAGGACAGAAGACAGCTATATTGTGTGCGGGAACAAGTTTCAAGATAGGGTTTGAAGTTTATAAAAAGTTAAAGATGAAAAATATTAATCCAATCCTCATAAATGCACGATTTATTAAACCCATTGATGGGGATGTATTAAAAGAACTATACAAAAAGAAGATCAAAAACATCATCACAATCGAGGAAAATGCACTTTATGGGGGTTTTGGTACAGCAATTCTGGAAAAATGCAATGAGCTAAAAATTAATTTTACCATTAAGCGTTTTGGGCTACCCGACGAATTCGTCACTTACGGCGATGCAGATATTTTAAGAAAAAAGATTGGGTTGACCGTTAAAGATATTTATTCATTAATACTTAGTTTATGACCCATCACGATGACACTATTGCAGCAGTTTCTACACCTCCGGGTATTGGCGGCATTTCTGTTATAAGGATCAGCGGGTCAGAATGTTCTGCAATTCTTGAAAAGGTATTTATATCTCACATCTCTGTAAAAGAGATGAAATCACATCACATTTATTTTGGTAAAATTTATAATGAAAATCTATTGATAGATGAAGTGCTTGTTTCAGTTTTCAAAAACCCAAATAGCTTTACGGGTGAGGATGTTGTAGAAATAAGCTGCCATGGAGGAGCGTTTGTGACACAGAGTGTTCTTCAGACCATCCTGAAAAATGGTGTAAGACACGCAGAAAAGGGCGAATTCACAAAGAGAGCATTTCTAAGCGGGAAGATGGACCTCACAGAAGCAGAAGCTGTCATCGATCTTATTCATGCATCTACAAAACATTCATTAGAATCTGCAATATATCAACTTGAAGGAAAATTGTATCATTCAATAAATGAGATTTTGAAAGATATAACTTCGGTGCGATCCGAAATAGAATTAGATATAGATTTTTCTGATCAGGGATTGGAGCACAAGCAATACCAGGATTATCTCTCTATTTTATTGGGGATTAAATCAAGGATCGAAAAGCTGATCACAACAGCAAAAGAGGGACTTATACTTCATGATGGCTTCCGGGTAGTTATTGCCGGACCACCCAATGCCGGGAAGTCAAGCGTGTTCAACAGAATTATTGAGAATGAAAGAGCAATTGTGACAGATGTTCCGGGTACAACGCGAGATTATATTGAAGAGGACATTGCACTTGAAGGATATTTGGTGAAGCTTTTTGATACGGCGGGATTGAGAGAAGGAGCAGAAAAGGTAGAGCGCTTTGGTATAGAGAAGGCATATAAGATTTTGAAGAATGCTCACCTTATTTTATGGATCGAAGACTGTTCTGTTTCACGAGAAACACCGATGCCACATTTTGAAGGGAAACAAGTGATATCTGTGTTAAATAAATCAGATCTGATACAAAAGAATAATGCAGGAGACTCGGATTCAATTCTCGTTTCAGCCAAAACGGGAAAAGGAATTGAAGAGTTAAAGAAACTTATTGTAAAAAATATAGATGTAAACGGAGACTATCTCGCTGATGGATTGATTACTAATTCACGACAGCTTGGGGCTGCTGAAAAGAGCTTGAAAGCATTAAATCAGGCAGTTGAAACAACACAAACAGAAAGAGGTCTTGAGTTCATTGCCTTTGACCTTCATGAAGCAAGTGAATATCTTGAGGAAATAATCGGGAAAATCAGCAATGAGGATATTATAAATTCCATATTTGACCGCTTCTGTGTCGGAAAATGATTAATTATAGCTGAAGTACTTCTCTCACTTTTTCCACTAAAGAATCAGGCGAGAATGGTTTTTGAATAAAGTTAGTTCCCGGCTCCAGCACGCCACGATTACGCATCTCTTCACCTGTATAGCCAGACATGAAAAGAATTTTAAGTTGTGGTTTTTCAAACATTATTCTTTCAGCCAATTCTCTCCCATTCATCTCAGGCATAATGATGTCCGTCAGCATAAGATCTATTTGATCTGTATACTCTTTTGTAACCTCAAGTGCCTTTAAGCCGTTATAAGCTGTAATAACCTTGAATCCTTCATCTTCTAATATTTCTGTAACAAGGTCTTGAACCATTTCTTGATCTTCGACAAGGAGTATGGTGTATTGTTTGTCTGTTGATGTAGATCGAACAGGCTCAATCTCAGATTTTTCAGAGTCGATGATCTGTTCATCAATATGTTCAATTCGAGGGAAATATATTTTAAAAGTGGTGCCCACACCAAGTTCGCTGTCGACTTCAATGCCGCCATCACCTTGTTTGATGATACCATAAACAGTGGCGAGTCCGAGCCCGGTGCCTTTACCCACTTCTTTTGTTGTGAAGAAAGGCTCAAATATTCTAGAAATCGTCTCTCTACTCATTCCAGTGCCGGTATCATGTACTTCAATTATTGCATATTCTCCAGGGCTAAGCGGCTCAATTTCCCCTATAACATTTCCCTCATGAATTTCTGAAGATAGAGTTCTTATCGTGAGTTTGCCGCCATTTTGTATGGCATCTCTTGCATTTACTGCAAGGTTCATAAGAATTTGATCGATCTGATTACTGTCGGCCTTTATGAACATCTCATCACCGAATTCAGTATTTAGAACGATGTCTTCACCAATCAACCGTTGCAGCATATCCCGAACCTCCTCAATTACTTTGTTGAGATTGAGGATCTTTGGTTCAATTATTTGCTGCCTGCTAAAAGTTAGAAGTTGACCTGTCAAAGCTGCAGCTCTGCCACCGGCTTTACGTATTTCTTTGAGATCATTATAAATGGGATTTGATTCATCTAACTTACGAAGAAGAAGGTCACAACGACCATTGATCGCTGTAAGAAGATTATTAAAATCGTGTGCAATTCCACCTGCAAGACGTCCAATAGTGTCCATCTTTTGTGTCTGACGAAGCTTTTCTTCACTGTCCTTCAGTTCCTGTTCGAGTTTTTTGGATTCAGTAATGTCTTCACATATAGTCACAACTGCAATTGGCAGACCTTCAGCATTTCTGACAATATCAGAAACAAGACGAACAGGAAAAGAATCTCCATTTTGTTTGATATTAGCGCTTTCGCGGATCATTCCTTTCCATTTCATTACCTGATCGATGACCCACGGCTGTAATTTCTTTGTTGTGGCAAAAATGCGCACATCTTTGCCAAGTAACTCATTGGGCTCCCATCCATGCATATGCGCATCAGCCGGATTGGTATAAATTATCTCACCTTTGGTATTAGAGATAGTAACACCGAGCTTCATGGTCTCAATAGCTTTTTTTAACTGGAGATATTCTTCATCCGTACTGACAAACGGAGGTTGATTAATTTCACTCATTGATATCCTTTAATACTAATTTTGATAACAAAAAGAAGAACTGCAGTTATGTTATTTGAAGTATATGATTTTTCCAATTGTACTCAGGCTTTCTGTTTCTATTTTATAGAAATATATTCCTGCGGGAATTGATATTCCGCTTAGATATGTTCCTGCCCAGCTTAGAATATTTGAGTTGTCGAAATCGTTATGTGTAAATTTTCTTATCAAATGACCTCTGATATCATAAATTTCAAGATGATCAATTTTGTCATGTAGTGCCGAGAAATTAAAAGTAATAATTTCGGTAAAGGGATTGGGGTACACGGGACATATTAACTGACAGATATTATGAGAATTAGCGCTGACTGGCTGAGTGGTCAGAACGAAAGGATTAATCGCGTTGCCAATTGTGATACCATCTTCAAATGAGATCGTCTCAAGGCACGTATAGATTGAATCAGTTATCGAATCATATATTTTGAAATGAATCTCATCACCATTTGTGTTTCCCACAATAGTAAAATACCAATAGCCATCCCAATATGGCGGATTATCCGGCTGCCACATTGCCAATGACCTGCAGTCTGATTCTCCACCAGGACCGAATGCCGCAGCAATATTACTGGAATCTATACTGGTAAAAGGGTCATCATATAAAAAAATTTCTGCAAAAACAACCATTGAGTATTGAGTACCTTGAACTGGATCCCAATCTGGTGGTGTAGCTAAAAGCAGTGATACATTGAGAGCTAAAAGTATTAGAATAAAAAGCATTCTTCTTTTCATGATTGTCCCTTAAATAAAAAAAGAGGGAAGGAAGTGTGGTGGTGCTCCCTTCCCGGTTAATAACTATTGTACCATAAGCATCTTTCTTACTACAGAAGATGCGCCGGTCGTTAGTTTATAGAAATAAATACCGTTTGAAAGACGATTTCCTGTGTCGGACAAACCATCCCATATTAACGTATATTCACCCGGATTCTGATTGATAGAAACGAGAGTTTTGATCTTCTGACCAAGGATGTTATAGATAGTGAGTTCAACGTGTGAAGATTCAGGAATATAATAGCGTATTGATGTTGAATGATTAAATGGATTTGGCTGGTTGCGATATAGCTGCATCAAATTATCAGGATGCTGAATTTGTTCTAGAGTAATATCAATTGGATCGCCAATTTCTCCAAGAATGATATCATTTTGGAAAGCAATATTCTGACTTCCGATCATATATTCTCCGGTATCACTGCTGATTGCTTCAAAATGAAGTGTCTGAGATTCGCCGCCAACAACCGTGAAGTACCAAATATCATGTTGATAAGATCCAACTGAATGACAATTACCTTGTTCGTCAAAAATTCCGATTGATACTGAAGAAGGATTTTCGATGCCGATAAGATCAACAATTACGATCATGTTTTTGTCAAATCCGGTAAGAACATTCCAACCAAGCGGGTTTGATCCACTTGGAGTTGGGATATCGCCCTTTGTAATAGCAGCAATTGGATAGGTTAGTGTGTCAGCCGAGTTAATATCTATCTTGTAACTCACCCCAGGCTGCATAGACAGAAGATCTCCCACCCAAGTATTACCTTCATAGATTGCGGATTTTGCCTGTGTCTTTATTGCCTTAACACTACTGCCGAGACTCGCAAGTGCTTCGTACAGCGTGAGCTCTCCAGTTGGATAATACCCGACCCAATTCCAGTTGTAATACTGAGTTGAGTCGTATTCTAATGGTAGATAGTGTGTTTCAGGGTTTATAAGATATCCTGTAACAGTAAAAGGATCAATCGGACTCAACATATTAAGAAGATATCCGTCCCCGTCAGTAATATCGGTGAGAGTACCCACCCAGATGCCGGGAGGATCGGTGTAAGTAGCAGATTCAGTCTGATCTTTTATCTGGAAACCGTCGCAGCCAAGAGGTGCAAGAACCGCATTAATAGAAACATCATCAGGATGAACATTAAAGGAAATCCAATTCCACTCAGCAATAAGAGAAAAATCTTGATCTAACTCATTCTGCGCGATGACATCGAAATGTGTGACCGTGCAGTCCTCAAAGATAATCGTTTCATAACAATCATAAATACTGTCAGTATCAGTGTCATACATCCTGAAGCTAATCGTATCTGTTCCAGAGTTATTATTACTCACCATTGTGAGATACCAGTATCCATCAAGGTCATAATAACCATCCCATCCAAAGTATGGGGGATAATTATAATTTCCTTCCTGCCAGGTTGCAATTCCACGGCAATCTGATGTTCCTCCGGAACCAAATGCGCCGAATTGATTGCTTCCGGTATTAGAAAGATATTTCCCATCCAACGATGCAGTGACATATGCCATCATTGTGTATTGTGTGCCCGGGATGACCTCCCAGTTTAAAAGAGTTATATCAACAGTTGTGGTATCATTTGCAATCACCTCAACATCATAGATCGTGACGGTTGTGTAATCGTCCAGAGATGCCGTAACATCATATGTGCCGTTCTCAAGAATGATTTCATAATAACCGGTTGCATCGGGATTAACAGACGCAGTATCTGAGACCACTTCGACATTTGTAACAACACCTGCACCATCTTTGAGAGTAATAGTTCCTGAGATACATCCATCATATTTAATGAGGAGAAGAAAGAAATTTATATTGGTCGTCTGGTGTCCGGACACTACAACCACATCAGTAATTGTAGAATCTTGATATCCGGCTTTCGTTGCTGCTACGTCATAGGTGCCCTGAGGTAACTCAAGCAGATATTCATAGTACAGCACAAGTCCAGAATAAGGGTCGTAGACAGGATAAGGATGTGTGCTCTCGCCACCGGCGCTTACTAACACCTCTGCAGCATCGCCCAATCCTTCAAGATCAACTTGCCCAACAATCTCGCCTGGTAAAATTTCATTCAATGTTATGTCAATACCGGTAGTGACCTGTCCGAGATTAACAATAACTCCCGGGATGGGATCCGCAGAGTAGCCGTCTAAGATAGCAGTTACTGTGTAAGTGCCAGGTGCCAGGTTGATGAGATATTCGCCAGCAGCATCGGGATTAACAGTGATTCCGCCTGCGCTTACATTAACATTCTGAACATTGCCGGTTCCACCCTGAAGCGTAATTGTTCCGCTTATACCAGATTGGAGGTATGGCAGCGCACCCATATCAGCACGAGTGCCGTCAGGATCAGGTGGAGAAGCCGGATCGCCAGTATTGATACAAGGAGATTTAGTTATGTCCTGAACAGGGAAATTAGCCCATGTTATCTGGAAGTCATCATTTGCCGGGTCTGCAAACAGCGGATCACTCGAAATACATCCAGTTCCAAAATATGTCTGCCCTGTTCCGTTCATAATGTCTGAATATGTTGAAGATAAACTGCTTGCAGGTTCAACATAGATGCCATTCGTTGCGTTATTCCACACTATACAGTTAAGAATTGTGACATCAGAATTATAGAGAACTGCGAGAGCAGAACCGCTCTGAAAAGCAAGGTTGTTGCTGAAAGTTGTATTTTGAATAAAGGGAGCAGAATTATTATAACAGGAAATTCCTGCACCGTTCCACTGCGTTGTATTGCCATAGATTTGAGACCAAGTGATCGTTGGACTGGAGTTGAAGCAATTTATGCCTGCTCCCTCATAGGTGGCATCGTTGTCAGAAATAATCACTTCATTAAGCACAGGATCGGAGTTGTACAAATAAATACCCCCACCAGCGCCGCTTGCAGTATTGTCTGAAATAATTACACCATCTATGACAACATCAGAACCGGATAAATAAATTGCACCACCATTGCTGAGTGCCGAATTATTGAATAATATAGAGCTCTGAATAAGGACATCAGATGAGTTAGAACAATAGACAGCGCCCCCTCGATAATCAGGGGATATTCCCGTTGCTTTTCCGTCTTCTATCGTGCAAAAAATAACTTTTGAACTATCCTGCCCATTTGTGTTCGTGTCAATGAATCGCAATCCGTGCCAACCCGTTGCGGGTGTTTGAGCAGCGAAGGTAATCATATTTCCGGCTGAACCTTCTGCAAGCAGCCGCCCAGAAATAATGAACTTATAATGTCCGGAAAATTCAACAGCCACACCAGGATCGATCGTTAGCTGATCGCCGGATAGGATCTGTATCTCTCCATCAATAATGTATGGACTTCCTGCTATATTCCATGTACCGCTTATATTACCGGCAGGAATATGGGTTTGAGCTGCAAGAAAAGAGACCAAAAGGAAGGTCATACTAACGAATAAAATTAATTTTTTCATCGCATCCTCCAGGATATTTTTTTTATAAACATATTAAGGACTAATTTGTACGATCTTCATACCCTCATTATCTATCAGCAGTTCATAACTGCAAAAATGAGTTAATGAAGAAGGTTCTGTGGTCATTACATAATAACCGAGAATAAATGGATTTATAATTGAAGAAATATCAATTGTGATCAAACCAATTTCGGAATCAGAAACATATGCATAGGAGTTATTTACGTGAACTCCATTAACAAATCCATCAGTTTCCACATCTGATGTGTAGGTAGGAGATGAAGGATTTGAGACATCAAGAATCAAAAGACCATCCTCGCTGTTTGCAATAAATGCATAATTATTTTGAACAAAAATATCCTTTGCACCGGAAGTCGCATACGTGGAACTCAGTATAGGATTGTAAGGATCAGAGATATCAAAAATTGCAATTCCATCCAAACCCTGCGCAACGTACGCATAGGTTCCATCAACATACACACTTTGCGCGTGACCACCGGTAGAAATATTTGTCACGAAATCCGGGGTTGAATTTGATATGAAGAAAATAGTCAGACCATTGTCACCATCAGCTACGTAGGCAAAATCTCCGACTACTTCAATATCATAAGGTATGCCCGAAGTTGAGCTGCTTCCGGATAATTGAGGATTCAACGGATTTGTGATATCCACCGTTGATATGATCCCCGGGGCAGTACTGCCGCTATGACTTGTGACATATAAAAAGTTATCCTCCACGTCTGAAGAAAGGACACGGTCTTCAAAGCCAACCATTGTATGCACAATATCAGGATTTTCAGGATTGCCAAAATATATGATCTGCAACCCTTCATAATTGTCCGGAACATAGGCATACCAGCCGGACGTGACAATATCCTGAGCAATACCCGGTGTGTTTACAAACCCGATGAGATCAAGAAGGACGTTGGTCTGCGCTTCTTCGCTGTTCGCAGAAGTATAAATGCCGGAATATGCATTCACACGATAATAGAATGTGCCGCACGGTTCGGTGATGTTGTCAATAAAGGAAATAGTGTTGCTATCTACCGTTGCATAATTGGTTACCCAATCTGTACCGCCGATCTTTTTATCGATATTGAAACCGACCTCCCCTTCACTGTTGTCCTGCCATGTGAGCTTTATCTTGTTTTGATCGAGTTTCTGCAATGAAAGATTGGAAGGGGCTAAAAGCGTAGGCAAGATAGAATTCTCGATTGATGAAGATGTCGTTGTACCGACAAATGCTGTAACGCGATAGAAGACCTCCTCAAAAAGATTCACGTCGTCTATAAAAGATGTAGCGTTCACATTGAGGGTTCTGTATTTGCTTGTCCAGTTGCCCGTGCCGATTTTTTTATCAACATAAAAACCCTCATCACCAATACAATGATCTTTCCAGCTTACTTCAACCCGCGCTTGCGTTTTCTGTTCGATGATGAGATCGGTAGGATCACAATTGGGGGACATGAATGCGATGACTTTTGAATATGGAGAGGACTCATCGGTAGATTTGTTGAAAAATTTTATCTTATATGCATACACAAGACTGTCATTAGTGGGGATGTTATCAAGATAGGTGAAAAATTGAGTGGAAATATTTTGATAATTATCGTTCCAGCTTCCTGTGCCGACTCTTTTTCCGATCACAAAATAGAGCGTATCAGAATCCGCATGATCCGGAATTTGATATGTCCAGGTAATTTCGATTCTACCCTCATCTGTTTTTTTGATCTTGAGGTTTGATGGTGCGTCCGAGAGATCGGGATCAGTGAGCGTGAGGTCACAGCTTACAAGGAATAAGAAAATACCTGCGCAGAGAAGCAGCACGAAGAGGAAGCTGATTCTATTTATTCTTTGTGTCGTCGTCATCGTCGCCCTCTTCATTAAAAAGTTTTGAAGCATCCTGGTTCTTTATACGATGCTCCTCGATCTGCTGCTGAGTGGATAAGGCTTCTTTCTTGCGGTCGTTGATAGGTTTCGAGATTTCCGCCTTAATAATAACGATCATTTCTCTTACATTAGCTTCATGCCTGTTAGAACCGGTAAGATAGCGTATGCCAAACACCCACCAGGGAAGATCTTTCAAGATTGGGATGCCAGCCCGCGTCACAGTTTCGTCAGTATCATACAAGCCACCGATAACTGTTTCCTCTCCATCATAGAGCAAAACTTCTGTTGAAGATTCGCTTTTATTAATGATAGTGCTGAGTTCACCGGGAGTTGCCGAGCTTTTCTGTACACTTGCAACAAGATGAATAGCTTCGATATTTTCGTCCTCTACAACGGTTGGTGTGACAGTCATGATCACACCCGTCTGGAAAAATTCATCAGTGACATTGCCGGCATCATCTTTCTTTTTCACAGAGAAATCTTGTCCGACCTGTATTTCACCAGTTTTTCCGGAGATAACGATTATTGAAGGACGTGCGATAATAGTACCCTTCTGGTGCGATTCCAGAATAGTGAAAAGGGTATTAATATCAATTGACACATCTCCGGATTCAAGCTTTGTCGCAGCAGTGGCATTAAAGATATCCTGTCCGACACCAGCTCCTTTGAAATTTACAGACGCAACGACCTTGCCATTGAAAAGGGTTGACCAGTCGATCCCAATACTGTTGAGAACAGATTTATCTGCCTTGAAAAATATGGAAGATATCCTAACTTGCTTTGTATCGGGTGTGATCTCTGGCTCCTTTCCCAATTCTTCCGGGAGAACTTCAGCTGCATCTTTGATCACATAGGATCCGGGAAGGTCTTCAAGAACAAGATCATTGAAATTAATGATAAGAAAGAGCGCGTTTTTCCAATACACTTCTTTAACGGGGATACCGATCGTTCCGGTAAACGTGCTCATATTAATGATCTTTTTTCCTTCAAATTGAATAGACATTACTTCGAGTGCGCGTACCGCTTCCGGGAAAGGTGTGTCGCGGGTCATTGAGACCAGTTCCTTATAAGAAAATTCGTCATAGACCCATTGTGCAAATAAGGAAACTGTGGTGAGTGAAAAAATTAAAAGTAATAGAATTATTTTTTTCATAATTCATTTCCCTGTAAATACATTTTGACTTCTTGGTTAATACCAATTCGATTAATATTAAATACAGCGCATTGCTGTTTCCAGTTTATATAGTTGAGATATCCGTATGCAACCCTAGAACCGGGCACAAGAGTGACAATTTGCCCGTTCATATCTCTAAGGAACACTTTATCCGGGGTAAGACCGATTATCAGAGCAGCATTTATATTGATATACTTCTCTTCTTCATTTCGATCGAACGGCGCATGGATTTGTGAATAGAAAGGATTATATGTAAGATTTGAATAACTAAAACTCCTGAATGGTATCTCAGAGATTGGAGTGCCGGTTTTCTTGTCATAATATACATTCAACTTAAGAGAGAAATCAACTGTATCTTTGAGGGCAGCAGAAGTTTCTGAAATTCGCATAGTTTCGATTACATAGAGAGGAGCCTGAAATTCAACCTGATAGAGAAAGAAATGGAGTAACTCGATATTTCCCGAACCGTTCAAGCTATATGAATTAAAAGGAAGGTCTCCTTTTTTGCCACCCTGAGCGACCTTAAAGTCAAAATTTAGACCCGGAGTAAAAGTTTCCGTAATATCAATAAGGTATTGGTAAGTTTGACTGGGATTATCTTTTTTGAGTATTATTTTATTATTTTCCAGAGCTTTTTTCTTCATTTCTTCAAGAGAGGCAATTATCTCATCTGTTTTTTCAAGATCAGGATTGGTCGTTTTAAGTTGATCAAGTGTTTGTTGATTTTCCCGAAATACCTTTTCAATCTTTTCAAGCCTTTTGACAGATTGAGAATTTGAGAGCATACCCCCGAAAAAAACGAGAATGAGCAATACGCCCAGGATGATAGAGTTTCTTATTGCATAGGGCATTGCATTAATCCTTTATTTCTATTGCTTTGAGCTGAGCAATATCAGCAAGCCGATTGTGCGGATAACGGGATATCAGATCGTTCCAATAATAAAGAGCTTTGTCTTTTTCATCGAGTTGAAAATAGGAATTGCCAAGCATCATCAGTGCATCGGGCGTTTTAACAGAATTGTTCTCAACAACAGTGCTGAAAATTGTAATAGCTTCTGGAATATTTCCCATTTGGTATTGAGCTTCTCCCATAAAATATTCGGCACGTGTTGCGAGTTCGCTGTCCGGATATTTCTTCATGAAAGAATAAAAATCATCATATGCACCCTGAAGATCATTCGCAAAATATTTATCCAAAATAGCGGAGTACTTATTTTGAATTTCTTCTTGATTGCTCACTTTCTGCGCTTCAACACTTTCCTCTACAGATTCATGTACGGCATCAACTTTTGTGATCCAAAAATCATGATAGGCATTCTGCTGGGTGCTGATCTTCTGTCCAAGGTCAAGCGCCTCATTTCCGGAAAGCAGATCATCAATCCGAAGTCTGTAAATAATACCGTTGCTTGTAGAGACAGGAATAATTTTTGCATTATATCCGGCTAATTTAAGTTTTTGCTGCTCGCCAAGAACAGTATCATAGTTACCATCAGCATAAAGCTGAAGCTCATATTGTGTATCAAGTTGGTTTTCCTGGGCTGGGATCTTCTTTGTTTGTTCAGGTTGAGATCCAGTTTGAGAATAATTGCTTATCTTTTGTTTTGCAACTGGTGCTAAACTATTATTGGGATATTCATGAATTATCCTATTCCAATAAAATTTTGCCTTCTCAATATTATTATTTTTTGAATAAACATTACCGAGCATCATCAGAGCATCAGGAGTTTTTATGCCATTCTGAGTGACTACTTTGTCAAAAATGAGAATTGCCTGATCGAGATCATCCATTTGATAAAGACATTCTCCCAATAGATAGCTTGCGCTGTGAGTATACTTGCTCTCAGGGAAGTCTGAAAGGAATTCCTTAAATTGATCATACGCCTGCTGGTACTGTCCGGAAAAATAGACATCAATGATCTGATTATACCGGGTTTTATCATTACTTGAAAAAATCTGAGGGATAGTCGCTGGTTCTTGTTCTTTCTCTTGAGCTGGAGTGAAATTTTCTATTTGAACCTGGGGCGATTTAAGCTGTTCTTTATTTTTTATGAATTCAATACCCGGTTCGCCTTCCTTTTTTTGTTTTGCTATTTCAATGGGATCCGGATAGCCAAAGGTGATATCGTATTGCCATATCTGCACATTCTGTATTGTGTTTTCAGTTACCTTCTCAACATTGCCATTTGGGAAAAGGTTCGAAAACGGGATCACATTCCTTTTTCTTGTGGTAAAACCGCTCACCTTGAATGTTTTTTCCTGGCTACTCAGAGAAGTGAGCCAGCTGATCTTATACTCTTCAAATGAGTTTGAAATAACATTTAATATATAGTACCACTGGTTTTTATCCCCAACAAGTTTATCAACTTTCTTTAGATTTGCCTGGAGGACTTCAATATCACCCTTCACTTGTTGTAGTTTGACAACAATGGCACGATTCTTCCTCAATTCGAGCTCAACCTGGCCATTTTCGCGGTTAATCGCGATAATGTCTTTTTTAATATTAAGATTTTTAAACGTCGCAGAAAAGGCAACGTAGAAGATCGCTGTAAGAATAATAAAACCATGCCAGGCTATCTTAAAAGGTTTCTGGTTTTCAATTATTTTGGACGGAAGAAGATTGCAGGAATAGAAATTTCTATTTCGACTCTCAAGAGATTTCCAGGCAAGGGCAATCGGAATACAGTAATCCGCAATACGTTCCGGAGGAAATGTTTCTTCTTTTGCCTGAGGAATGTGTAGCTTTTCAAGGGAGATTCGAGATATTTGAGCACCGGAATTGATCCTACTGCGGAAAAATTCGACATCATCATCTTTTGCCATCTCGCCAGACAGAATGATATTGCTTGTGATATTTACATTTGAAGTATCCTGCTCAAGAATAATCTTTGAGTAAATCACTTGTCTCATGTGCTCGACGTCGGAATCCGGGACTATTAGGGGGAAGTTCTTTACGAAATCATTCCCCTTCATTACAATTCCGAATTTAGTGTCGATGCCGATATAGATCAACAATACATATTCATCTGCGGAGAAATCATAATTATTGCGAACGAGATTCATGAGAGAGATTTCGATCGGTTCGATAAAGCTGTAGAAAAATCTCTTCTTGGAAATGAGTGGATTTATATCCTCTAAGGCATGAAGTATATCATTGCTGCCGGTTTCAGTGAAAGAAAGAATGGAATTATCTTTATTTTTTATAAAATCAAAAGTATTATTTTTATTCTTCTGCTCTTCTTTTGAGAAGATTTCATCACGTAGTTTATTTTTGATTTTGGAGCGGGAATGTGATTGAGAAAAGGTTTCGTCAAACTGAGTAAAAGAGATGGTTTCTTCAAGGGCATTCATGGATATTCTACATGTATCAAGAGGAAATTGTGAGATAAGTTTTTGAAATTCCTGCTTACCCGTCATGATGGGTTCGACTTCTTCGGTAGACCCATAATCAGCTTCTTCTAACTCTGCAAAGTCAGGAATCTTAAAATCCTCAGAAAAATCTGCGAGATCTGAAATAGGCTCTACATCTTCAGATTCGATAGCCATTGAAGCTTCAGGTTCAGCTTGCGTTTCCTCATGAGGGTAAAGATGATAAGAAAGAGTCGTTTCTGTAAGCTCTGTGAGACTTATCTTCCCATTAATAACTGAGAGCAGGGCGGCTTTAATAGTCAAGCCGTCCTGGTAAATACCAAGAGCAGTTTTTCCGTTTTTAATTAATTTCATTATTTAATGAGCAATTATGAATATGTAAGAAGCTGCTCCATTCTCTTTCTGTTATTGGAGTAGTTCAGAGCCACTTCTTTCGTGATTTCACCTTTCTTGAAGAGATTGAAAAGGTCCTGTTCCAGAGTTATCATTCCGTATTTCTTACCTTCAGTGATCATCTGGTAGATTTCATTAATGTTTTGATTTCGAATCGCAGCTTTAACTGATGGGGTCACAGAAAGTATCTCTTTTGCGAGACTTCGTTTGCCTTCTTTATTTGGAACTAATTTTTGTGAAAGTATTACAGAGAGTGTATCGGCAAGGCGGAGACGAATTCGTTCTTGTTCACGGGTTGGAAATTCACCTACTATTCTGTGAAGACTATCGACGGCAGAGCTTGTGTGAAGGGTAGAAAACGCCTTGTGTCCGCTGTCTGTAGCTTCGAGAACTCTCGCGATAGTGTCAGGATCTCTCATCTCACCTACTATTATCACATCAGGGTCCTGACGCAACGCCTGCACAACACCATTTTTGAAGGAAAGCACGTCTTCACCAACCTCTCTGTGACGGAGAATGCATCTGTCAGATTTATGCACGTATTCAATAGGTGCACCGATGATAATAATATGTGCATCATTATTATGATTGTTCATATCTATAATAGAATCCAAAGTGCTACTCTTTCCCGAACCGGTAATGCCGGTAATGAGAATAAGGCCTGATTTCTCATACTGCAGATCCATTCTTTGAATGATCGGTTCAGGAAATCCAAGGACTTCAATTTTTAAGAGATTCTGATTGATCCTGCGGAAGTTCCCTACAAGTACATTGCTTTCATAATAGATATCACTACGGAATCTGCTGGAACGCTCACCTTCTTCAAGGACCATTCCGACAGAAAGGTCAACGTTCTTATCTTTAAAAAGAAGAACTTTCTGGTCATCGGATAACACGCTGAGAAGAATAGCAGTAACCTCATCATTATTATAATGTGGCATCTCAGCATTCGGTGATTTGGTTCCGTAAATCCTATACCAGACATTGTTGTTCGAGCCGGGTCCGCCGATATCAAGGTCAGAAGCATCAATTTCCCGCATGTACTTCAGGAGCTTGCGAAGGTGTTCATATGCTTCTTCCCGCCATGCAGCATTGTAAGTTATGATTTTATTAATGTTCTGAAAACGGCTTGTTCCAGTTAAATATTCGGGTAAACCAACAAGCATTTCCGGAGTAAATGATAAGCCCATAGCTGTCCTGCCTATGCTTTTTTATTGTTGATGATCATGATCAATATTAAAATCTTGTTGAGAAAAAACTATTTCTCACCGGTTACGAGCTTGAGCATGACTATACGCTGAATAGATTTTCTCCATTTTGAAAAGAGACAATTAATGAGGTTGATCATGAACCGTTTCATAAGACGTTCGCCTTTGTATGCGAAAAAGTCGAGAAGCTTCTTCCTCTCGAAAAAGCGTATTCTACACGTAGTTTCGGATCGAAGGGTCGTGAATGTTGAACTGGCAAGTATGAAGTTCTCTTCAGCCCAGGAATCGTTCTTTCGAAGGTAGTCGACAGTAGTATTACTCAACCAGATCGACACTTCGCCATCTTCTACCAATATGATAGAGTTGGCGTTTTCATTATCAAGAGTAATATTTTGCCCAGCTTCGAATTTGCGCAACCTTCCGAGAGCTATGAAATCATCTTTTTCTTCTTTCGTGAAGCCATGCAGTATTGCCGGTTCATTTTTTGTGCTTTCCGTACCTGGCTCAAAAGCTTTTTGAAGAGGACCATAAAGATCTTCTCCATACTGCAATCCTTTTTTCACTGCATCGAGAAGCTCTTCTGCGTTGATTGGTTTGGAAAGATACTGGAACGCTCCCGCGTGAACTGCCTTGACCGCACCTTCAATACTGGAAAATCCCGTCATGATGATGATTACCGCAAGGGGCTGTTTTTTCTTGATGCGTTTCATGGTTTCAAGCCCGTCCAATCGAGGCATGACCATATCAACCATGTAGAGGTCAAAGTCATCATAGTTCATCTTATCGAGACCGTCCTGTCCGTCAACCGCAAGAGTGACCTTGTAGCCCTCTTCTTCCAGGAACTCTTTGCACAGCTCTCTGATGCTTTCCTCGTCATCAATGAGTAAAATGTGTTTTTGCATATAACTAACCTGCTATATTTATTTATTTCTTGCGTTCTTTATGAGGGTAAGACGTTTTAATTCTTGCAAACGAGCGAGGATGCCGTTGATCTTATTTATCGCTTCTGTAATCTGATTGGTGGATTTGTGAAGTTTTTCATCATTGTACTCGCTTGCTGCTTTTTTTACTCTGCTGAGTGAAAGTGAAATAATACTAAGAGGATTATTGATATCATGGTCTATGCCCGCAAGAGATGCTGATACTGCAACAACTTCCTGATAGTCCTTCAATACTTTTTCGTCAGAAACGATCCTGCTTTCCTTGTCTTTAAGGAAATCTTCCTGGTTTTTGAGTTTATCATTCGCTTCCAGCACTTTGAGAGAAAGCTTCCGGACCATCCCGCTAATGTAACTCGAAATGAACGCAATAACAGTAAACAGACCGGTGTAAGAAATAAGAAAGATCGTTTGGGTTGCAACATCCGGGGTATAAGGTTGCCCGTTAACAGGAGTAAGCCACTCAAAATTATACATGAGAATAAGAATCAGCAAACTCATACTTCCGATCATAGCCGCTACAAATCCGCCTGCTTTTTCGATTGATAAGCTTGCGGTGACGACCGCAACCAGATATATCCATACGAAAGAACTTTCGAGTCCGCCGGTAAGATGAACAACAATTGTTCCGAAAATAATATCGAGTATTATTTGTGCAGCACCAACCAGGTTATTCGATGTTATTATTTGAAGATGAAACAGAATATTCAGCACACTGATGCCGAGAAATGCTCCGACAAAAGCGACTATAGGAACGGTTTGATGTACCATACCGATGCGAAGCAAGCCGATCGCAAAAAGTATGAGTACAATAAACCAGCGAATCTTCAACCACCAGGAAAACATGAGTTTTTCCGAGTCTAATAATCTTATTTGTTCCATATGTTTATCCTTATATATTTATTTTATCCTTCATTCCATTCAAATATCTCAATTGTTATATCTATTGGAAAAGCATTAAAGGCATCTCTCACGACATCTGCGTCGAAGGATACCTCAGCATGAGCTCCCAATGATGAATCGCCAATCACATACACGGCGCCGGTTATATCGGAATGCGCACCAAAATTGACATCACCAAAAACAACTAAAATGCCACTAAATTCAATATGTGCTGTTGCATTAAGATCTCCATTAATAATGAGGATCCCTGCGCCAGACCAGGAAGATTGAACACGCAAATTGTTGTCCATCCAGGTCAGGCTATCAGGCATTGGTTCATTATTGGCAGGAGTTTCAATGTATGAGCCCAAGGACACGCACTCATCCATAACTTCTTGTTCTGTAAAGCCGAAAACCTCTTCAAAATTAAATGTGGAATCTTCAATAACAGTGCCATTTACGACAGCATGAGCTTTAATCGTTATTGAGCCGCCTGTAACAATTGCAGCGGTAATATTAGAAACTGTTCCTTCGTCTGTATAAAATCCAAATCGTGCATATGCATGATGAGTAGCCTGAGATTCAAGCTCTTGATAGGTTACATAAGAATCCACACGAATCGTGCCCTCAGACATTCTTGAATAAGCGATACTATCAATCGAACCGTCAAAAACATTCAATGGCACGAAATTATCTATTGAACCGTGAGTGCTGTCTGTAAACGTGACATTTCCTTTGAGAAGCTGGCTCATGCCGTACTGAAGAGCATAATTCGAAAGAGAGCGTGCTTGACTTATGGCAACATCATCAGTGACTATCACCGGCACTTTATCACTACCCTTGCTGCTCGAAACAACAATTCCCACTACTACAGCAAGGAGCAGGAGCGAAATGACGAGGATAGCTTTTCCCATGATATTATGGTCTCCAGTAGAGGATTTCTATACTCTCTAATGTTATTTCTCCGGTTACTTCTTCACCCCCACCTTCAGGTGCTTCGGGCTCAGGAAGTCCTGGATCGGGTGAAACTGTCGGTTCATTACAGGTTATCTCTATCCACCAATGACCCATAGCATTTCCGGGTCCTCCGACGTTCCTTAAATTTACCGTCATATCGTCGGAGGTTATAGTATAGGTAGTACCTGTTGCCATAGAAATTACTGTTTCATTCACAATAATAGTATTTCCACCGGATTTTGCTCGTAATCGGATTTCTGTAGCAGTTCCGGCGTAGGTATACGATGAACCACCAGACAGGAGTGTTGCTCTATCAATTTGACCGCTTGGTGTTTGCATTTGGAAACGACTTGAGGAATTGTTTGTAGGATTGATATTAAGATCAGTGACCATTGAAAGTGCTGGAGTTTCTTCATCTGTATCTCCGCTACTACCTCCGTTATACGTTGCAAGAATTGTGGCAAAGCTTCTTCGGTCATTATCATTGCCATATTCATCTTCACTGACAAGAGTATTGATGTCTACTTGAATTGTATATTCTTCAACCGTTACTTCTTCATCCTGCCCTTCTTCATCTTCGACGTCTTCAATGCCGGGTATTGGAACGGTCCAGCTATCATCATACACGATGCACCCACTACCGCTCAGTGATAGAGTATTCGCAACAACAAGACCACGAATTCTACCAGATCCGGTGACACTAACCGCAGCGTTTGGGGCATAAAATGCACGAACATTTGCATCTGCAGCTCCACTGACACTTATGGAAGAACCTCCGCATATAATATGCCCAGAGATACCTCCAGAGCCAGTGATTGAGAGATTTGCAGTTTCTATATAGATCGAACCGTTGAATTCAGTTGAGCCCCCAAAACTCAGGTTGTTTGACCCAGAATAGTACATGGTCAATTTGGACTCATCACCTCCGGTATTTATCACACTGCTTCCAGTGAGCGAGAATGAGTTTTCTACGTACAACTTAAGATTTCCCGATCCCTGCAATGTGATATGACCTTGACCGACACTGAGATTTCCTACGACAATATATCGAGTGCCAGAACCAACGTCGATAGTGATCGTTCGATTCGATGTCGCACTGATGGATGAATAGTAACCATCCTCGTCTATCAAATAATAGCCAGACGATGACCAGGGTGTACTGAATGAGCCACGATCTGTAAGTTCCGGGAATTCTGGATAATTGGGGAGTTCGTATGTTCTGGAAGAAGGAAGGTTAGATATTGTACCGGTTATGTTATCCTCTGGATCTCGTCCCCAACCAGCGGAATTGATAACATCTTCATAATCTGCACCAGGTCCTACATAGAAATCACCATCAACCTGTGTGCTCCACGCAAAATACACGCTATTGTCAGCGGTAGAATTTGTGCCGGTGTCACCTATGATCTCTGCACTACCCGCAAGAGTGATAGAACCGTCGGCGAAAATCATATCTAGGTCCGGCGTTTCAACAATTTCCGGTTCTTGAATAGGTGTGCTGCTATCCTGTCCGCCTTCACCCGCCTTTGTCATAGTTACAAGCACAACAAGATCCTGAAAGTCTGCAATAGAACTATTAAGATTATTTGTAGCCAATTCAAAAAGATATATAGCATCATTTACGCCGATATTGATAGTTCCGCCACTGATATATTCAGAAAGAAAGTCTCCAACCGATGCCTGGCTACCAAATCCCTCAATATCAGGAACGGGATCACCATCCCTGAGCACTTTCACATAATCATTCCCCACAGAAGTTCTTGAGAACCAAGATTCCCAATGACTATCTTGAGACCCGTCATACCAGCCACTTTTTTTAGTATAAGAATAACCATAAACAATAATATTTGCACCTGCTTCAATAGAATCAGGACATGTCCAGGTTCGAGGATTTCCGCCATCATTTAAATTTGATGAAACTGGTTGTGTATAATAACCAAATGGTTCGTAGGTTGTTCCATCTATTGAAATACGCGTAGTAACAGGATAATAAGTTGAACCGCTATATAATGCAGTACCAACAATTGTAACCTGTACAGTTACATCGTCATTAACAATAATCTCACCATCCTCGATATCGAAATCCACATCAGTATCTCCCCCTGTTCCTTCAGCCGTCCCAAATTTGTATCTAATTCTATCTATACTCCCATCAAGTGCAGGAACGTCGAAAAATGCATAATGATATGATCCGCTCTCATTATCAAAAATAGACGAGTTTGATTCAGTGATATTTTCATCTTGGACTTGTCTAATAGCCCATTTGAGTGCATATGCACCAAGATTTATAAGATCGGACCGCACTTCCTTTTCTGCGATCTTTTCAGGTATAACATCAGCCTTTCGTTCAACAGAGAGAGTGACAGTAGCAATAACTACTATTACAGCAAGGAGCATTATCATTATTAAAACTGCTTTGCCCATGGGCACCTCCAAATCCAAAATTTTTTTCTTCCAGCAATGAACATCTTATTTTGCCTAATTTTTATACTTTTTTTATGTAGAAATAAATAAAAATATATTTATAAAATATTAATAATATTAAAAGCGAAATACTGCTATAATTTAAGGTTGCCATCGTAAAATTTGAATATCGTCCACGCTTATTTCTCCAGCTTCTTCTTCAGGTTCTTCGGGCTCAGGAAGTCCTGGATCAGGTGAGATTGATGGTCCTGTGCATGTTACCTCAATCCACCAGTGTCCCTTTGATTGATTCCAGTTTCCACCATGAGTATTTCTCAGGTTCACTGCCATATCATCAGACGAAAATGTGTAGGTAGTATTTGTGGAAAGGGATATATTTGTTTCATTAACAGTAATCGTGTTTCCGCCGGTTTTTCCTCTCATGCGGATTTCAGAAGCAGGTCCTGAATATGTATATGAAGACCCATTGGTGCTTAGAGTGTTTAAGTCTATCTGACCGCTTGGAGTTTGCATACTGAAACTGTTGGATGAGTTGTTTGTAGGATTGATATTAAGATCGGCTTCCATAGAGAGTGTTGGAGTCTCTCCTTCCCCTTCTCCATCACCGCTTAAATAACTGACGAGAATGGTTGCGAAGCTTGTGTGGTCATTTTCATTCCCATATTCATCTTCGCTGACAAGAGCAGTGATATCAACCTGCACAGTTGATGCGCCCGTAACAACCGTGGTTTCTTCCTCAGTATCTTCGATGTCGGGAATAGTATCTATAAAGTCGGTATCTACACTTATCGATGCACTTCCTGATAACGAAAGAGTGTTTGCAACAAGGAGTCCGCTTATTGAGCCGGATCCCGTAATTGACACATCTGCATTGGGGGCATAAATAGCACGAATGTATACATTTGCCGCACCACTGATACTAACGGTCGAACCTCCGCTGATGATATGCCCTGTGATGCCGCCAGATCCCGTAATATACATACCTGCGTTTTCCAGATATATGGATCCGTAATAATGTGTTGCTCCTGACAGATTAACATCAGCAGCTCCTGAATAGTACATGTGAACTTTGCTGGCATCGCTACCGGTATTAATGACACTGCTGCCTGTAAGAGAGAATGAGTTTTCAACATAAAATATCAAGTTGCCAGTTCCCTGGAGTTCAATAAAACCCTGTCCAACACTTAAAGTTCCGACGACAATTTTTCTTGTGCCGGACCCTACGTCAATAGTGATCGTCCTTCCACCTGTAGCACTGATCGAAGAATAGTATCCGTCATCCGCAATAAGATATATCCCTGATGAAGTCCATGGAGTACTGAATGAACCCCGGTCAGTAAGCTCGGGGAAATCTGGATACGTGGGGAGAGGATATGTGCGAGTTGCAGCCAGATTCGAAATGGTCCCGGTAATGTTATCCTCGGGTGTGCGGCCATAGCCGGCTGAATTTATCACGTCGTTATAGTCAGCACCAGGTCCGACGTAAAAGTCTCCGTCAACCAAAGTACTCCATGCAAAATTTACACTGTTTGTGACCGTGGAATTCGTTCCGGTTGTTCCATCGATACTTGCACTGCCGGTAAGAGTAATAGCTCCGTTTGCAAAGATCATATCAAGAGCCGGTATGGTAACAGTTTCCCCTTCTTCTTCCTCCACCTCTTCTTCTTCACCTCCCCCTTCCGTTGTTACGGGGTCTCCAAATTCATAGGTGATCATGTCAATGCTCCCATCAAGAGCAGGAACATCAAAAAATGCATAATGATACGAGCCGCTTTCGTCATCAAAAATAGATGAGTTTGACTCGGTGATATCTTCGTTGCGGACTTGTTTAATCGCCCACTTGAGGGCATATGCACCAAGATTCATAAGATCGGACCGCACTTCCTTTTCTGCGATCTTTTCAGGTATAACATCAGCCTTTCGTTCAACAGAGAGAGTGACAGTAGCAATAACTACTATTACAGCAAGGAGCATTATCATTATTAAAATTGCTTTGCCCATGGGCACCTCCGGATCAAAATTTTTTTTCTTCCAGCAAAAAACATCTTATTTTGCCTTTTTGTCAATTCTTTTAATAATTATTATAAATACTATATATAGAGATTCTTAAAATATTTCCAAATTTGGATACGATGCAGGATAAATCTTTTATCAATGTCCTCGCGAAATGTATCATACTGAAATTCCATAATCATTTGAACATAGCGAACAAGAGAATCAGCAGGATTAGGATTATCGTTTACGTCATAATAGGTGAACTGAATACCAAAATCCGAGAGCTCAAATGGACCAAGAACAGGTGTGGCACCTCCATCTACATAAACGGCGAGTTGTTTATTATCAGCAAGATCTTCCTGTGCCATGTTCACAATATGCCTGGCGCCGCCCACACTATCAGCATAGGAAAAGGTAAAGAGTGTGTCTTGAGTTGATATCACAGCAGAATCTGCAACACCAGCCCCCACGAGAGAAAGATAGGTCTCTATTACTGATACGACATCTTCAGAAATCTCGACCAACTCAATCTGTTCATTTATATTCACGCCAGCAGCATGAATATAAATAATTGATGTGATCATGGTAAGAATGAAAATTCCACCAATTATTGTTGCACCGATTGCTTCTAATATCGCAGCCATAATTAATAATATAGATCCACAAAAACTTTGCTGATCGGAAATTGCGGCATACCGATCCAGAGTGTATCACCATCCGGATGAAGAGCCCACATGCTCATGTCAACCCGAATAAATTCGGGGGTTACTGTAGCCGTGTCTGCTCCGTTTACCGTGCAGGGAGTTGTAGTAATGTTCAAATGATAAACCAAATCAGATACCGTCAGGGAATCAGAGCGACCGTTATACACCGACTGAAGAGCATCAAAAGGTAAAATATCACCAAGAACTTTTGCTTCTATCTCTTGAAAGTATTTATCAAGTATTTTCTGTCCGTTTAAAAGATACATTCCTTTATATGCAAGATCAGCTTGGTCGAAGAGACTGTTATATGTTGTTAGATATATGGTTGAAAAGAGTACCATTGCAAGAAGGATAAGGAATATTTGTCCGTAGGTCATTATTAACCCTCAGATGCCGCATAGGACACTTCAGAAACGGATGTAAGCCCTTTACGTATTCTATCAAGTCCGGAATCAAGAAGAGATAGCATACCCTGTGTTTCTGCAATTTTGCGTATCTTGTCTTCATTGATATCATCACCGGATTCCATGATAGCTTTTCTTATTTCATCTGTGAAGTAGAGCGCCTCGCATATATTTACACGACCTTTATAACCGTTCATGCATTTTTTGCAGCCGTTGCCGGCTTCATATACCAATCCCTTTTTTAGATCTTCTTCTGTGAGCCCAAGCTCGAGAGCTCCTTTATATTTGTCCCGCGCAAGTGGACGTCTGCATTCTGGACAGAGCTTTCTTACAAGACGCTGGGCAATAATGATATTCATTGCATAGGCAAGAAGGAAGGTTTCGACTCCCATTTTATAAAGACGCGATATTGCACTTGGTGCATCATTTGTATGAAGTGTAGAGAATGTTAAATGGCCTGTGTTTGCAAGTTTTACTGCCACGTCAGCGGTGATCTTATCGCGGATCTCGCCGACCATTACAATATCCGGGTCATGACGAAGGATCGAACGAATTGCTTGATCAAAGGTCATCTTAGCACCTATTTTTAATTGCCGTGCGCCTTTGATAACATACTCTACAGGATCTTCGCAGGTGAGCACATTTTTGGAGGGATCAATCACATGATGAAGTGCAGCCATAAGAGTCGTACTTTTACCACTTCCGGTAGGACCCGTGAGTAAGATGATTCCTTTGGATTTATTCACCGCTTTTAAGAAGTCGGATTCCGCCTGTTTTTGCAGTCCCAATTTTTGCAGATCGGTAATAACATTTCTGTCATCAATAACACGTATCACGACACTTTCAAACCGGCGTTCATACTCTGAAGAAATAATTGGGAGCACAGACACACGAAAACGGATCAAATAACCGTCAACGATACGCTGTGCAAAACCGTCCTGAGCATTATCTCTTTCAAATCTATCAATTCCGCTTGTTCTGTCTTTTACCACTGCGGCAATAGCTTCCGGAGAGGTTTTTTCCTGGCGGTGCCATTGAATCAGTTTGCCATCTACACGGAACAGAAAATCAACATTGGAACGTTGATAGGGTATGATATGAATGTCACTGGCTCCTTTTCGAACTGCCTCAATAAGGCTTCCTTCAAACAGGTTGACGAGCAAACTTTTATTAATTTCATCATCAAGGGCATATTCATCGAGCCCCTCTTCTTTTCCCTCTTCCGGCACTTCCTCTATCTGCTCACCTGCTTCACTGAGGATTTCAAGGAATTCATTTTTTTGGGGTGCAATGATCTTTATGAGTTCCTCGATAGTGGATAACGGGCAGTAAGCTACCTCGTATTTTTTAAACTCAGTATTCAGTGGTATTTTTTCTACAATTTTATCAGTAGGGTCAGCAGCCAGAATAACTAAAGTAGTGCGTCTTCCTTGTGCGATTTGATAAGGAAGCACCTTCCTATACAGCAGTTCGCGTTTCAGATCATCAGGGAACTTCGAAAGTATATCTCTGGTATGCTTTATCTGGGTTTGATCCAGTTTATCAACATTGATTTCTACTTTTCTAAACGCATAAAGGTCGGCAAGAAGCCCATAGACATCATCATGTTTAACCTTAAGGTCAGCAACTAGAATATCCTCTAACCTTCTGGGATTGGAAGGGTCCTCATCTGCTTGAATGATAAGAGCTTTATTTAGAACGTCTTTATCAATAACGCCTTTATCAACTAATAGTTTACCTAAGCGCGATTTTCCTAACATATATTTTCCTATACTATTACATGCCTGGTGTTTTGGGAGAAACAGTTGCGATTTCCGCAGAAACAACGGTTAATGCAGTGATCACAATACCAATAAATGCTCCTATAAGTGTTTGGATAGATGAAATTAGATTTTGCATTTTGTAGGTTGTTTCTTTTTCATAAAATTTTGCGATCTGTTGAGCCGCGGTCAGCACATTACCGGTTTCCGAACCTGTTTTGAATCTACTTAAGGTTGTCTGATTAAACACCTTTGCCGCAGCAAGTGCAGGCACAAGGGACATACCTTCTTTCAACATCAGTGGAATAGTTATTTCTTTGATGTTTCTTTCCATGTACGCATTCCTGCATGCCTCGGCTGAAGCTTGAATTGTCTCGATGTTGTTTTCGGCACCAGAATAAATTGCTGCGAAGACACGGCAGAAAATTTCAATACTCGATTTATGCAGGAGCTTTCCTATGACTGGCAGTTTGATGATCATTCTATCCCGCCATACACGCCCATCAGGCGTGCGCCACCAAATCCCCAATACAATGATCGGTATAATGACTAATAATCCCATCCACCACCAATTAGCTGCAAAAAAATCACTCATCTGAAGGGTGGCAGCAGTGAGCTTTGGTACCTCAACACCGGATTTTATAAATAACTGCGCAGTAGTAGGAAAGATAGAAATAATATAGTAAAGCACAGCAGCGATCATTGCCAAAACGGTGAACATAGGAGTCATCAATGCCTGCTTCATACTCTTTTTGTATTCCATATCCCGTTCCATGAACTTGGCTGTTGCGTCGTATACCTCAGCCATATTACCACTCTTAGTGGCAAGGCCAAGCATGTAGGCGGGGAATTTACCAAACACATCAGCATATCGGTTAAAAACTTCTGTTCCTTCCTTACCCTTTTTAAGTTCACTTTCTATTTTTTTCAGCGTGGATCTTAGTGTCGGGTTTGTCTCTTCTTCAGCAAGCATACGCAGGATTTTATCATAGCTCATTTGTTCCTTGAGCAGGAATGAGCTGAGATTGACGAACATGAGGATATTTGCGAAGGATGGTTTGGATTGAAAATCAAAAATTACAGGCTCGATCTTCGCATTTGTATATCCTATTCTTGCAAGTGCCTGTGCGAGTTCAAGCTTAGAAAAAGCAACTTGTTTTCCCTTAACCTTTTTACCGCTTGGCAGTTTTATTTTATAGATGAAGTTTGTTTTTTGGTCAATGTGATTTACAGAAATATTCTGCTTTATTTCAGTATCATG
>Ga0268278_1000292_pt1 | contig 38102 bp, 41 predicted proteins | sample saktaG_3_FD_190135 | JGI IMG/M metagenome (GOLD analysis project Ga0268278, IMG submission 190135) | Saline water microbial communities from Sakinaw Lake, British Columbia, Canada - sak_2010_1_5_55m | ecosystem: Environmental > Aquatic > Non-marine Saline and Alkaline > Saline ...
GGCATTACGGCTATCCAGCTTGATATCAAGCTTCAAGGCGTTTCGCACGAGGTGCTGGCTAAAGCTACGCTGCAGGCCAGGGAGGCTCACCAGGTGATCCTGGATGTTTTGAAGGCGGCCATACCTGTAGTGCGCCCCAACCTGAGCAAGTACGCACCGCGCATGTACAAGATAACCATCGACCCGTCCAAGATCGGGGCATTGATTGGGCCGGGAGGGAAGAATATCAAGGCCATCATCGAGGAGACCAAGACAACCATCGAGGTGTCAAATGACGGCACCGTGGTAATAGGCTCGGCCAGCGAGGAGTCGGCCCAGGCGGCCATACATAAGGTGGAGGGCCTTACGCAGGATGTAGAGGTAGGTGCCATCTACACGGGCAAGGTGACCAGGATACAGAATTTCGGCGCATTCGTTGAAGTACTGCCGGGCAAGGAAGGGCTGGTGCATATCAGTGAACTTGCTGACCATCATGTGGCGCGTGTGGAGGATGTGATCAAAATCGGCGATGAGATTATGGTCAAGGTGACCGAGATCGACCGGCTTGGGCGTATAAACCTTTCGCGCAAAGCAGTTTTTGCTGATCAGGCTGGCGGCGCCCCGGTTGATAAGCCGGCGGCACAGGATAGGCCTCCTATGCCACCCAGGTCACAAGGCGGACCGCCGAGGCCAGGGATGCCACCGCGGGCACGCAGGGACGAGCCCAGATACCATCCGCGCAAGCCTGAATAAGAAAGGGTTGACCGTGCCTGAACGGGAGAGGATAGTGACATGTCTAAAATCAAAGTAGCAGTGAATGGGGCATTAGGCAGGATGGGGCAACAGGTTGTAGGCGCGGTAATGGCTGACACGGACCTGGAGTTGACCGGTGCCGCTGATATCAAGGCGGACCGGGAATACCTGAGCCTGGCTGGATTGACCAGGAAAGTTCCCCTGCACACCAATTTAACATCTCTGATCGAAATGTACCACCCTCAGGTGGTAGTGGATTTCACGGTGCCTGAGGCAGCTATGGGTGCGGCAAGGCTTGCCCTTAAAAATGGTGCCAGTCTGGTAATGGGCACGACCGGCTTGAGCGAAGCCGATTTAAAGGAGATAGACCGTCTGGCGCAGGCTCACAAGAAGGGCGCGGTGGTCGCGGCCAACTTTGCCATTGGTGCCGTAATAATGATACACCTTGCCAGGACGGCCGCAAGGTATTTTGATAATGCAGAGATCATTGAGCTTCATCACGACAGGAAGCTGGATGCGCCTTCAGGAACGGCACTGGCAACAGCCAGGGCTATGGTAAAGGCGCGTGGAAAACCTTTTATCAGCCCGATAACCGAAAAAGAAACTTTAAAGGGCACGAGGGGCGGCCGGTCCGATGGTATATGTATCCACAGCATCAGGCTGCCCGGGCTGGTAGCCAGCCAGGAGGTTATATTCGGAGCCCTGGGCCAAACCCTGTCGATCAGGCATGACACGATAAGCAGGGAGAGTTTTATGCCTGGCGTAATCCTGGCAATTAAGGAGGTAATCAAGCGCCACGGTCTAATTTTCGGCCTGGATGTACTGCTAAATTTGGGAGACTGAAATGAACAACAGTAATAACGGGTATCACGTAGCTATAGTAGGCGCCACCGGCATGGTGGGGCAGGAGTTTATCAAGGTTCTCCTGCAGCGGAAATTCCCCGTGTCGTCGCTGCAGCTTTATGCTTCCGACCGATCGGCCGGCAGGAAAGTTTATGCGGGTCACCATGAGATAGTGGTGAAAGAGACCTCCAGTGACTCTTTCGACAATGTAGATATAGCACTTTTCTCGGCGGGGTCCGAGATCAGCAAGCACTTCGCCCCGCTGGCAGCCAAGGCAGGGGCCCTGGTCATAGATAACAGCGCGGCCTGGCGCATGGACTCTCGCGTACCGCTGGTGGTGCCGGAGGTCAACGCCGAAGATATCAAAAAGCACAGGGGGATTATCGCGAATCCGAACTGCTCTACCATCCAGATGGTGGTAGCCCTGTACCCCCTGCACAAAATTAACCCGATAAAGCGCATAACTGTAGCCACTTACCAGTCAGTTTCAGGGACGGGCATCGCCGCCGTGGAGGAGTTGACCAAGCAGGCTAAGGTAGTGCTGGACGGCGGCAATGTCGTACCGCACGTCTATTCACATCAAATAGCATTCAACCTGCTGCCCGAGATAGATGTCTTCCTTGAGAACGGCTATACCAAGGAAGAATGGAAGCTGGTCGAGGAAACGCGAAAAATCATGCACGCCGAGAGCCTTGCCGTCTCAGCCACCTGCGTCCGTGTGCCCGTATTCATCAGCCACAGCGAGGCCATACAGGTGGAATTTACCGACTATATGTCACCCGAGGAAGCTCGCTCTATCTTGAGCAAGTCCCCGGGTATTAAAGTGCTTGACGATCCCAATGTGAGCCTTTACCCGCAGCCCTGGCTGGCGGCGGGCACTGACGATGTTTACGTGGGCAGGATAAGATCCGATGCCTCCTACCTGAATGGCCTGGTGATGTGGGTGGTATCCGACAATATCCGCAAGGGTGCCGCCCTCAATGCCGTCCAGATCGCGGAGGAGGCAGCCAAGAACAGTTGGGTCAAACATCAAAACAGCAACAAATAGTCGGCGGAGGATGCGATGAAGAAGTTCGGACGTTTGCTGACAGCCATGGTGACCCCCTTCAACACTAAGGGGCAGGTTGATTACACCCAGGCGAAAAAGTTGGCGAGGGCGCTGCTCGAATCTGGCAGCGATGGACTGGTGGTGTCCGGCACCACCGGTGAAAGCCCCACGCTTAATACTGGGGAGAAACTTCAGCTGTTCGAGGAGATCAGGACAGCCGCCGGCAAAAAGGTTACGATCGTGGCAGGCACGGGTAACTACAGTACGCAGGAGAGTATAGACCTGACCAAAGAGGCCGAGAAAACGGGTGTGGATGCCTGCCTGCTGACTGTCCCTTACTACAACAAGCCCAACCAGGAAGGGCTCTATCAACACTTCAAGGCCATCGCCGGGTCAACCCGACTACCTTGTATTGTTTACAATGTGCCATCGCGTACCGTCACTAACCTGGCTGCCCAAACGACCATCAAGCTCAGCAAGATCGATAATATCGTGGGTATAAAAGAGGCCAGCGCCGATTTCGGGCAGATCGCACGCATTATCGACGGTGTGGACAATAATTTCATGGTATATAGCGGCAATGACGCCGATACCTTCCCTATCCTCAACCTTGGCGGCTATGGTGTGATCGGTGTCATCACACACCTGGTGGGCAGGCAGTACAAGAAGATGATGGACCTTTTCTTCAGCGGAAAAATTAAGGAATCCGCCAGGCTGCACCGCAGCTTCATACCGCTGATAAACACCATGTTCATGATAGGCAGTCCCATGCCCATCAAGTATGCCCTGAACTACCTGGGCTTCAGGGTCGGCAAACCACGCCTGCCGCTGGTCGTGCCTGATGAGAATACCCGCGCTGCCATTGAGCAAACACTCAAGAACTATACTATAGACCTGCCGCTTAAATAGCCACGGGAGTCACCCCGGGTTGAGGTTTGGCCGCCCGTAAGCACGCGGCGAGGATAAATATAAAGGCGAGTAGTCACGACCAGGGATAATGTCCTCTGCGTTTGGAAGCCCACTTATCAATACCCTCGCTCCTGATCAGCTCCAGGTGGCACGCGAGATTGGGGTGGAACTTGAGCAGCGGTTCAAGATGCCGGCAGGTCTTATATTCCCCACATTCCCAGCATCCGTAAAAGCCTTTTTCAATGGCGCAATTTCTCACGGCGCAGCGCCCTCCCTTCCAGCCCCCGCCCTCGCGGCAAAGCGATGGGCACTCCAGCCCCCTGATGGCCTTCAGCGCATCCAGAAATTCGGCGTAGTGGCTGAAGGCTGAGTTGGCCTCCGACCAGTAGGTCTGGCCTGCTTTCAGCCCGGCATACTTATCAAATTTCAAATCCTCAAGAAGATCTTCCAGGCGGCCCGCAAGCCTGTAAATCTCGGTCTTCGAAGGGATGCAGTCTTTACAGTAAAGGCCGCAGTAGGAGGTCAAACGGCTATCATCAGGCATAGCACATCAGATTACGTTTTTTATAACTATGCTCTGGTCGCGACGGGGCCCTATGGAGATAATGTGGAAATGACACCCGATAAGTTCTTCGAGGCGCCTGATGTACCTGCGCGCGTTGCGCGGCAGTTCCCCCGCCTTGCGGGCATTGCTGGTGTTGACCTTCCAGCCGGGCAATTCTTCGTATACGGGCACACACCTCTCAAGAGCCGTTGCATCTGCGGGGAAGCGGTCAACCGTCTTGCCCCCTATTTTATATCCTATGCATATCTTCACGGTATCCATCTCGTCCAGCACATCCAGGCGGGTTAGTATGCCGCTGGTAAAGCCGTTAAGGTTAGTACTGTAGCGCCCCACCACGGCATCAAACCATCCGCAGCGTCGCGCCCTTCCTGTGGTGGTACCATACTCGTGGGCACGTTGTCTGATATACTCACCGACCTCGTCTTTGAGCTCGGTTGGCATGGGACCGCCTCCCACTCGGGTAGTGTATGCTTTGAAAATACCTACAACACGGTCGATCCTGCGTGGGTTGATGCCTGATCCCATACAGGCGCCCGCGGCAAGCGGTGAGGACGATGTTACAAAAGGATAGGAGCCGAAATCCGTGTCGAGCATGGTGCCCTGGGCACCCTCAAGAACGATATTGCGGCCACTCTCCAGGAGGTCGTTGATCATGGAAGTAGTGTCCTTGATATAAGGCGCCAGGCGCACTGCGTATGCGGAATACTCCTGGAAAACCGTATTGAAATCCAGTGCGGCAGCATTATAAAGCCTGGTGAGGATCTCGTTTCTGTTTTCAATCAGGCTGGACAGCCGCAACCGGAAGGTATCCGTATCGATGATATCACATGCCCGTATGCCCTTGCGGGCTGTTTTATCAGCGAAGGCAGGCCCGATACCCTTACCGGTTGTACCTATAGCAGCGGGCCCGCGCTTCTCCTCATCCAGCCTGTCCAGCAGGATATGCCATGGCATGATGAGGTGTGCGCGGTCGCTGATATGCAGGTTTTCGGTATGAACACCCTTCGCTTTAAGGTTGTCTATCTCTTCCAGCAACACCCTGGGATTTATGACGACACCATTGCCGATGATGCATGCCGTTCGAGGGTAGAAAATGCCGGACGGCACAATATGGAGCTTGAACTCACCCCCCGGATTGATGACCGTGTGGCCGGCATTATCGCCGCCGGAAAAACGTATGACGGCGTCCGCCTTCTCGGCCAATAGGTCCACTATTTTACCCTTACCTTCGTCGCCCCACTGGGCGCCAATAACAGCTACAACTGACATTTTATTAATCCTGAAACAGACATACTTGCAGACTTAATTACACAAATAATGGAAAAGGTGAATTGCAATTATCAACCCCGGGACATATACTGCTTACCCCAGAAGTGGAGGAGAGTGCCGCCGCCTAATATCAGCGCTGTAAGGCCTGCAAGCACAGTAAGGAATACGAGCATAGGCATATCCACATTTATCCAGCGCATGCCTGCCGCCGCCAGGCCGATGCCGGTTATCATCCATGCAAGCACCAGCACAGCAAGGTAAGTGAGGCTCGCCTCGAATACCCGGTCACTCATAGCATTGACCTATTTGTATATACTCCTTATTATTTTCTTGCCTGCCGCCAGACGTGTGCAAAACGCTGCCCGACGGTCACAAAAGAAAGGACTACCACTATGGCCAGTGCTATGAACACCTGGTTTAAGAGCAGTCCAAGCGCTAATATTATAACCCGCTCAACACGCGTAAACAAGCCAACCGTGCAATCGATATTAAGCCCCTCTGCTCTGGCCCTGATATAACTGGTCAGGAATGACCCTATCATGGCCAGGAATATAAGCACAAGTTGCAGCGTAACGTCATGAGGCCATACTCCGGGGTTGGTAATGAAGATAAAGCTTAGAAAAAGCGCGCCCTCTGTAATTCTGTCAACAGTAGAATCAAAAAGCGCCCCGAAACTAGAGGTCTTTTCCATATAGCGGGCAAGGGCGCCGTCCAGTAAATCAAACAACCCGGCCAATAGAAATATAAGGGCGCCTGCCACAAGATGGCCGAAACCTATGATCACCGCTGCCACCAGATTAATGACCAGCCCAATAGCGGTCATGATGTCAGGCGTTAGCCCCAACCTGCTGATGAGCGGGACAAGGGGGTCGGTGATTAAGCGGCCTGCTTTCCTGCGTAAGTCCTGGAAACTAGACATATCTTCATCCTTTTAGATTTGCGGAGGTGGATGTGTAGTAATCGACAACCTGCCGGCTAACGTTTTCCCAGCTGTACTTGTTGGCCGTGGCCACTCCCCTCTCCGCTATCGCCAATCTCAATTGCCTGTCGGTCAGTAGTCTTAATAAAGCGTCTGCCAGCTCGCGCGGGTTCCTTGGACTTGCCAGCAAACCATCCTGACCGTGCGTTATCACACTGGCATAGCCCGGTATATTGGTTGCAACCACCGGTGTGCCGCTGGCCATGGCCTCCAGTAGAACTATGCCAAAGCTCTCACCACCGGTGGCAGGGGCACAGAATATGTCGGCCGTGCGGTAAAACGCGGGCAGATCGGGAAAGGTGACATAATGCGTGAATACTGCGCGGTCGTCCAGCAATGTTTTGGCCATGATCTTATACTGGAAGCGCAACCTGATACCGGGGCCGGTAATAATAAGCCGGAAGTGAGGAAAATCCTTTTTTACCAGGGAACATGCCCGAATTAAGTCGCCCACACCTTTGCGTTCTTCCAGCCTGCCCACGAAGAGTATATTAAGTTTGTCGTCTTTAAACTCGGTCCTGGCCGGGCCATCAGGGTTGAAATGATGGATATCCACACCATTTGGGATAATGCGGTAATCAGCCGGAAGATATTTTGATATATAGTCTCTGGCCGGCTGCGAGACGGCGATTTTTCCGTGCATTTTAGCACCGAGTTTACGCATGGTAGAGCGGTTCAGCCAGTATATGCTCGATTTTTCATGGCATGCATGGAAAGTACCAATGTTGATTGCCTGTGACTCGATGAGGGTGCTCAGACATAGCATAGGGATAAAAGGTTCATGCAGGTGGATTACATCAAACAATTCCCTGTCCAATACACGCCGCACCTGATAAGGCAGCCACGGGGAGAGCGCGATTCGTGCGGTCGTACCGCCATAGGGAATGGGTATCGGCCGGCCGACGGGTGTGACCTCCTCGTCGAAATAGCGCACGCTTTTCCTGCGCACGGGGGCTATGATCTTGACGGCGTGGCCCATCAAGTGCAGGTGGTGGGCCAGGTATGACACGTGGTTGATGACGCCGCCCGGATGGGAGTAATCATATGGCGAAACCAGGCCGATTTTCATTGTCCTGCCGTATCAGAGCCCTTCCCGCTTGCTTTCCCTTACTCAGCGCCTGCTGGCTTTATGCCGGTTCCGGCAGGCAGATAGGCCTCTGCTGTTCCTGCCCTGAGATAAACTGCTCCACGCGCCTGCGGGCTTCATCGTCCGAATACTGGATGGGTGGGGATTTCATGAAATAGGAGCTGGGGGCTACGATAGATCCGGCCAGGCCGCGGTCTCTGGCTATCTTGAGGCAGCGGACGGCGTCGATAACCACGCCCGCCGAGTTGGGGCTATCCCATACCTCAAGCTTGCATTCCAGGTTGAGTGGCACATCGCCGAAGGTACGGCCCTCCATCCTGATATGGCAGAACTTGCGGTCCAGCAGCCACGGTACATAATCGCTGGGGCCGACGTGTATATTATCTGGATTTATCTCATAGTCTAACTGGGAAGTTACGGCATTGGTCTTAGATATCTTCTTGGATTCAAGACGCTCGCGCTCCAGCATATTGTAGAAGTCGGTGTTGCCCCCGAAATTGAGCTGGTAGGTGCGCTCCAGCTTGACCCCGCGGTCCCGGAAAAGCCGGGTAAGTACGCGGTGCACTATAGTGGCGCCGACCTGTGACTTGATATCGTCTCCGATAACCGGCATGCCGGCTTCCTGGAAGCGGTTGTGCCAGTATGGCTCCCGCGCGATAAAGACGGGTATGCAGTTTACCAGTCCCACGCCAGCATTGAGAAGCTGCTCGACATACCACTTGGTCGCCTCTTCGCTGCCCACCGGCAGGTAGTTGATGGCCACATCAGCCTTGACCTCTTTGAGTATGTTAACGATATTGGCGGTGGGACCGGGAGCCTTCTCGATGATTTTGCCCAGGTACTTACCCAAGCCGTCATGGGTCATGCCGCGTATCACCTTGACGCCCGTAGTGGGAACATCACAGAATTTATAGGTATTGTTGGGAGCAGTGAAGATAGCCTCCGCAAGGTCCTTACCTACCTTATTGCGGTCGATATCAATGGCCGCCACGAAATTAATATCCTTAATGTGGTAGCCTCCCAGGTTGATATGCATGAGTCCCGGCACAAACTCGTCGTCCTTGGCTTTTTTGTAATAATGTACGCCCTGGACGAAAGAGGAAGCACAATTGCCAACCCCAATAATGGCTACGTTTATTTTCCCCATCTGGTTAACTCCTTGCCGGCACAGGAAAAGTGCTCATTTATGATCCTGGCCGCTATCTTTAAGCATCTCTTTAATGATCCGTCGTGGTCTCACGAGCCACATGGGAATCATGGACTCGTGCAATATCTTATCTGCCACACTGCCCAGCACCCAGCGGGCGATGCCGCTCCTGCCGTGTGTGGACATGGCTATGAGATCTGCCTTTTCTTCCCTGGCAACATCAATGATCCTGGCTGCGGGGTCGCCTGATACGATCCGGACTTCCACCTCCAAACCCCTGGCGCTAAGTCGGGTATTGACCTTATCGAGATATTTCTGGCCTGCGTCGTGCATGGCTTTAACGAAGTCGGCGAATTCGGGGCCCAGCCAGCGTGCTTCGACAGCGTGAGGGGCCGGCAATACGTGGACCAGCACTAAAGAGGCACCGGTTTTAAGGGCTATGGCTTCGGCATCATGCATGGCCGCCCCGCCCGTCTCCGATCCATCAAGCGGAGCCAGGATACGCTTGAAAGCCGCCTTCCGGTCCCTGTCCACTTCCCTTACCTGTTTGCTATGTATCCCTAGAACAGGCACGGCAGCCCGCGAGACCACTTTTTCAAATACACTTCCCAGCCACCATCTGCGCAGGCCGCTGAGGCCGTGCGTAGCCATGATGATAAGGTTCACATGGTGCTCAGTTGCATAGTTCAGAATATTCTCGGACGGCCCTCCGTATAGCACCTGAGCTTTGGCCTTAATTTCACGTCCAGGTGCTGTGATCTCTGTATAATCAAGCAATTCCTGCTGGAGGGTGCTGAAGAGCAGCACAGCCCTGCAGGTAATGTCATTTTTCTGGAGGTGATCGACGGCGTGGTGCACGTAGCTGTCCAGTAGCTGATTGACCCGGCGCTTTCTGCTGCCGAGTCCGACTCCCAGGATATCAACCTCTGAGTCAAACCTGCTGGCAATGTCCCTGACGTATGGAATCACAGTCTCCGCCTCGGTGGAACCATCGAGCGGGACGAGTATTTTTTTAAACATGTTAGCTAAAAATCCGCCTTATTATAACAGATTATTCAGTTGTCCTTGTATTACGTGCGATTTTTATGCTAATTTATAGTGTGATATATGACTTCCACTCACATACTACCCACAGCGATGGCGCCCTTTCCACGCTGGAGTTGATCAGGCGTGCCGCGGTGAGAGGATATGCGGTTATAGCGGTTACGGACCATATGGGCCTCGGTTCGCTGGAGAGAGTCATTAAAGAAGTGAGTCGGGACTGTGATCTGGCCAGTTCGTACTGGAACATTGTGGCTATGCCGGGTGTTGAACTTACACATGTGCCCCATCAGGCTATAGACGGTTTGGCGAAGAAAGCCAAAGAGCTTGGAGCATCAGTGGTGGTGGTTCACGGCGAATCACCCGTTGAGCCGGTAGAGGAAGGGACAAACCTTGCCGCTGCCAGGTCAAAATTTGTCGACATCCTGGCGCACCCGGGCCATATAACGCCTGAGGTTGCTGAGATTGCTGAAAAGAGCGGGGTTTTTGTCGAGATCACTACAAGGCGGGGGCACTGTGCCACAAATGCTCACGTAGCGAAGATAGCTCGTAAAGCAGGAGCCCTGATGCTGCTAAATTCGGACAGTCACGATGAGGACGATCTACTTACGGATACACTGGCAAGGGAAACTCTCCGCCAGGCTGGTATCAGTGGCCGGGAGTTAAAGCAGATACTTGAACACAACCCGGTGAAGCTTCTTGAAAAGATCAGGCGGCAGACCTGAAAACACGATTAAGAAATTTGCAGTTTAGCCCTTGCCGATGCGGTATACCTTGGTCCCGCAAATGGGGCAAACACCTTTGATTGCCGGCCGTCCATTCTTTAATTTCACACTCTGCGGGTTCTTGATTTCAACCTTTTTCCTGTCCTTGAAGCAGTAAGCCTGGGTCATAGGTCACCTCCTGAAGCTATTTTATAGCTCTTAAGGCTAATATAGCCAATACCGATAGGTATGTCAAGCATTTGCAGAAATGGATGAGGCTAATACTCCGCGGTTTTACAGGTTGAAGACTTTCTGAGGGTGCCATAGCCCGCTTTCCGTCACGAATTTCATTACGGCCAGCAGGCGCCCCTTCGTGGTGTAGGCGCAGCAACGACCCTTGGAGCAATCACCCTGTATATGGAGGGGTATGTCCAGGCCTTTCTCCAGGCTCCCGGCTTGCTCTGTGTCAAGGTATATCTTATCAATACCGGTCAGGGCAAGATCGAGAGGGTGAAGCAGTTGTTCGATACGGCCTTCATCGGCCGCCTTATGCAGCTCATCGACGGAGATAGCGTCAACTATCTTGAAAGGTCCGTAGGAGGTACGTTCCAGGTCTTTGAGGTAAGCGCGGCAGCCGATGTGCTCGCCAAGGTCGTTTGCCAGCGAGCGCATGTATGTGCCTTTGGAGCAGGAGATTTTTAGTTTCAGGTATGGAGGGTCAAATCTCACTACCTGAATTTGATAGATTTGAACCCTGCGTGGCTGGAGGATCACCTCTTGGCCGGCTCTAGCGAGTGCGTAGGACTTCCTACCGCTGACCTTGACTGCACTGAATGCGGGTGGCACCTGGTCTATGGCGCCTTCGAATGATTGCAGTACACCTTTTATCATCGCAGGAGATATATCAGGCAGCGGACTGCGGCCGGTGATGCGGCCTTCCCCGTCATATGTATCGGTGCTGGTGCCCAGCTCGATCCCGGCCACGTATTCCTTGGGACACTCCAGCAGGTATTCAGCTACGCGAGTGGCCTGTCCCAGACACACGGGGAGCACTCCACTGGCGGCGGGATCGAGCGTGCCTGCGTGTCCTACGCGCCTTTCGCCGCTCAGGCGGCGGACACTGGCCACAATGCTGAATGATGTGCAGCCGGCCGGCTTATTTACGTTTAGCAGCCCGTTTAAGCCCATCCGCCCCTCCTTTACTATCCTCTGCTGCCACTTTATCGATGAGGCGAACCAGGTTAACACCATGCTCTATAGAGTCGTCAAATTCGAAACTTAGTTCGGGTGTAACTCTGATATTAAGACGGTGGGCCAGTTCACGCCTCAGATAGCCCGCCGCTGAGTTGAAGCCTTTTAACACCTCGTCCCGGTCCATCGAGCCGCCCAGCGTGCTGAAAGAAACCCGCGCACTCTTGAGGTCACTGGAGATCTCGACTCCTGTCACACTGATAAGGCCGTTGAGCCTAGGATCGTTGATGTGCTTTTGCAGAAGGTCGCTGATCTCGGCCTGGATCAAATGGTTTAACCGTTCTGTACGCCTGGTCATGGCATGCTCCGGAGATATATTTGCGTCAATGGGTCCGGCATAATCAGCAGAAACTGCTATCAGTCCACTTTTTCCTGGCGGACGAATTGCAGGATATCACCGACCTCGAAATCATTAAAGCTTTCAAGCTTTACCCCGCATTCCAGCCCCGTCGACACCTCCTTGACATCATCTTTAAAGCGTCTCAGGCCTGCCACACGAGATTCAGCTATCATCTTGCCGGCACGTATGATCCTGACCTGCGAGTCGCGCGTGGCCTTGCCCTCCTTGATCTGAGAACCGGCAATTTTGCCCTTCTTGCCGGCTTCGAAAACAGCGCGTACCTCGGCCTGGCCGGCCACGACGTCGACGTACTCGGGCTCGAGCAGTCCTTTTAGCGCCTTTTCCACATCTTCAATGAGCTTATAAATCACGTTGTACTGGCGTATGCTGATCTTCTCCTGCTCGGCCATGCGGGTCGCACCGGTTTCCGGCTTGCTATTGAAGCCTATGACCACTGCCCGTGAGGCTGCTGCCAGCAAGATATCGCTCTCAGTAATGGCTCCGGTGCCCGTATGAATAACCTTGACCCTGGTTCTGTCATCGCTCAGCCGCTCCAGTGAGTCTTTGATTGGTTCGATACTGCCGTGGACATCGGTCTTGAGGATTATATTAAGCTCTTTGATCTCACCGGAACTGGCCTGCGCAGCCACCGATGTCAGGCTTACGCCCCTGGCCGTTGTGGTGGCCAGCCCGGCATTCCTATTTTTCTCGATCAGGGATTTGGCTTCCTTTTCATCGCTTACCACCTGGAAGATCTGGCCGGCGTCAGGCACAGAATTCATTCCCAGTATCTCCACCGGCGTTGCTGGCCCCGCTTTACGCATGTTTTTCCCATCATCGTCAAACATTGCTTTGATTTTGCCTGCCACAGTACCTATGATAAGATTATCACCTGTCTTGAGGAGGCCTTTCTGTATCAGCAGGGTAGCCACGGGGCCACGGCTTTTATCCAACTTCGCCTCAATAACTATACCGTCAGCCGGGCAATCCATTTCAGCTTTGAGCTCCAGCATGTCAGCTACCAGCAGCAAGTTTTCCAGCAGGTCGTCTATGCCCTGCCTCTTCTTGGCCGAAACCGGAACGCAGATAATATCGCCGCCCCATTCTTCGATAACCAGTCCCAGGTCTGCAAGCTGCTGCTTGATGCGGTCGGGATTTGCGTTGGCCTTATCGATTTTGTTGAGGGCTACAACTATGCTCACACCTGCTGCGCGCGCATGGTCAATCGCCTCGATAGTCTGCGGCATAACGCCATCGTCCGCAGCCACCACCAGGACGGCTATATCCGTCGCGCGGGCGCCGCGGGCGCGCATGGCAGTAAAAGCTTCATGCCCGGGAGTATCGAGGAAAGTGATCTTACGGCCCTTCATTTCGACCTGGTATGCGCCGATATGTTGAGTGATGGCTCCCGCCTCTCCGGCAGCCACGTTGGTCTGACGGATGGCGTCCAGCAGGCTCGTTTTGCCGTGATCTACATGGCCCATGATGGTTATCACCGGCGGGCGCGTGTGCAGTTTAGCGCCCATGGAGGATACCTTTTGCCTGTCCTGGGCGGCGACCAGCAGCTTTTTAGCAGTGAAGCCGAAGTCTGCAACTAACCTTGATGCGACTTCGTAGTCGAGAGACTGGTTGATGTTGGCCATTATGCCATTGCGCATTAGTTGCTTGATGATCTCAATGCCGCTGACACCCATCTGGTCAGCAAGCTGCTTGACTGTTATAACCGGGGGCAGCCCTATCTGAGGTGTGCCGGCCATATTGTCACCCGGGGCTTGTTCCTGCCTGTTTTTCATCGGATATCTTCCTTTTTTATCAGGCTTCTGCCGTATTCAAGCAGCAGCAGCCGGTTTTCCACAGACAATTTTGTGCGCAACCCATATTCTACGCGGTTGTTTTTCAATCCCTTTTCCCAGCACTCGCTTGACTGGCAGAGATAGATGCCTCGCCCCGGCTTTTTACCGCTCAGGTCGGTTTCAATGATGCCGCCCGAACATACCAGCCTGACGAGCTCCCGTTTTCCTGCCTTCCTGCGGCATGTAATACAGGTTCGCTCCGGCACATGCCTGGTTCTAGGTTGCTGCAGCTTATTTTTAACTCTCAAAGTCTTCATCTTCATAATACGTTTTCTTCTTGACCTTGGTTTTCTTAGCCTTGACGCCTGCGTCCTTGCCCTCGCCTTCTTTCTTGGGTATTTCTTTTTTCTTTGGTTTCCCGTTCCTGCCGGCCAATATCTCCTCTGCAAAACGAATCTTCGACGGCTGCGATGTCAAAGCTGCATCAACAGGCATCAGTATCTCAATACCGGCGCCTGCGGCCTGCCCCTCAGCTTCTGTCGCGTCGGCAGCAACTTCAGATTCCTCTTCTACACCGGTTAAGGCCTCTGCCGCGGTTTCTTCATACGGTTGCAGCCCCTCGGCTACCAGCTGTTCCTGATCCTGCTCAATTGTTTCGAGCTCTGTAACTGTCTCCTTGTGTACCGCCTTCTCGGCCTCCATCTCGGAGGCGCTCTTGATATCAATGCGCCAGCCTGTCAACTTGGCGGCAAGGCGGACATTCTGTCCCTCCTTGCCTATAGCCAGAGAGAGGTGTTTGTCCGGCACCTTGACCAGGGCGGTGGTCTCTTCCGCATTAGGAGTAACGCTTAGTACCTGAGCCGGGCTGAGTGCATTAGCTATGAAGGTTCGAGGATCATCGGACCACTGTACTACGTCGATCTTCTCTCCGCTGAGCTCATTGACTATATTCTGTATGCGTATTCCGCGCAATCCCACGCAACAGCCTACCGGATCGATATTACTTTGTCGCGAAAATACGGCCACCTTGCTGCGGTAACCAGCCTCCCTGGCCACGCCCTTGATCTCTACAGTGCCTGCCGCGATCTCCGGTATCTCGAGTATCAGTAGATCCCTTAACAGATTGCGATGTGCCCTGGAAGCAATCACCTGCGGTCCCCTGGTAGTACGGGCAACCTCCACTATATACAGCTTGAGGCGTTGCCCCTGGCGGTAACGCTCTGTAGGCGTCTTCTCATTCTGGGGTATAACTGCCTCGGTCTTACCTATATCAATGACGACATGTTCAGGCGTAACACGCTGAACGGTGCCTGTGACGATTTCGCCCTCTTTGCCCACATACTCCTCGTAGATAGCCCCGCGCTCCGCATCATGTAGCTTCTGGAGTATAACCTGCTTGGCTATCTGGGCAGGTATGCGCCCGGCATTAGGGGGAAGCAGTTCGGTGACGACAGAATCGCCGGCCTTGAGAGTTTTATCCTTCTTTTTAGCATCTTTGAGAGAGATCTCGCGGTACTCGTCTTCGGGCGCTTCGGAGACCAACTTTTTAAGTGTAAGCTTGACCTCACCTGATACAGGATGGATCTTGACCGAAATATCCTCACCATGGGTGAATGACTCTTTCCTGTAGGCAGAAACCATGGCTGATTCCAGCGCCGTGAGGACGATCTCCTTGGGCAGGTTTTTCTCCGCCGCAAGCTGCATGAGGGCATTCATAAACTCGGTCTTTACCATCGTGGCCAAACTCCCTCAATATGCATTTTTTCTCAATAAAAAAGTGGGTACCAGGACCCACTTTTCGGACAAGTATTGAATTCATAAAAATCGTATCACAGATTAAATGAAAATGCAAATACTTGCGTACGGCGTTTTGCCCCGCGGCAATAACGTGTTGTAGCGCTGGAAGGTTAACCGGTTGAGCCGGGCGGAAGGCTTATCTTAAGCTTCTCCAGTGATCGCTGCAGGGAGCGGTGTCTGATGGCATCCAAAATCACCTTACCATGCCAATCGAATGTGATATCCGGGGAGGCCAGCAGGGATTCATGTATACCGTGGCGCTGGATGACATGGAAAATGTGCTCGGCCTGTTTATCGGTCAAGCCCTGATAGAAGCGGTGCGCCCAGTAATCTATGTCCAGCTCGCGCTTGAGAATTTTATGCCAGCGTTTTTGATAGATCGACAGTCGCCTGGCTGACAAGTCGTTAAGCTTGAGAGATTCGTCAAGAGTTCGTACGGCCTGCCCAGCACAGATAAGGCTGAAATATATGCCTCCACCCGTGGTCGGTTTGGCCTGTCCCGCTGCATCTCCGACCACTAAGGTGCGGTCGGCGTAAGTCCTGGCGAGAGGCCTTAGCGGAATGGCGCCGTAATTGATGCGGTGTAAGGAAGGAAGGATTTTCCCTTGCCGTTCGAGCATTTTTAAAAATTCGTTGATTAACGGTCCCGGGTTACGGTTACACAAAAGGCCGGCCTTGGCCTGTCCTGGCACAGTCGGCACCAGCCAGGCAAAGAATCCCGGTGCTATGCGTCTGCCGGAATATACTTCCACCTCATCGATATTCTTACAAGCTACTTCAGTCTGGCCGCCCTGCGCGAATTCGCTGATATTGCCCATGCCCATTTGCCTGGTAAGGCCTGCCGACGTCCCGCAGGCGATCACAACAGCCCTGGCAGGCAATTCCAGTAGACCAGAGTCACATGTTGCCTTAACCAGTGTGCAGGATTCGTCACTGCGCAAGCTTGAGGCAAAAGTGGAAAAAAAATAGTCGGCTCCATTATGCCCGGCCTGTCGCGCCATCATGCGGTCGAGTGCGGGACGGTCCAGTATATAAGCTTGAGTGGTATCACGCTCGACCCGGACATGGTCGCCCAAGGGTGAAAAAATTGTGGCCGATCGCGCCTCGCGCTGGATGACGCTTCGAGTCCCGGGCAACATATCAAGGCAGGCCTGGCTGATTATTCCAGTGCAGCTTGATTTAGAGCCAGGGCCCTGATTTTTCTCCAGCACGGCTATGGAGTAACCCAGGAGGGCAAGCTCTGCTGCCGTATAGCTCCCGGCGATACCGCCGCCGATTACAATAACGTCATACATAGTTAGATCCCGGCAGATTCAGTCAGCGAATAAAGACAGCCCAGATTAGAAACGGCGGCTATTTTGCCTGTAACCCGCCGAACCTGCGCTCCCTCTTTCCGTAGTCTACCAGCGCTTTTTCCAGCTCGGCGTGGCCGAAATCAGGCCATAGCACGGGCGTGAAATAGAGTTCTGCATAGGCCGACTGCCAGATCAAGAAATTGCTCAGTCGCATCTCGCCGCCTGTCCGTATAAAAAGGTCCGGGTCGGGCATACCTGCCGTGTACAGGCACCCTGAGAAAAGGCTTTCGTCCAGGCTATCAGGTTTTATGCGGCGGCGTGCGATCTCCTGTACTGCATTGATGATTTCGCTCCTGCCCCCGTAATTGAAAGCGATGTTAACCGTCAGACCGGAGTTATTTCTGGTCAGGTCGATGGCAGCCCTGGCTTTTTTCTGAATTTCCTGCGGCAGCCTGTCTTCTTTGCCCAGGTGACGGATGCGTATATTCTGCTCGTTGGCTATTTTAACAGCCTGGTCGAGATTTTCCGAGAGGAGCCTGATGATCCCTTCAACCTCTGCCCTGGGCCGGTTCCAGTTTTCGGTCGAGAAAGCATAAAGGGTCAAGTAAGGGATGCCGTAGGTGGCAAACATCTCCACGAAATCGCGTGTATGCAGTGCACCATGTTTATGGCCATACAAGCGTGGTTTGCGCCTTTTTGCGGCCCACCTGCCGTTACCATCCATCACGATGGCAACATGCTGTGGCAATCTGCGTCCCTTCGATGACCCTGTCAACGCCCCTGTCCCCCACCCGGGTCCTTATCTACACGTATTTCACCTGATCCGACAGGTTTTTTGAGATACTGCTGGCCGGGCTGGTGCAAAACAATAGTATCGGGCTCGAGGTCGCTGGCAAGACAGACGTGCGAACCTACAGTGGAGTTGGGGCCGACCTTGCGACCCGGCAGAATGCCTGAATTTATACCTGTTTTGCTGTCATCCCCGATGATGGCTCCGAAATGGTCCCTGCCGGTTGATACTCTTTGGCCCATATATTTAACCGGTATATCCGCCTGGTCGAAACGGAAGTTAGCCGTTACGCTGCCTGCCCCGAAAGAACAGCGGTTGCCGATGATGGAATCGCCGATATAAGAGGAGTGAAACCAGCAATCATCACCGGTATAGGAACCCTTAATTTCGGTCGAGAAACCGACCACGCAATTTGCGCCGATATGACTGTATTCCCTGACAAGGGCGTTGTTCCCTATCACAGTGTTGGAACCGATGTAAACCGGACCACGCACCACGGCATTCTCGAGTATGCGTACGTTTTTTCCAATTATGGCCTTGCCGGCCACCGTAGCCCGTTCAGATATGGAGAGCGACGGGTCAATCTTGCCCGTGGAAGCATCGAGGAAGTACCTGACTATATCGAAAATATGCCACGGATATTTGATGGGAGCCCAGAAGCCGTCGTACTGTACCACCTTGATTTTGTGGGCGTGCCTGACCATGCCATCCATTGCACATTCGTAGACATCGTCCCTAGTGGTTTTGACGATGTCTATGTATTCGAAAAGCTTGTGCATATCGGTATGCAGATGCAGAAGTATATTGATCAGATTGCTTGGCTCTGTGCCCGGCTCGGGCTTTTCTACTATCCGCGTAAGGTCGCTATCCGCGTTCACTGCCAGGTACCCTCCGGGAAAATACTGCGGTACCTCGTACCCGATAATGTAGGACATGGCAGACTGGCTACGGTATGCATCCAGCAGAGCGCGGTAAGCAGCGCCGTCGAAAACATCATTGGGATTGACCACCAGTACTGCGCTGTCAAGGATGGGGGCAGCGGACTTCAGGGCATCGGCGATGCCCAGGGGTTGGGACTGGACTACGAATTCGAATTTAGCCCCGGTTATGGACCCGGCTATTTGTTTAATACGCTGCATATTGCCGGGGTTTCCGACCATGACGAAATCCTTAAGGCCTGTTTTACAGGCCAATTCCACCTGGTGTTCCAGCAGTGATTTTCCCACGAAATCAAGCAGGAACTTGTCCTCTGTAATGGGGAACATCCTTTTGCCAATGCCCCCGCAGAGAAAGACCACTTTCATGCGGTTTTCCTTTTTGCAGCATCCTTGAGTATGGTAAGTCCCATATTAAGAAGGCTGCGAGCGTACTGCTGGCTCCCCGCTTCTGCCATGATGCGTATGGCAGGTTCGGTGCCGCTGGCACGTATCAGGAGCCAGCCCTCAGTGAATTCAAAGCGCAGGCCATCGAGGTCATTCAAATAGACCGCGCTCAATTTATCCGCCTGTTGCCTGACCCTTGCCACGACTTCGGTCTTGTTTTCGTTGGAGCAGGCTATTTTTTCCTTGAAAAAAAACAGTGGTGGCAGGGTGGTAAGGTAGGAGCGGATATCGCTTGCCTGACTTATCGAACCCAGCAGGGTTAGAGCAGCAAAGATGCTGTCCGGATAGTAGCCGGCCTGTGGCAGTATGTAGACACCTACAGATTCTACACCGAGTGCAGCATTGTTATCGCGCGCCAGGTGCGCGGCGTAGACGTCTCCCACCCTGCCCCTGATAACTTTTCCGCCGAGGTCTTTAATGGCCAGGTCAAGCAGCATGCCGCTCTCGATAGTGGTGGCTACTGTTTGCTTGCCTGAAGATTTGATGGCCGCCCTCGAAATGAAGGCGATCATTTCGTTGAATCCGAGAAATCCCTGGTGGTCGCAAAAAACTACGCGGTCGGCATCACCGTCGAAACATATTGCAAGGTCGGCATTCTTCTGCCGCAGGAACTTGATCGTCTGCTGCAGCGTGTCTTCTTTCGGTTCAGGGCTGCGCCCGGGGAAGCGCCCGTCCGGTGTATCGTTAATTGTAAAGACGTTGAATCCCATCTGTCTGAAAATATCGCCGACCAGGCCGGATGCAGCGCCGTTACCCGGATCTATCAGCAGCTTCAGCCCAAAATTGAAGTTCCAGCCCTTTACAAGGGCTTTAATGAATTGGATATACCTATCTCTCATACGAGGGAAATGTTCAACAGCCCCGGCCTTACCGGTTCTGAAAGAGCCACTGTAATAAATTTTTTCCACCTCTTCTTCCTGGGTCCGGCTGTAACCTATGGCGTCGTGGTTGAAAAGCTTGATGCCGTTGAACTCAGGTGGATTGTGCGATGCAGTAATCATTATGCCGGCATCGAAACTCATTTCGCGCGTGAGCAGGGCCAGGGCTGGCGTAGGAACAATGCCTGCCTGGGCTACGTTGACGCCCGCACCTATCAATCCCTCGGTCACGGCCGCCCTGATCAGCTCCCGGCTCAGACGGGAATCCATGCCAAGGCAAACAGCTGCACCAGCAGGAAGCAGTGTACCCAGCGCGCTGCCCACATTTTTGCATAATTCGGGAGTCAGGTCCTGGTTGACCACACCCCTGACCCCGCTGGTGCCGAAAAGAGCCCTGTTCATATAATCCCGTTTGCAGTATATGAGTATTGGTACTTGATAGTAATGCCTCTGCCTGCAGATGTCAATCAGACGCTGTGCGGCGGCACGTGGTCCGGCTATCCAAGGCAACTTGTCTGGGGAGCTACTGAGAACAATAATCGGGGCATGCGGGCATGTAAATATCTTGACGTATATTGTATAATGCATAATTGTGGTCGGATGCAGGGTTTCAGCTTTAGTGGGGCCATGTTCAAATAATGCTGCTCCGTATATTTGGGAGTCCAGTGGTCGGGAAAAGCAGCAGTCTGAAATATAAAAAGAGAAGGAGGTGTCAGCTTTAGATCGAAGCAGTCATTACGATTCTGATGTAGTCCGCGGGGGCTATATATTTCAGCCGGTTTGCGTCTCAGGGAATTATTAATTAAAAGGAGGTCTGTTGGATGAAAAGGTTTTGGTTTATATGCTTTGTAAGCGTTATTTTAGTATCCTTGATTTTGCCGGCCTGTGCCGCGCCTAAAGTAGACGTGATTAAAATCGGTGTCATTGGGCCGATGAAGTTCATGGAAGGTGAAAACCATTGGAACGGAGCCGTTTTGGCACGCGATCAAATCAATGCCGCCGGCGGCGTAGATCTGAACGGAAAGAAATATCAGATCGAGCTGATTAAGGCGGACAGCAACGAGATATTGAACCCCACCGAAGCAGCATCAGCCATGGAGAGGCTGATAACAGTGGATAAGCCCGATTTCGTAATGGGCGGCTTCAGGACCGAGGGCGTTTTACCCATGCAGGAAGTGGCCATGAACTACAAGAAGATCTTCATGAATTGCGGCGCTGCAACCCGGGCCCTGCAGGCCAAGGTCGAGACAGACTACGACCGCTACAAGTACTTCTTTAAGGTGACACCTTATAACGAGTATTTCCTGGTAGCCACTGACTTCAAGATGCTGGCCATGGTAGGGGCCATATTGAAGAAGGAACTGGGAATAACCGAACCTCTAAGAGTTGCCGTAGTTGCGGAGAAACTGACATGGGCAGATGCCATGGTAACGACTGCCGAGGCCACAATACCCAAGCTGGGTATGCAGGTTACGGGAGTATGGAGGCCGTCGGATACGGCCACAGATGTCAACGCTGAGTTGACGGCCATCGCAGCCACCAATCCGCATATAATCTTCCCGACCTTCTCCGGCCCTGTGGGCGTTACGTTCGGTAAGCAGGCGGGCGAAATGCAGATACCGGCAGCTATCGTGGGTATAGTTGTCGAAGCACAGAAGCAAGGGTACTGGGAAGCAACCGGCGGCAAAGGCAATTATGTCATGACGCTGAATACCTATGCCGACGGGGTAGCGGTAACTGATAAGACTTTGCCCTTCTTTGCGGCTTATCAGAAGCAGTTCGGGCAGTTCCCGTCATATACGGCGGCTACCTACGATGCCGTATATATGCTGAAACAAGTTGTCGAACAGGCGCAGAGCCTTGATCCGGAAGTATTAATACCGTTGATTGAGAAAATGGAATTTAAATCAACCGCCGGTTTGATAAAGTACTATCCGCAAGGCTCTACGGCACCGGCGTGTGCTCACGATATCCAGTACGGTCCCGGTTTAACCACCGGTATTGGCACCCAATGGCAGGATGGAAAGCTTAAGGGTGTCTGGCCGGCGAAAGGCATTGGGTCAGGCGGATTTGAAACTATCGACTATCCGGGAATCGTCCCTTACATGATATCCCCCGCGGTAATCGAGAAATTCAAGGCTAAATAGCATATACCGCATGTTTTCCTTATAGGAAGAAAAAATAATAGCTGGCGGGGCTGGGCGGTTGTTTATGCAGGCTGTCCAGGCCCGCCAGCGGTATAAGCAAGAAAGACACCGAGCGCGGGCATCATCTATGGCTTATGGATCAAATGTACTGCTAATTAAGATTGCAGACATATAAGAATGCCGGTTGCATAAATTTACAAATAATATATAATAAATCAATTTTATTTAATCTCTAGTTCTTGCGGCCTAATTTGATTGAGTGGTAGTAAGCGATGTTTCAGGCATTTGTAGTTCAGGCACTTGTGACAGGGGGAGTATACGCTCTGCTGGCCGTAGGCTTTTCTCTCATCTTCGGCGTGGCCCGTATGGTGAACCTGGCACACACATCCTTCTTGATGTTGGCTGCCTATGGCATGTTCTATACAACCTACAGGCTGGGCCTGGATGTATTCACAGCTATACTTATTTCACTGGTTGCCACGGTCATCATCGGCCTGGTGAGCTATAAGCTGTTTATTGACAGGGTACGGGAACACGAAGTGACCGTTATGCTTATTACGCTTGCCCTTGCCACCATCTTCCAGGAATTCATGGTTTTGGCTTTCGGCGCCCATTTCAGGGAGGCGCCCACCTTGATCCCGGGCTTTATCGAGGTTCTCGGTGTCAAAATCTCTTACCAGCATCTGCTTACGATCGCGGTAGTTGCAGTTGTGCTTTTGGCGATCTGGCTGCTTCTTTCCAAGACAAAACTGGGCATAGCCATCAGGGCCACAGCCCAGGATACCGAGGTAGCCAACCTGATGGGCATTAACGTCTCGAATATATTGCTCATTGCGATGGGCGTTGCTGCGGCATTGGCCGCCATAGCCGGCATCGTGGTGGCGCCGTTATGGGTGGTCTACCCCTATATGTGGATGTCTCCGCTGGTAATGATCATGGCAATCGTGGTACTGGGCGGTTTGGGCAGCATAAAGGGGAGTCTGATAGGGGCTTTCATCATAGGGTTTGTCGAGGTAGCTGTTGTATTTTACCTGCCGGGAGGTGCATTCCTGCGGGGTGCGATTGCCCTGCTGGTCATGGTGATAATACTGGTAGTCAGGCCCGAGGGATTGTACGGCATAGTCTTCGAAGAGGAGAGACTATAGGTGTTGAGGAGGCTATTTAAAGACATACAGGGCGATATATTCGCCATACCAGGCAGACTCATCGCCTTTATTTTTCTTATAGCTTTGTTTTTTATTCCCCTTATCACACAGGAACCATATATCCTCTTCATCCTCATACTGGTCAATATCTTCGTAATCTTTGCGGTGAGCTGGGACTTTATCTCCGGCTACACAGGCCAGGTAAATTTCGGCCATGCATTTTTCTTCGGCGTCGCCGCATATACAGCGGCACTGCTCAGTAAGAACCTCGGGTTCTTGCCGTGGGCGACCATACCCATCGGGGCTGTGGCTGCTACGGCGGCCGGCGTGCTGATGTGCCTTCCCGCCCTCAGATTGAGGGGTCCCTATCTGTCGCTTGTTACACTGGCCATGCCCCTCATATTGCTGGGCGTGATCAAGGCATTTCCCGATTTTACAGGCGGTGAACACGGCATCTCCGGCCTGCCGCCCCTGGCCGGCTCCAGGATGGCCGAATATTATATAGCGCTGGTTGCCATGATTGCCTCCGTATTTATTATGTGGAAGCTGGTTGATGCCAAGAGCGGCTTTGTGAGGATCGGCATAATCCTACACGCCATTCGAGAAGATGAGATCGCCGCACGCGCCACGGGTATCAACACTATCCGTTACAAGCTGCTGGCTTTCATTATTGGCGGCTTCTTCGCCGGTCTGGCAGGCGGGTTGTATGCGCATTTCCTCAGGATTGCAGGCCCTGCCACGCTGGATCTGATGCTCTCTTTCCAGGCCATAATATGGACGGTTTTCGGGGGCATAGTCAGCATTTACGGTGCCGTGGTAGGCGTTTATATACTGTACCCTTTAATGGAGCTGCTGCGCCAGTTTGGCGTACCCCTCTGGCCGGGGTCGGATATCATGTTCTCCGACCTCCGTTTCCTCATCTTCTCTTTCCTGGTGATAATTATTTTGCTCTTTATGCCCGAGGGATTTGCGGTATGGGTCAGGGATAAGTTGGAGCGCGAATGCCCGCGATGCAAACTATCCAATGCATCATGGCGACATAAGTGCAGGGCATGCGGGGCTGATCTCCACTAAGGTATTATCGGCAGGATATTTACAGGCCGAGGTAGGTCTTTCTGACGGTCTCGTCTTTAAGCAGTTCTTTAGCTGTGCCCTCAGCGATAATATGTCCCCTGGACATGACATAGTTCCTGACTGATAGCGCAAAGGCAAAGCTCACGTCCTGCTCGGCAAGAAGGATAGTCACACCCAGGTCGTGGTAAATCTCCTCAACCCGCTTGAAGAGGTCCTCTTTAAGCTTGGGCGCAAGGCCGCTGGAGGGTTCATCCACCAGCATAAATTTGGGACGGCGCATCAGAGACCTGCCGATGGCCAGCATCTGGCGCTCTCCACCCGATAGCGTGCCGGATATTTGCTTCTCCCTCTCCTTGAGCCTGGGGAACAACGCATAGACTTTAGCAAGACTGGCGCTCACTTCTTTGTTATTCTTACACAGGTAAGCCCCTGCCAGCAGATTATCCTTGACGGTCATTTCCACGAACGGCCGGCCGCGCTCAGGACAAAGCATCAGTCCCAGCTTGGCGATCTCCGAAGCCGACAATTTTTCGATGCGCTTGCCGTCGAATTCCACGGTTCCGATAAAGGTGATATCCTCACCCCTGGTCCCTTTAAGGACTTCCTTTTCCCAGTTGATTAGCCCGACTATGGCACGCAGCAGGGTCGTTTTCCCGGCCCCGTTGGGTCCGACCAGCCCTACCAGTTCTCCCTGTTCAACATTCAGGCTTGCGTCATCCAGAACCATGGCCGTGTCATAGCGTACCGTTACGTTATTTACCTTAAGCAATGAGCACCTCCTTGCCGGTATACGCTTCGATGACCCTTTTGTCACGGGAGATCTCTTCAGGCGTACCCTGTGCAAGCACCTCACCGAAGTTAAGCACAATCACCCGGTCCACAATTTTCATCAACTCGCTGAGCTTATGTTCAATGATGAGCATGGCCGGCCCTTCGCTGTGCAGCCGGCCGAAACGGCCGCCCTTGTGCAGCCTCTTGATGGAACGGGCCACGAGTTCGGTTTCAGCCGGGTTAAGCCCTCCGAAAGGCTCATCCAGGAGCATTAATTCCGGCTCGGTAGCGATAGCCCTTGCCACTTCCAGCCGCTTAAGGTCACCGTGCGATAAAATTGATGCGGGTTCCAGAGCAAGATCAGCGATGCCCACAAACTCCAGCGCGTCACGAGCCTTGATTTCTGCCCTCTTTACCCATTCACCACGCTTGGATATCCTCGGGCAGAGGCAGCCGACCATGACATTGGCTATGATGGGCAGATGCCTGAAGGGCTTGACCACCTGGAAGGTGCCTACCATACCCCTCTGTACGATCTCCCAGGGGCGGCGCTTGGTTATATCCTCGCCCTTGAAACGGATGCTGCCGGAGTCCGGCTTGAGAATTCCCAGCAGGCAGCGAATGAGAGTCGTCTTCCCGGCGCCATTGGGCCCTATCAGTCCAACTATCTCGTCCTGAGCTACCTGGAAGCTGACGTTGTTAACTGCAACGAGGCCTCCGAAGTGCTTGGTTACATTCTCCACTTCGAAAAAGGGCGCCATTTTACAGGTCCTCCTCTCTCAGTTCGCGCCTTGATACCTTGCCGACATCAGTCTTGGGCACCTCGCCCCTGAATTCAACGATCTTTGGACACTTGTAGTGGGCCAGCCGTTCCATGGTATACACGAGGATGTCCTGTTCGGTCACTTTTCCCCTGGCCTCCGTCTCCAGCACAACTATGGCTTTAACTTTCTCTCCTACATCTTTATCAGCTACACCGATCACACCGGCCTCTTTAATCTGCGGATGGCTCGTAAGAACTTCTTCGACCTCGCGGGCGAACACGGCCAGCCCCTTGTATTTGATCATGTCCCTTTTTCTATCGTAGAAATAGAAATATCCTTCCTCGTCCATCCTGGCCAGGTCACCTGTCCTCACCCAGGTCTCGCCGTCTATCTGCACAAACATCAACTTGGTATCCTCGGGCTTGTTCCAGTAGCCCTTGGCTATCTGAGGGCCTTTGAAGGCAAGCTCGCCTGTTTCCCCCATGGGCAGAAATTCATCTTTAGCGGGATCCAGGATGCCCGCCACACAGCCCGACATGGGTACTCCGAATGAGCCGATCTTAGGCCTGCCGTAGGGGCTTACTATACCCACCGAGGTGGTCTCCGTCATGCCCCAGCCTTCGTGTATCTTGACGCCGGTGCGTTTCTCCCATCCACGGGCTGTGTCTTCCAGCAGCGCATCGGCGCCTGATACCAGGACCTTGAGCTTTTTCCAGTTGACGCGGTCGGTCCTGTGGTAGTCCCGCAGAACCTCAAACAAGGCTGGCACGCTGTAGAATATGGTTGCCCCGTAGCTTTCAATGGCATTGAGGATGTCGTCCAGGTCCGGCGTGGTGAATATCACCAGGGTATAGCCCTGTGTCATCGAACCCGTCATAACAACTGACTGGCCGTAGATATGATAGAAGGGCAAGTATCCGATTACGACCTCTTTGCCCGGTTGGACGAGATCGCCCCAGAATATTTGAGCTATGTGCTGCGCAGCCACCAAATCGAAGTGTGTGATCATAGCGGCCTTGGGCAGCCCTGTTGTACCGCCGGTATATGGCAGGGAGACCAGGTCTTCGTGGACGTTGAACTCGATCTTTGGTGGCTTGGGTGGGTATTTCTTAAGCAGATCTTGAAGCTGGTAAAAGCCTTCCCGCTTAAAAATCTCCGGCGGTGGGGCTGACATCTTCTGGTAAACCGCGCGCAGCATGCTTTTACCCAGGAATTTCTTAAGTGCCGGCAGATACTCGGCGATATTGGTCAGTATGACCCTGTCCAGCTTGACCCCAGCCCTCTCCACGTTTTCCCACAGGATGTCCTGGCAGACGATGGTGGTAGCGCCGCTGTCAAGTATCTGGTGCTTGATCTCGGGGCTTACGTAAACAGGGCTGATGGCCGTGACAATTGCCCCGGCCTTGAGGGTGCCGAAATAAGCAATAATGAATTGCGGGGAGTTAAGGAGCAGCAGGGCTACTTTATCGCCCTTCTTGACCCCGAGTTCGCAGAGGGCGGTGGCAAACCTGTCGATCTGGTCTCTCAAATCGCGGTAGCTAATCTTCTGGCCGTAAAATACGACAGCCGTCTTGTCCTTAAATTTTTCGGTCGTTTCATCTATGGTCTGGACTACCGATATCTCCGGGATAATTACATCGGCAGGGACACCCTTGGCGTAGAATTTTAGCCACGGCCTCGCTTCATAGATGGCTTTATTTGACACGAACATACCTCCTCAGCCTTTGAATTAAGCCAATATAGCATATTTCAGCCTCGCAAACAACACGGAACGATCAGGGCGCGGGCGTGTTCCCAAATCGGTCAAAGGCATAGGGCTCGCCGGTCTTGATGCCTGCCAGGCGCTTGGCGATATTCTTGGTATTCTCCCTGTTATAGGCGCCCATGATGGCGATCTGCTCCGTCCTGGGAGAGCCGCCGCCTCAATATTTTTTCTATCCGGCGTACATGCCGCCGGTCACCACAATATTTTCGCAGTTCACATAGCTCGAATCATCCGAGGCCAGGAAAACCACTACCTTGGCGACCTCATCGGGTTCACCGATGCGCCCCAGGGGTATTTGCTTGAGCACCATGTCCAGGATCTCGGGTATCCCCCAGATGGGTTGGGAGAAGCGGGTGCGTATGAAAGAGGGTGAGATGGAGTTGCAGCGGATGCCGTATGAGCCGAGCTCGGTGGCCAGCATCCTGGTCATGTGGATCATGCCGGCCTTGCTGATGGCATAGATAGCCAGCATAGGATCAGGCCGCATGCCGCCTACCGAGGCGATGTTGATGATGTTGCCGGGTTTTTTATTTTCGATCATGAGCTTGGCGATGCCGAGGGACAGGAAGAAAGGCCCCTTGAGGTTGACCGACATTATTTTGTCCCAGAGCCTCTCGTCAGCCTGCAACACGGGGCCGAAAAAGGGGCTTACTGCGGCGCAGTTGACCAGAACGTCTATAACTCCGAAATCAACCTTTGCTTTTTCGATCAGTTTGTTGATGTCTTCCATAACGCCCAGATCGGTGCCGGTCCAGACCGCTTTTCTGCCCTTTTTCTTTACTTCATCGGCCAAACCCTGCAGGCTTTCGGGTTTTTTTTGGCACATCAGTATGTCGGCACCGGCCTCAGCCAGCTTGAGAACAGTTGCCTTGCCGATGCCACCTCCAGCCCCGGTAACCAGAGCCACTTTTCCTGAGAGGGGCTGATGTTTGTCTGCCATGTGTGATACCTCCTGAATTTGTAAACAGATTTCTGAGATCAAAGCCGCTGGCTATTCTAACACCTGCCTGAAAAGAGGGTCAAACCGGCTGCAGAGCATATTTGCAATAGTGCGGACGGCAGACACCGCTACGCTGGGAGGATGGGGGTGGTCAGGCCATCGGTTTCCAGAGCTTTCCTCATGGCTGCAATTGCGACTTCAACCTGGCTTTCTGTCGGCCGGCGTGTGGTCATGGCCTGCAGCCATAGCCCGGGCACCAGCAGCCAGTACACAAAGCGGTTGTTGCTAAAGCCTGCTTCGAACTTGATCAGCTCGTAGCTGAGCGCTGCTATAACGGGCAACAACAGGATGCGTGAGGCAATGCTGATCCAGATGGGCGGCCGACCCAGCAGGGCAAAGACAACGATGGCCAGCACCAGAACCACCAGGAGGAAACTGGTGCCGCAACGCGTGTGAGCGGTGGAGTAGGTCATCACAGGACCCACTTCAAGCGGAGCGCCCGACTCATAGGCATTAACGGACATGTGCTCGGCGCCGTGGTAGCAGAAAATCTCGCGGATATCTTTCATGCGGCCGATGGCAGCGAGGTAGACGATAAAGAAAACGATGCGGATCACTCCTTCGATCACATTACTGAGGAAAGCCGAGGTGATGAATGGATCCAGCATCCTGGCTGCCAGCAGTGGCAGAATAAAAAAGAGCGCCACCGCCAGCACCACTCCCAATATTACGCTGCCCCAGATCATGCCCGATGTGATCTTCTCCTGCTCTGTCTCCGTCGATACCTGTGCTGAATACATAAGGGCGCCCGTTCCCAGAACCACAGTCTCTATAAGAACTATCACGCCCCTGACCAGCGGGATTTCGCGCCACTTGCCCCTATAAAGCGTAGCCAGCGGACGGCTGCTGACCTCGATGCCGCCATCCATCCTGCGCACTGCAATGGCTGTACTGTTGCGGCCGCGGATCATCACGCCCCCCATCACCGCCTGGCCGCCGTAGTAAAATGGTTTTTCTTTCTTCATCGGGTTAAAAAAAAGGGCGGCCTTGATAACCGCCCCTTTAAGATCTCAGATTATGAGTATCAGGCCTTTTTCTCCCTCTTGTACTTCTTGTTGAAGCGTTCCACGCGGCCGGCAGTGTCGATGATCTTCTGCTCACCCGTGAAGAAGGGGTGGCACTTATTGCATAGCTCTACCCGGAGCGTCTGCCTGGTGGAACCGGTCGTGAAGCTGTTGCCGCACGAGCAGGTTACCGTGGCATCGGGGAAATATTTCGGGTGGATTTTCTCTTTCATTGTTACTGTCCCGGGTAAACACTGACCCTTTTCTTGTTCTTGGCATGGTGTTCGAACTTGACTATACCGTCGACTGTAGCAAAGAGCGTGTAGTCCCTGCCGCAGCCTACGTTGGTGCCGGGGTGTATGCGGGTGCCGCGCTGCCTGACGATTATAGTGCCGGCGTTTACAGACTGGCCGCCGAAGCGTTTCACTCCCAGACGTTTTGATTTGCTGTCGCGGCCGCAGCGTGTACTGCCGCCACCTTTCTTATGAGCCATTAGTTGTCACCTCCGCTGGCGGCCTTGGCCTTGGCGGATTTTTTAGTTACTTTGCCGCCTGGCTTGACAATCTCATTGATAAGCAGTCTGGTATAAGGCTGGCGGTGGCCGGTCTTCCTGCGCTCGCGCACCTTGTTCTTATAGCGGAAGACGATGATCTTACGGGCTTTGCCCTCCTCTATACAGGTGGCGATCACCTTCGCGCCCTTGACCTCGGGAGTGCCTATAATGACCTCGTCACCATCGGCTACCAACAGGACCGGGCTGAGTTCTAATTGCTTACCTTTTTCGACATGCAGGAGCTCGGTATTGATAACCTGGCCGGCCCTGACCCTGAACTGCTTGCCGCCGCTTTCAACAATTGCGTAAGAATTGCTCATTTCCTTATTCCCTGTGAAAAAACAATAACCGTGTAAATATATCAGCCAGAAGACCCGGTGTCAAATCTGCTAACCGGCTGGATAAAAGACTGCTTAAAGCGATTGGGTCTATAACTTATCACGATGGAAGATGCAGCTTCATTCGCCGGGGCTGTCCTCTTCGCGGCAGGCAATGTCGCAGTGTTTCATATATACCAGGTCGCTGGTCACGGTATCTCTGGCAAGGAAGCCGCCCTCAACCTGGCTGACCACCATGAACCAACGTCCTGCTTCATCCTGTATTCTCTTGGGGCTGACCGAAAAATCCATATTGTGCTGTTCCTTATATATTCCTGTCCGGCGGATTATTTTAGCACTTTCATCCTGAATTGCAATATTACAGCTTTAAGGCCACGTCGGCCCCCTGTTCCACAGCGGCCAGTATCTTGCCAGGCTTGCATGCATCACCGATGACGTACACCTCGGGCACAGAGCCCTTGACCTGCTCCTCGAGCGTGTTAATCGGCGCAGCTCCAGTCGCCATAACGATAGTATCGAAGGGGCCAAGCCTCTGGTCGCCCACCGGTGTATTTACGGTGGCGAAATTATCGTCGATGGACTTTACCACAGACTGTGTCAGGATCAGCACCTGCTTTTCCTTGAGCCGCTTGCGCAGGAAGAAGCGTGCCGCCGGGCCTATATCCCGCGCAGTGTGTTTGAGCATCTCGACGATGGTCACGGACATACCCTGTCCCGCCAGGTAATCGGCCGTCTCGCAGCCGACCAGGCCGCCGCCGATGACCAGCACACAGGGCCCCACCTCTTCCCAGGTCAGTGCCTTGCGGGCGCTTATCACCCGCTTGCTGTTGATGCCCGGTATATCAGGGATGGATGGCTCCGACCCTGTGGCAATGATCAGCACATCCGGCCTGATATCTTTGACCAAGTCCGCTGTAAGAGCCTGACCGCAGTGTATATCCACAGCCAGCTCCTTAAGGGCCTTTATACGCGAGTGCGCCACCTCCTGATAGACGGCCTTGGAGGGAGGTATGGAGGCGAGCTTGACCTGGCCTCCCAGGTAGCCTTCTTTTTCGTATAAAATCACCCTGTGCCCGCGCAGGGCGGCAGTCCTGGCGGCCTCAAGCCCGCCCGGCCCTGCTCCCGCTATCAGCACGGTACGGGGTGCAGAAGTCTTCGGGCGGGAGTATTCATCCTCCCTGCCCAGGGCCAAGTTCTGCACACAGGTGATAGAAGGCCTCAGCCAGATGGCAAGCCCTTCGATGCAGCCCTCATTGCAGGACAGGCACTTGACGATGTCCTGCTCCTTGCCTTCCAGTACCTTGGCCGGCCAGTCAGGGTCAGTCAGCGATTGCCTTCCTATATGAACGATGTCGGCCTGGCCGGAAGCAACGATTTTTTCGGCTATTGCGGGATCGTTGATACGGCCGGCCACCAGCACAGGCACGTTAAGAGCTTGCTTGAATTTAAACGATGTCCCGGCATTGAAGCCCTGGGGCATATCGGGGGGTGCGCTGGTGAGATGGCCGGATTCGTAAACGCCGATGGAAACGTCCGCGGCGTCGATGCCGGCTGCTACCAGTTTTTTCATCATCTCGACGCTTTCGGGAACGGTGCGGCCCAGCGGCACCGCCTCCTCGGCACTGATGCGGAATAAAAGGGGGAAGTCCGGGCCGACCAGTTCCCTGGCTCTCCTGACGATCTCGAGCGGAAAGCGCAGATAGCCGTCCGGTCCGCCGCCGTACTCATCCGTGCGTTTATTGGCATAGGCCGACATGAATTCAGCAATAAGGTAGCCGTGGGCCCCATGGATCTCGGCGGCATCGCAGCCCGCCTCTTTTACACGGAGGGCAGCCTGCGCATATTTTTCTACCAGGTCCTTTATCTCAAGGATGGTGAGTGCTTGCGGTGCCTGCCTGACGATGGGATCAGGCACCGCCGAGGGTGCAACAGGCTGCCTGTTACCGATAAAAAATGGGAATGTGCAGCGGCCCGGGTGGTAAAGCTGGACCGCGATCCTGGCGCCGTGTTGATGCACTGCATCGGCCAGCTTCTTGAAACCGGGTATCAGACTATTATTATGCAGGCAGAGCTGGTGCCCGCTACCCAATCCCCGTTCCCCGTCGACGGCGGTTACCTCGACTATTATCAGGCCAAAGCCGCCTCTGGCGCGCGACTCGTGGTATTTGATCAGCCTGTCGGAAACCCCTCCGCCGTCCGCGGCGAAGCCGCTTCCCATGGGAGGCACAGAGAGACGGTTTTTCACCTCCAGCTTGCCGATTTTCAGGGGTTGAAAAAGAACCTGGTATTTATCTGGCATGCGGCCACTCCTTGAAGGGTCATTATTTCTATGACACTATAGAATAGCACTTCACAGGCATAAAGGGGGAAATTGGCCGGTGATGTTATATTGGGAGGAGGTTAAGCAGCTTGACTGCTGCAAGAAGGATCATCATCGGTGAGCCCGTCCGGTATCACGAGGATTTTGTTCGCGATGCCGCGGCCCAGGGAAAGCTGTACGTTGTCTATTCGGATTGTGACCGGGCCGCGCAGGCACATAGAGCAGAATCGGGTGATTCGCTTGCCCGGCTTTATGCCCATGGCAGTGAGCTTCTCCATCAGGCCCCGGCCGCCTTCCACCTCAGCCACTATCGCCTGCTGGCCGTCCTTCATCTGTGAAAGTGAAATCGCCGTATTTCCCATGCTCAACTCCGGCAGATGGAGCAGTAGCCGCTCAGGCAGCCTCTGCTTTTGATGATTATGTCGAATATCAGTGGGCTCTGATTTGCCAGTCTGCAGCCAGGCTTTTTCAGTATCTTTCTATCAATCTTCACCGATGTCATATTAATGCCAATGCGAATCATTTTCAGTAAAGATGCTATATCAACCGGGTACGGCGGTCAAGTTACGGAATTACAGTGTTACTAATCCGGGCATGGCAAGGGAATGATGGCTGTTTGTGAGCAGCTTATAGCGCTGCCAGATTTTCCAGCAAGCAGCGAATCTTAGCTGCCGCCCTGCCCCGGTGGCTGATATGGTTCTTGGTCTCTGGCGGGAGCTCGGCGATGGTCTTGCCATACTCAGGCAAATAAAAAATTGGGTCGTAGCCGAAGCCATTGAGGCCCAGGGGCTCCGTGGCTATGTAGCCTTCGCAGGCGCCCTCGGCCGTCTCGATCTGGCCGCCCGGCCGGGCCACAGCTATAATACAATGGAACCTGGCCGTGCGTTCTTGATACGGTATGTCTTTGAGTTTAGAGAGCAGGAAATCTACCCTGTCCGCATCGGAGGCGTTATCGCCGGCATAGCGGGACGAGCGCACACCCGGCTCCCCGCCCAGGGCATCCACCTCCAGACCCGAATCATCGGCTAATGTAAGAAGCCCGCCCAATTCCGCGTAAAACGCAGCTTTGTGGCGGGCGTTCTCTTCAAAAGTACTGAAGCTTTCGTCGGCTTCCCGGCTGATGCCCGCCTGGTCGAGAGTAACTATCTCAAGGTCAAGGCCCTTCAGCAGGTCCCGGTATTCGGCAGCCTTGCCTTGATTGGTGGTGGCCAGCAGCAGCCTGGGCATAGATTAATCTATAGTTTCTCGAACCGCTTGGCCAGCTTCTTCATGACCTGGGGCATGGTGGTGTATTCCATCTCGTCCAGCGGCAGCCTGTGCGGCTCGAACGGTCCATGACGTCTGAGCATGTCGGCCATATCCATGGCTTGCTGACGGGCGTTATTGAAGGCCACATCGTCGAACATATCGACAGGGCCGACCAGGTGCCCCTCGGCAAGTTGGAAGCCGGCGGCGATGACGCGCGGCGGGCCGTCGAAACGCGTGGGGTTGCACTGGTTCACCGATACCGGTGTGAGCGGTCCGTTATGTGAACCGCGCATCCAGCCCTCCACTATGTGCGGCCTGGCAAAAGGCTCCAGCACCTCTCCCACGGCCGGGAAGATACCCTGGGCCCTCACAATGCAGACAGGGTCGTCCTTGCCCACGTAGCGACCTGCGATGAGCGACAACTTCTGTGTGGAGGATGTGGCCGCTATCTCGCCGGTTTCGCGGGAATAGACGGACTTGACGGTATAGCGGGAGGGTGCGCCGATGAAGACCAGCATGTCGTAGATTTCCTCGGGGCAATTAAACATGATGCGCTTGCTCTCCTTGACGTCATGCACCTCGAATTTGAAGCCGGTGTGCATGTTGGCGGAGATGACCAGACCGATGGTATTGAAGGGATCGGCGAACATGGAATAGAGCGGGAGGTTCCAGGCGCCGGAGGCGGTCTTGTCGGCCATGAAGACGATGACAGGTTCGGCCTCACGCTCGTTTATCTCCATCTCGGCCACGCCCGGGCCTTGTCCCTTAACATTGCCCGAGAAGGCGTCGGACAGCAGGTCCTGCCCCGCGCCGTGCAGCTTCAATTTCTTGGCAACGGCCGTGCATCTCTGGAAGGCGTTCCATGACATTTCGTGTATTTTGCTGTTATCAATGCCCTTTTTGTGTGTCATGATGAACTGCAGGTCGTCACCGCAGCGGGTAACATGGTAATCGATCAGGAGACCTGTTTTTTTAGCTTTGGCCATGCAGGCCTCGCCCTCGGCCATGAGGTCCGGGTGCATGCTGCAGTGCCCCACCCAGCCGCCTACGTCCGCCTTGATTACACTGAAAGTGATTTTCATGGGGGCCTCCTTTTTAAGATTAAATTTAACGGCCCTGCAACAGGCCAGCATACCACATGGGGATGCTGGTACGAAGTTTATGCCCGGGCTGTCTGTCTACCTAATGGGGAAAAAGCACTGAGCCCGCCCGGTGTCGAATTCTAACAGAAGCCCGAATTCGATGTCAAAGTGCGTCGTAACCTACTCCTTCGGTTACGAATTAACGAGCGGTTGGGCAGGATGGCGTGCGTAGCTGGCGCCGGTGGTGTGCATCGAGACAGCCCGGCAATCCGGGCACACCTATTGCGCAATATAGATGGCTATGGTAGATTTAGCCTGTACTGTAAAGGAGGTAGTGTCATGGAAATGATGGCTAAATACTGGTGGCTCAACCTCATCCGGGGCCTGCTGGCTCTGGCGCTAGGGATCATACTATTGTCGATGCCTGCGATCTTCTCCATCCTTTTGCTGGTGATGTTCGTGGGCGCCTATTTCTTGATTGATGGTATGTTCGCCCTCATCTTCTTTTTGGCCCATCCCAAAACCAATCACAGGTGGTGGATCTTTGCGGAGGGCATAGCCGGCTGCCTGGCGGCGGTCGTGGTATTTGTCTGGCCGGGTATGACGGCAGTGTTCCTGCTCTACTTCATCGCGTTCTGGGCACTGATAACCGGTGTGTTTGAGATTATCTATGCCATCGGCCAATGGAAAACCCTGCCGGGCAAAGGCTGGATTTTGATCGGCGGCATTCTGTCCATCATAATTGGCTGCATTTTACTTGCCAACCCCGTGGCGGGCGCCCTGGCGCTGATGTGGGTCATCGCCTTCTATCTGGTGCTGTTCGGCATAATGCTGATTATCTTCAGCTTCGTGCAATTGGGAAAGGGCAAGCCGGTTGCCAAAGCGGCAGCGTCCTAAGCATATAGCAACTTGAAGATTTGCTTGGGTGGCCCGGGCTGATTTATCAGCCCGGGCCACCCATCCGGCATTTGAAAACCCTGTATATAGCCTATTACTAATATCACACGGATGAAATTTTAGCCCGTGCTATAATTGGCCTTGAGGATGAGCCATGGCGGAGGCCCTGCTCTACGATAAACTGGACGATCGGCGGGTACGCTGCAACGTTTGCCTGTGGCGCTGCCTGATCAATCCCGGCAAGTCAGGCGTATGCGGCGTAAGGCGCAACGAAAGCGGATCACTGCAGACGCTAAATTACGGTATGGTTTCCTCGCTTGCCGCTGACCCCATCGAGAAAAAGCCACTTTTTCACTTTTTTCCAGGCAGCTCCGTGCTCTCCTTCGGCACCGTCGGCTGCAATTTTCACTGCATCCACTGCCAGAATTGGGAGATCGCCTGCGTCCAAGATACTGCCTCTGCCCGGCATATGCTGAGGGAGATAACCCCGCAGGAGGCGGTTAGGATGGCCGTGAAGAACGGATGCGCAGGCCTGGCCTGGACCTATAACGAGCCGACTATCTGGTTCGAGTACACGCTCGATTCAGCCAGACTGGCGCATGAAAACGGGCTTTACACGGTATATGTAACCAACGGGTATATGACGCCGGAGGCGCTTGACATGCTCGGTCCCTATCTGGATACCTGGCGCGTCGACGTCAAGGGCTTCTCCGATAGGCTTTACCGCGACCTTGCAAAGGTCAGGCACTGGCGTAAAATACTGGAGGTGGCGGAAAGGGCCAGGCACAAATGGAATATGCACGTGGAGGTCGTAACCAACCTGATCCCTTCGATGAACGACGACGAAAAACAGCTCTCGGAGACAGCGACCTGGATCAAGGAAGCTCTGGGCGAGCTCACACCCTGGCATATCACCCGCTTCCATCCCCACCGACGGCTGTCGCACCTTCAGCCGACCGCGCTGGCGGCACTGGAGAAGGCGATTGATATAGGGCGCCGGGCGGGCCTGCGCTTCGTCTACCTGGGCAATGTGCCGGGCCACGCATACGAGAACACGGTCTGCTATCAATGCGGGACCCTGGCCATCGAGCGGACGGGTTACAATATCAGCATAAAGGCGGTCAAGGGATCCTGCTGCGCCGTATGCGGGGCGGACCTGAATATCAGGAGTAGTCTCAGAAAAGGGGTGAAAGGATGATCAGGGAAGCTGCCGTAGCCGGTCAATTCTACCCGGGCAGGCCGGGGGAACTGAAAGAAATAATCGAGCAGATGACCGATTCAAATATCGACAGGAAAGAGGCCATCGGTGTTGTTTCACCGCATGCGGGATTCATCTACTCCGGCCCCGTGGCGGGGGCCGTCTTCTCGGCTATAAAATTCACGGATACATTTATCATCATTGGACCGAACCACCGAGGAATGGGCAAACCGCTGAGCATCACCACCGACGGAAGCTGGAAAACACCACTGGGCGATGTACAAATAGACTCCGGCCTGGCCAAGGCCATACTGGAATCCCCTGCGGGGCTCGAGGAGGACACGCTGGCGCACCGCTACGAGCATTCGCTGGAAGTGCAGCTGCCCTTCCTGCAGTATTTCAAGCCCGATGTGAAGATAGTGCCCATCGTGCTGGGGCAGGCTGCGCCCCAGGCCTATCAGGGTATAGGCCGGGCCTTAGCGGGGGTGCTCAAATCCAGGGGCGAGGCGGCGGTGATAGTGGCCAGCAGCGATATGACGCACTATGAGCCGCACGAGAGCGCCAGGGACAAGGATAAAAAGGCTATTGAAGCCATACTCAGCCTGGATGCGGAAGAGTTGGTCAGGCGCATAGGCAGGTATGATATCAGCATGTGCGGCTATGCCCCTGTTATCAGCCTGATCACGGCGGCGCTGGAGATGGGTGCCGGCAGGACGGAGCTGGTCAAGTACCAGACCAGCGGCGATACCTCGGGGGATTACGCCAGCGTGGTGGGGTATGCCGGAATATTAATCGGCAAGTGAGAGGTGCGAAATGAGGAAAGAGATGCATCCTTTAGCACAGCTGGCCAGGGAGGCTGTAGAGGGCTATGTCAAAGGCCGGCGGGTGGTGCAGCCCGGTGAGCTCGTGCCCGAGATGAAGGCGCGGGCCGGCGTGTTTGTGTCCC
>Ga0268278_1000294_pt1 | contig 38061 bp, 37 predicted proteins | sample saktaG_3_FD_190135 | JGI IMG/M metagenome (GOLD analysis project Ga0268278, IMG submission 190135) | Saline water microbial communities from Sakinaw Lake, British Columbia, Canada - sak_2010_1_5_55m | ecosystem: Environmental > Aquatic > Non-marine Saline and Alkaline > Saline ...
TAAAAATGTTATTTATCAAATTAACCCGAATTTAGAAAATAAAAAAATCCAAGAACTGGAAAAATTTTTAAATGTTAAAATAGAAAATGAAATAGACCAAAATCTTAAAAATCTTTTTAAAGAAAATGAAGCCGACCTAATTATTATTTTGGGGGAAGAATAAAATTATGCCAATTTATAAAAAAATAAAAAAAATCGCTTTAATCGGCCAAGTTAATGTGGGAAAGTCAACGCTTTTTAACGCGCTGATTAGCGAAAGAAAAGCCATTGTTTCCCTTATCCCCGGAACGACCAGGGACCGCAATTATGGAATTTGCCAATGGAACGGCCAAGAAATGGCGATTATTGATACCGGCGGGGTGGAAGAAAAACGAGCCAGCGATGAATTGGAAAAGGGAACAATTGACCAAATAAATAAAGCTTTGGCCGAGGCTGACCTTGTTTTTTTTATCGTGGATATTCGGCCTTTGCAAGAGTTAGAGAGCGTTCCTCTTTCCAACTTTGAAAAACAGATTGCGCAATTAATTAATCGGTCAAAAAAACCGCGCTTTTTAATTTTAAACAAAGCTGATAATCCGGAAAAAAGGCAATGGGCGGAGGATAGAGAATGGCAAAATCTCGGGTTTGGTAAACCGTTTGCCGTTTCAGCGGTTAATGGAACCGGCTTGGGCGATTTGCTGGACAGAACTGTTGACTTTCTTTTTAATAAATCCGATTTGATAAAACCTGAGGAAGATGAAAATTTTGACGAAAAAGAAATTTACAAAGTGGCGATTATTGGCCGACCGAATGTGGGAAAATCAACGCTTTTAAATGGTTTATTGGGAGAAGAAAAGGCCATTGTTTCATCTTTCCCTCACACCACCCGAGGCCCGCAAGACACTTTGATTCTTTATAAAAACCAACCCGTCCTTTTGATTGACACGGCTGGCATTAGACAAAAAAGAAAAATCGGACCGGGGATTGAAAAACTCGGCGTGTTAAAAACTTTAGAAACAATTAAAAAATCCGATTTGGCGCTATTAGTGGTTGATATTTTTCAGGACGTGCAACATCAAGATAAAGCTTTGGCAAAAATCGCTTTAAAAAATAAAAAAAGTTTGATTTTTATCATTAATAAATGCGATTTGGAAGACAACCCTGAGCTAAAATTGGCACTGCCAATTATCACCTGGGCGCCACGTTTATTTATTTCCGCTAAACAGAAAAAAAATATTAACCAAATTCTTCCATTGATAAAAAAAATAAAAGAAAATCAGAATCGAATTATCAGTCAGGAAAACTTGAATATTTTTTTAAAAAAAGTTATCTTGGAAAAAGGGTGGCCGGATAAAATTTGGGAAAAGATTGAATTAAAACAAAAAAAATTTAATCCGCCTGAATTTGAATTAAAGACGCCAAAAATCTTTATCCGCCGAAAACAAATTCATCAAGCTCAACTAAATATCATTAAAAAAGAAATGAGAAGAAGATGGCGTTTTGACGGAGTGCCGATTGAAGTTAGCATTAGCGCTTAACACTAACCTATATATATGTATCTCATTGTCGGGTTGGGAAACCCGGGAAAAAAATACCAAAATACCAGACATAATGCCGGCTGGCAAGCGGTTGATTTTTTGCTGGAAAAAAAAGAAAATTGGCGAAAAAATAAAAACGCCAATTGTTTTTATTTTAAAAAAAATTTTGGAGAAATTGAAACGGAAATCATCAAACCTTTAACTTATATGAACGAATCCGGAAAATCGGTTGTTTATTTTCAAAAAAAGCGCGGGCTGGCAGCGGAGCAGATTGTGGTGGTCCACGATGATTTTGATTTGCCTTTGGGAACGATTAGAATCGCGCAAAATCGCTCGGCGGCAGGCCATAACGGCGTGAAATCAATTATTGAAAAACTGGGAACAAAAGAATTTATCCGCATTAGAATCGGAGTCCGCGGAGAAAAGGATTGTCAAATTCCAGCGGAAAAATTGGTGATGAAAAACTTTTCCAAAATAGAAGCGGGACTGATTAAAAAAAGCGCGGCGATTTGTAGCGAAGCAATTAAGGATTTTTTAGAAAACGGAATTAAAAGCGCGATGAATAAATATAATTAAAATTTTGAAAAATAAAATTGAGCTGGCCGATGTTTTACGCGGTCTTTTTTTATTATAAAAAAATTTCAAGAATTAACAAATTATATAGTTATTCAGCGGTGGTACAGGTCGGACCTGTACCAACTGTACCAATCTAAGACATGCCATTAAAATTAAAATAAGAACGACCCGGCGCATTGCGCCGGGCCTTTATTACGGGGGGTTATGGGATTGTGATTATAATTGTCGTGTCTCGCTCGACAGATTTGCCGAGCTGAAAATACGACCATTTTTCCGGGTCATCCGTATAGGACGACCAATTCTGCACAGAGACATAAAGCTCTAGCTTGTCTCCGTGAGAAACGAAAATCTTTTCTGTTCTGCTGGACCTTCCATTAACCCAGCAGTTGATCAGTTCTAAATAATTTCCCCAGCTATCCGCTCGCCGGGAAATTTTTACATGCGCTGAACCCCAGTTGGGGTTGAAAATTTCACACTTACCCTCATCTAAAATGAGGGTAAGTTCTACACCCAAAAGGCGCAGAGTTATTTCTTCATCAGTGGGAGTCAATACCTCCCACTTCGCGCATCTTGAAAATAACAGAAATAAAACCAGAAGAAAAAGAAAATTTATTTTTCTCATGATTCCTCCTTTGTAAAAAATTTTCCCCCCGCATTCCTGTCTATCAGCCTAAGGCCTACGCTTGACAAGCAAGATCAACCTCAACTTATGGCTACTTCCCGGCTAGGAGGGATGTCCGGTTTTGCCACTGATAGACAGGGAAACGAGGGGAAACTTTATCTGTTAAAATTATAACAGATTTTTAATTTTTTGTCAATACTTTGGTATCCTTTGCCAAAGGCTACGGAATACCATGATATCCTTTGCTCTTTGAGCTACGGAATACCATAGATTGGGATTGCCACGCGCCTGTGGCGCTCGCAATGACAGAAAATGGAGTGGCGCTCGCAATGACAAGTGGGGTTTTTAAGTACTTGGTGGCCGAGCCTCCAAGTGGGGATTTTTTGATTGAGTTTTTGGCTCTTTCTCGGTTTAGGAGCCGTTTTCTGAACTTGGTGGCCGAGCCACCAAGTAGGGGTTTTGGGGGTGTTTTTGTTACTTGGTGGCCGAGCCACCAAGTTGAACTTAAGTTAAACTTAAACTCAAACTTAGTTTAAATTGATTTAAAAAATTTTGAAAAACTACTATTGAATTCTCAAAAGCTTGCCCGTCGATGAAATAGGTGTTACCTATAGACTCATCTTGGACACTTGAAGAGGTCAGACATGGCAAATCCAGGTCAGACCTCATTTTATACTCTGTAATACAGGTGCGACCTGTATTACAGGTCGCACCTGTAAAAACTACAGTAAAAACTGTAAAAAGCGTTTAAATAAAATAATTGATATTTTTTTATTAATTTTTTTCTGAAACTTGACGAGAGATATTCATTAAAATTCCAAACGCAGCGCAGAAAATAACAAAATCAGACCCGCCGTAGCCAATCAATGGCAAGGGCATACCAGTCAAAGGCAAAATGCCAAGCATGGCGCCCATATTAACCACCGCTTGAAAAATAAACCAAAACCCAATCCCGCCAGCTAAAAATTTTCCAAATAAGTTTTTGGTTTGTCCAGCTAAAAGAAAAATCCGATAAGTTAAAACCAAATATAAAATTACCACTACGGAAATTAAAATAAAACCGAGCTCCTCTGCCATAACCGCGAAAATTGAATCGCTGATTACTTCCGGCAAATAATGAATTTTTTGAACCGAGTAGCCAATGCCGCGACCAAAAATCCCGCCAGAACTAATGGCTAAAATGGCTTGATTGATATGATAACCAATACCCAAGGGGTCTGATTCCGGATGAAGAAAAGCCATCACTCTGGCTAAACGATAAGGGGCAATTTTAACCAGAAAAAAAATTAACGGCGCGGTGGCGCCAACAAGAATTAAAAGATGCAATAAAGGCGCGCCAGCCAAAAAATACATTACCAGGGCCGTCAAAATAAAAACAATCAAGGTTCCTAAATCAGGCTGGAGAATAATTAAAAGCGAGATAATGGCTAAAAAAATAACAAAAGGAAGAAGACCGTTTCCAAAACTTTTTATTTTTTCTTTGCTATTGGCCAGCCAGGCGGCTAGATAAATAATAAACGCCAACTTCGCCGGTTCAGACGGTTGAAAAATAAAACCAATGTCAATCCAACGGCGAGCTCCCTCTTTAGCCACTCCTATCCCAGGAATAAAAACAATCCCCAAAAGAACGACGGTTAAAAAAAATAAAAAAGGAGAGAGTTTTTTTAATTTTTGATAATTAAAAAAATAAAAAATAAAAAATAAAATCAAGCCGGGGAATAGTCCGCGCACCAGCTGTCTTTTAAGATAAAAAAAACAATCGTTAAATCTTTGACACGCCTGAAAATAACTGGCGGAATAAAGGATAATCAAACCAACTAAAATCAAAACAAAAAAATTTATCATTAAGACATAATCTGTTTTTCCTTTTTCGTAAAACGGAAACTTCAACTTAAACATAATTAAGAATTAAAACCGGAAATAATTAAAATGGAAATCGCGCAAAACAACTGAACGACAAAAAGCCCGAGCAGTAAAAGAAAAGCAAGTCTTTTTTTTCTGATTAAATAAAAATAAAAGAGAAATAAAAAATTAATGATTAAAATTCCCAGGCTGAATAAAGGATAGATTAAAATCTTTGTCCAATGACCGCTTAAATCAACGCCATGGGAAATTGTAAAATGCAAAACAATTGAATCCGAATGCTTTTGGTATAAAACAATTGGATAAATCCAACAAAATAAATTTATTAAAAAAGAAATCGGGATAATAATTAAAAAATTTTTATCCTGAAAGAATTTTTTCTTTTGCAAATTTTGAAATGTTTTTTCTAAAGTCATAATATTTTGATGATTAGAGTTAAAAATATCATAGCAAGCCAAGACTGGCTTGACAAGTTCAACTTTAATGTTAAAATAAAAACACTTTGTTAAATATTAAAGATTAAATAATATGGCACATAAAAAGGCAGGGGGTTCTACATCCCTGGGACGAGATTCCAAGTCAAAAAGACTCGGCATTAAAGCGGCTGGCGGACAAAAAGTTTGGCCGGGAATTATTATTTTAAAACAAAGGGGAACAAAATTTCATCCTGGCGTTGGAGTTAAAAGGGGCAATGATGACACTCTTTACGCAGTAACTGAAGGAAAGGTTTGTTTTAAAGACAAAAAGGTTAAGGCCTTTGACGGGAAATTAGTAAAAAGAAAATTTGTTTTTGTAGAACCGACAAAATAATTTTTATTTTTTGAAATATAAAATACCGGATTGGGTCCGGTATTTTTTTATTTTCTCGAAGAGGTCCGACTCGCCTAAAACGGCGGGTCGGACCTCAAGTTGATACAGTGTTGATACAGTTCGTACAGGTGCGACCTGTATTACAGGTCGCACCTGTACGAATTCTGAACGAACTAAAAAAGTTTAGTGGCCGAGCCACCAAACTTTTTAGCCACCAAACTTTTTATTTTACTTTTACCTACGAGGTTTCACCTCGTAGGTTACTCGTAGGTTATCTTGAAACTTTTTACTTTTGCTTATTCTTCTTGTTTGGGGGGTTCTCCACCGAGAATCAAAAGCGCGCGGTCAAGCTGAGGGTCGCGATTAAGGACATAATCTTCATCTGTTAAAACGACTTCTATATCAGGCAAAATTCCTTGTTCTTCAATAGATCGTCCTAAAGGGGTGTACCAACGCGCCACGGTTAATTTTAAAGCAGACCCATCGCTTAAACTTTCTAATTCTTGAACTGATCCTTTGCCAAAAGTTTTTTCTCCCAAAATAGTCGCCTGTTTATAATCCTGCAAAGCGCCGGCTAAAATTTCCGAAGCAGATGCTGAACCTTCGTTTACTAAAATAATAGTCGGAATATGTTTTAATTCGCCGAGACCATTGCTGCGATATTCTCTTTCTATTTCCCTGGCATTTTTTGAAACAACGATAACATTTTGTTCTAGCCAATAACCGGCCATATTAACCGCCGTGTCCAAATAACCGCCAGGATTATTTCTTAAATCAACCACTAACCCATCGGGTTTGGCTCGGACAATCACTTGAGCTACATCTTTAAAATCAGGCCAAGTGTCTTCAGAAAAATGGGTAATATTCAAATAAGCGATATTATTGCCCCTTAATTCCCAAGAAACACTTTTAACATCAATCACATCTCTAATAATTTCTATATCTTCTGTTTTTGTTTCTCCGTCGCGCCAAATTGTTAAAACAACCGGGGTACCTTTTTCTCCACGAATTAAATTAACCGCCTCGTCCAAACTTAAACCGCTAATGTCTTTGTCATCCACAGCAAAAATTTTATCGCCGGGCCGAATGCCGGCGCGGAAAGCGGGCGTGTCAGGCAAAGGAGCAATAACCGTCACTCTTCCATCTTTCATCCCAACCTCCATACCCACGCCTTCAAAACTGCCGGACATATCGTCTAAAAACTTCTTTGCCAAATCAGGCTCTAAAAAGACCGAATATGGGTCATCAATTCCCATTACCAATCCTTTTAAAGCGCCGTAAAAAAGGTCTTCATCATTGACCGGCTGTTTGACATAATTTTTTTTCACCAAAGACCAAGTCTGCCAAAACAAATTTTGGTCAAAAGCGGGCGATTCTTCATTGTTGGAAAAAGACAAATTTTTTAAAACGGAATTACGACCAATGGAAAAACCAATAAAAAATACAATAAGAATAACGATTAGCGGGATAAAAAATTTTTTAAAATAAAAATTTATCTTCATATTTTTAATTTAAAAATTAAAGCATGTTTGTTTTATAATTTAAATGCTGATAAGCCAACTTTGTAGCTGTCCTTCCCCGAGCGGTGCGATTAAGAAAACCGAGAAGAATTAAATAAGGCTCGTAAATATCTTCTAAAGATGCCGTATCTTCGCCAGTGGCCACGGCCAATGTTTTAACGCCGACTGGTCCGCCGGCAAATTTTTCAATTAAAACTTTTAAAATTCTTCGGTCGGTTTGATTTAATCCTTGATGGTCAATTTCCAATAAATCCAAAGATTGACGCGCCATTTCTTGGCTAATTATTTTTTGATTTTTTACTTGGGCAAAATCCCTGACTCTTTTTAAAATGCGATTAGCCACTCGCGGGGTAAAGCGAGAACGTTTAGCAATTTCCAAAATGGCTTCTTTTTCAATTTCTATTTTTAAAATTTTTGCCGAACGGCGGATAATTTGTTCAATTTCCGAAGTCTGATAAAAATTAAGTTGATGCACAATGCCAAAACGGTCCCGCAAAGGAGGGGAAATGAGGCTCGGCTTAGTAGTGGCGCCGATCAAAGTAAATTGGGGCAAATCCAAACGCAATATTTTAGCGCTTGGCCCTTGTCCCACCACTAAATCAATGGCAAAATCTTCCATAGCCGGGTAAAGCGTTTCTTCAATATTTTTATTGAGCCTATGGATTTCATCAATAAATAAAATGCCCTTTTCTCCCAAAGAAGTGAGGATGGCGGCAAGGTCGCCCACTTTTTCTAAAGCGGGCCCGGAAGTAATTTTGATTTCCACTCCCCTTTCATGGGCAATAATATGAGAGAGGGTGGTTTTACCCAAGCCGTGAGAACCATAAAAAAGCACATGGTCCAGCGCTTCGTTTCTTTGCTTGGAAGCTTGAATAAAGATTTTCAGATTTTCTTTTAAATTCTCTTGGCCAATAAAATCGTTCAAAAATTTCGGCCTTAAACTCAAATCCATGCTTAAGTCTTCGGGAAATTCTTCCTGAGAAACGAGATTGTCGTTTTGGATTTCTGACATAAAATTTAAAAATTGATTATTAAGACAAAAATCAAAAAATAACTTTTAGTTTTTGTATTTTTTAGTTTAACACAATGGGATTTTTTCGCAAGAATAAATTCTTTGACAATTCGGGTTAAAATGCTAAAATATTTCGGAGCGGGCACGTAGCTCAACGGTAGAGCACTTGACTTATAATCAAGCGGTTCTGGGTTCGATCCCCAGCGTGCCCACCACTAATTTTATATTTTTAAAATGACAAAATTTATTATTGGATTTTTGATTGTTTTGGCCGGATTTATGATGGCTTGGAAAAGCGAATGGCTTTTAAAAAATTTCGGTCGGGTTAACTGGGCAGAAGAAAAATTCCCTTTTGGAGGCGGGACTAGATTTTTTTATAAAATTTTGGGAATTATTATTATTTTTTTAGGATTGTTTGTGATAACCGGCATTTGGACTGACATTTTAAACGGCTTGTTCGGATTATTTAATCGAACCAGCAATTAAATAAATTTAAAATAAAGGGCCTATGGTTTAGTGGTAGAATACCGCCTTTGCATGGCGGGGACGGCAGTTCGATTCTGCCTAGGTCCACCAAAATTATATTTGCGGTTGATAAAAATTAGGTTTTCTCACTTTTTTAAAAAAACGCTCTGGGATGCGCTTTGGGAGCGGATTTGGTGAGGGGGATGAGCTGGGGTCTGACCCCATTAAAAATTATATGAAAAAATTGGGAAAAGAAATGAAAGAAGAAGAATTTGGAGGTTATCTTTTTAGCGATGGAAAATTAATTGATTTTGAGGAAATTATGTTTAATCAAATAAATTTTAGGAGAGAAACAGGAGCGTTAAGAATTAGACTTACTTCAAAAGAAATAAATATAGATTTTCTTGAAGAAAAAAGACCAACAAAAAAACAATTAAAGAAAATAGAAGATTTAAAACTTATTAATAAAAAACTTGTTTTTGAGATAGTAGATAAAAATAATCAATCTATAAAACAAGGGGGATTTGATAAAACAATTCCCGAGATGATGCAACAATTAAATAAATTTTATAGTAAGGGATAAAAAATGAAAATATGAAAAAAATTAGTATATTCGATACAAAAGGACTGCCGGCGAAGGGAGCAATTCTCGTGACAGTTGAAGAGATTAAACGGCTTGCTTAATTTAATCAAAAACAAAAATAGGTTTTCTCACTTTTTTAAAAAAACGCTCTGGAGCGCGCTTTGGGAGCTGATTTGAAGAGAGGGGTGGGTTGGGGTCTGACCCCATTAAAAAACGGGGTTTAACTTTGGATAAAATAAAAGTAAACTTTATTTTTATCGCATTTTAGCGTATAATATAAATATGAACGCAATAATAAAAAAACGAAGTTTAGGACAATTTTTTACGACAAACTCCGACTATATCCTTCAAGGATTTAGCGAATTTATTAAAAACAAAGAAGTATCCGACCCATTCGCCGGAAATCAAGACTTGTTAAATTGGGCAAAAAGAAACAAATGTAAAAAATCTATTGGATTTGATTGCGACAAAAATTATATTGATAATAAAAAAGTTTTTTTTAATGATTCTATAAATTCACCGAAAAAATATAACTTTGTATGCACAAATCCACCCTATTTACATAAAAACAAGGCTACAAAAAAGACAAAAGAAAGTTTTTTTTCAAAAAATAATTCAATCTTTGAAGACCTATATCAGGTTTCCCTTTCTTCCATTTTAAACTGCGAAGAAGGTATAATCATAGTTCCCTTAAACTTTTTATGCGCGGAAAATTCAAAAAAAATTAGAGAATTATTTTTTAGAAAATTTAAAATCGTAAAATTAAATATTTTTTCAGAACAAGTTTTTAGAGATACGACATATAACGTAATCTCATTTTATTTTAAGAAAAAAGAAAATCTATTAGACGAAAAAAATATTATAGACGCAATAATTTACCCCGAAGACAAAAAAATTAAATTAAAAATTGAAAAAAAATTTGGGTGGCAGTTCGGTGGCGACTTCATTTATAATATTAAAAATACCAAAAATAATCTTGGCATTTTCCGCCTAACTGAAGAATATTTGAAATCGGGCGAATATAAAGTAGAAATTGCGCTTCAAAATATCAATGTTAAAAAAGTGTTAAAAATCAGCAATGACATAAAAAATCTGCTTGAAAAAAATATTTTATTTTTGCGAGCCATTGACAGTAAGAATGGAAAAAAAATACAACTTGAAGATATAAGAAAATATAAAATATCCGGTCTTGTCGGAAAAAATACTTCGCGCAATATGGCTCATTTAATCTTTAAAAAAGAGGTTTCTATTGACGAACAAATTGAACTAATGAAAATATTTAATGATGAGTTATCAATTAACCGCGATAAATATTTTTCATTTTTTCTTACTAATTTTAGAGACAATAATCGTAAAAGAATATCGTTTGATTTAACTTACAAATTTTTAAATTTTATTTATTATGAAAAAAATTCAAAGCAACTTGGATTATTTTGAAATATCTAAAAATAATTTAGAAAAATTATTTGATGATTTTTATGTGTTTGATGAAAAACACCCTGATTTAAAAAAATACATAAGAAATACCAAAGAAATAAAAAATATTTTAATTACCATAAGAATGCTGCAAAACAAAAAAGAAAAATTAACGATAATTGATAAATATTTTTTTGAGCTGTCTAAAATTATCGGCAAATATTCCAATTGTTCCGAGTTCGCTTGTTTTGTAAACGCCTGCGACAATATTATTGACGAAGCAAAAAATGAAATAAATTTACTTAAAAAAATCACTAAAAGATATTTTGCCAAAAGAATTTTAAATGAAATGGCGCCCGAAGAATGGGTGCAAGCGATATTAGACAATAACTCATCTCGTAAAAAAGGAAAAAGTGGGGAAAATAAATTAATTTATATTCTAGAAAAACGGGGATTTAAAAAAGTTTCTGACTGGGATAATTTTTTTAAAACCGATTATTGTGTAGTAAAATTTTCTAAAAAATTCAGCCTAAAAAATGTCCGTAAAATTTTAAATATAAGAATAAAAACTAAAAAACAAAACAAAACCCTTGATTTAATCATTAAAGCAAAAAATAAAATCTTGCTTTGTGAAGCCAAACATTTAAACACATCTGGTGGCGGGCAAGATAAACAAATTTCAGAATTGATAGAAATCTTAGGACTTACGGAAAAAAACGGAGTTTCTTATATTTCATTTTTGGATGGCAAATATTCCAATATTTTATTAAGCGGTAATGGAAATGGCGACAAAATGACCACGCAAAGAAAAGAAATTAATAAATTCCTTGAAAAAAGACCCAATAATTATTGGCTAAATACGGCCGGATTTAAAAGCCTTATTTCTGATTTAAAATAAAACAATTTAATTATGAACGAAGAATTTGAAAAATGTAAACATGATTGGAAACTACACGTTGACGCAAATAATATTGGCCCCGCAATGGGAAATAGTTTGTTTAGATGTGGTAATTGCGCCAAGTGTATAACATTAACTGAAAAATGCGCTTTAGAACAAACTGAAGCACAAAAAAAATCTTTAAAAATTCAAGAAAAATATACTAAAATTAGTATGAGAGCAAACATCATAGCTGCTATTACCCTAATTATCGCCTTCTTAACTTTATTGTTTGGCGTTAGATTAATAAAATAAGAAATTCGGAAAATTACTTATGATTACTAATGAACAATTAATTGCGGAAATCAATAAAAAAACAAGAGAACGAGCGCTGTTATATATTACTCGAGAAAAGGAACGGGCGCAGGGATTAGAAAATCAGCTGACAAATTATCAAATTATTTCCTCCTCTCAATTGTTGGACACCGCGGGGATTATTGAAAAGAAAACATTTCCTTTAAAATCAAATATTATCGTTTTTAAAAATAACGCCAAAATAAAAAGATTGGCTAAAGAAAAAAATCTGCGGTTGTTAAATCCGGATTATGCTTTGGCAGAAAAATTTGAAAATAAAATTAGCCAATTACAGTGGTTGAAAAAAATCATTCCTAAAAATCTCCCATTATCAATAATTATTTTGCCGACTGATATTTCTTTTAAAAAACTGGCCGAAAAACTTGGCGGGGCATTTATTGCTCAATTTAACCGCGGTCATAGCGGGGAAGGAACTTTTTTAATTTCCCAAAAGAAACAATGGGAAGAATTAGTGGAAAAATTTCCACAAAGAGAAATAAAATGCAGCCAATTCTTTAAATCGCCGACTTTCACGCTGAACGCCTGCGTTTGGCACGGCAAAAAAATTTCCGGAGTTATTAGCGGCAACCCGAGCTTCCAAATTACCGGGATTAAATCGTTGACTGATTTCCCCTTTTCCACCCTTGGCAATGACTGGTCGTTGGCGAATAAACTATTGTGTTCCCGCGACCTTTTGGAAATAAAAAAAATAACGGAAAAAATCGGGCTGGCAATGGAAAAAGAAAATTGGAAAGGGCTGTTTGGTCTTGACCTTATCAAAGGCGACGGCAAATGGCTAGTGGTAGAAATTAACGCGCGCCAACCAGCTTCCACCGGACTGGAAACAATTCTCCAACAACAACAAGGGCGAGGCATCACTATTTTGGGCGCGCATTTTGCTTCGCTTTTAAAAATCGCTTTCCAGCCAGAAATGGAAAAATCATTTCAAAAAATTAATTTCGGAAGCCAATTAATTGTTAGAAATAAAATTGGCTCTAATAATGCTAAATTTAAAAAATCGCTCTATAATGATGACTGGAAGCGAGTTTGCGAGCGGCGTTTTTTGGGGTCTGACCCCATTAAAATTAAATGGGGGCGAGGGAAAAAAATAAATGAAGAGGTATTTCGGGTTCAAAATTTTAAATCGGGTTTGGTAAATAAAAATGGACAGTTAAATAATTTAGCAAAAAAAATAATCAATCAAATACATCAGATTGACTAATAAAAAATACCCGTCTGAATTTATCAAATTAATCAATAAAAAAATCTATAAAATATGTCCAATCAAATTTTAAAACTGCCGGAACAAGCGCAAAAAATCATTGATTCTTATTTAAGAATGCCGATAAATAATAAAGTTATCGCCTGTCCTTATTACACTAATTTAAAAAAAATCCGCGGAGGATTAAGAGTTTTTTTAGGCAAAGCGCCGGCGCAAGAAATTATCAATGAAGCAAAATTCATCAGTCAAAAAGAACATCTTGATTTAAGCCAACTTTCCGAGCAAGAGCTTTATCGTTTCATGGTTGAGCATAATTTAGGGATTGACTGTTCCGGTTTAGCGGTTCATATTTTAAAAGAGGTTTACGCCAATTTCCCGATTTCAGACAACAAGACCAAGAAAATAAATATTTTAAAAAAAATAAAAATCGTTCCTTTTTATAAAAATCCTCTCCGCTATTTGATTTCCAAAATGAGGCCTTTGGAAAATATCAGCGTCCGGGTTTTGGCAAATGATAAAAACAGTTTTGAAATAAAAAATTTTTCCAATATCCAACCGGGCGATATGATGATTAGGAAAAATTTAAAACATATTTATCTGATTGTCAGGGTGGAAAAAGAAAATGAAAAAGTAAAAAAAATCTCTTATTTTCACGCGCCTCGTCCCAAGCAAAAAGATTATTTCGGACCTGGAGTGTTTGAGAAAACCGTTATTTTGGAAAAAGGGAATTTGGAGGAATTGGCAGAAAAAATGCGCGACCAAATAATCATTCGCCGATTAAACTTTAAATAAATTAATAAAAAGAAAGATTTAAAATGAACGTTCTAAATTATTCCATTTTAAGCACCACGCTTTTATTCGTTATTATTTCAGGAATAATCGCTTTTGCTTTAGCGCCCACCTTAATTTATTTTTTAAAAAAGTTCGGCATTAAAAGGACTTTTGAAATGGGCTCGGCCAAAGGAATTGGCGAACGACTGCAAAAAACCGGCACTCCGATTATGGGGGGACTTTTAATAGTTTTAGTAACCCTTTTAATCACAGTCATTTTTAATTGGGACCAAAGATTTACTTATGTTCCAGTCGGCGTAATGTGTTTATCGGCTTTTTTAGGGGCTTGGGACGACATTGCCAATGTTTTTGGAAAAAAAAGAAGAGTACGCTCGTTGGGTCAAACCACAAAATTGATTAAAATCCACAAAAATAAATTTTATCGCTTTTGGCTGATAATAACTTTGCCTTGGACGGCTTTTAAAAACGCTTTTCATATTTTCAGCCCTCAGCCTTCGCGCGGGGTTTTACCTCATGAAAAAATTCTGCTCCAATTCACGGCCGGGGCGATTACGGCTTGGTGGATTGTTTTTAAATTGGGCGAGGAATGGCTTTATGTCTGGCTTCCTTTTGACGGAGAAATTTATTTGGGGTATTGGATGGTGCCGATTATTATTTTCACGGTTATTTTTTTAGCGAACGCAGTCAATATTTCCGATGGCATGGACGGATTGTCAGGGGGCGGGTTGATTTCCGCTTTTGCCGGAATGGCTATTTTAAGCTATTTTCAGGGCAATCTCGCTTTTTCAATTTTAAACGCCACGGTTATCGGCGCGCTAATCGCTTATGTTTATTTTAATGTCAAGCCGGCGCAATTTCAAATGGGAGACGTGGGGTCTTTGGCAATGGGGTCGCTATTTGCGGTTATAATGATTGCCCAAAACCGTTTGCTCTTAATCCCCTTTTTCGGTTTCATTTTTATTTTAGAAATTTTCTCGGTTATTTTACAAACTTTTTGGCGCTATGGTTTAGGAAAAAGACTTTTTAAAATGGCTCCGTTGCATCATCATTTGGAACTTAAGGGCTGGCCGGAAGGAAAAATCGTCGCCCGATTTTGGTTGATTAATATTTTTATGGTAATTGTCGGTTTATGGTTAGCGCTTCATTAGATAAAAAATATAATTCATTGATAGACCTTTTTGATAAAAACAGGTCTGTTTTAATTTATACCGAAGGGGCATTTGGTTTGGAAGCGAGAAAAAAAATGGCTTTCCGCGCCAAAACCGCAGATGGCATTTTGCGATATGCTAAATATAATATTGCTGGCGTGATTGATTCAAAATGCCAAGAAAAAAAAGTTTCCGAAGTGCTGGGAAAAAAATTTTCCGCTTTAGGGTCTCAAAAAGATTTTCCTATTTTTAAAAATATCAAATCCGGTTGGGAAAAAACCGGGGCTAATGTTTTACTCATCGGCATTGCGCCGGAGGGCGGAGCAATCCCCCAGCATTTTCTGAATGATTTAGAGTGGGCATTAGACCACGGTTTTGATTTAATCAATGGCATGCACGAGATGATTAGTTCTTTTCCAAAATTGAAAGAAAAAATTTTGAAAAATAAAAGATTGGTTTGGGAAACCCGCTTTCCAGTTGAAGAATTGCCGATTGCCAGTTGTCGAGTTTATCAAGAAATTAAAAAACCGATTGTCCTGACAGTGGGAACAGACGCAGCGATTGGAAAACTGACAACCACTTACCAATTGGCTGAAATGATAAAGAAAAATGGGTATCGTCCCCAAATTATTCCGACTGGGCAAACCGCTATTATGATTGAGGGCTGGGGCTATTGCGTGGACAAATGCGAAGGAGATTTTATGGCCGGAGCAGTAGAAAAAATGATTTTAGAAAAAGAAAAAGAAAGTCATCCAGACATATATTTGGTAGAGGGACAAGGTTCTTTGTTCCACCCCGCCTATTCCACCACTTCTTTGGCTTTGATTCATGGCGCTTGTCCGACTCATTTAATTTTAGTCCATCGACCCAGCAGAAAAAGAGTGACGGGATGTCCTTTGTTGGCCGTTCCAAAAATTAAAACCGCAATTGAGACCTATGAAAACGCGGTTATGCCTCCTTTTAGAAAAACCCGGGTGGTAGCGATTGCTTTGAATACTTTTGGTATGAATGACAATGAAGCGAAAAAAATAATTGCGGAGATTAAAGAGGAAACTGGGTTGCCAACCGCGGATTTAATCCGGCAACTCCCATCCTCATCGGCGGGCAAGGAAGACTGGACAAAATTATTTTAAAAATAAAAGTTTGGTGGCTCAGCCACCAAGTGAAAAAAATTTGGAGTTGGGGCTAACTTGGAAGCTCTGCCTCCAAGTTAAAAAAATTCTTGGTATTGAAAAGAAAACGATTTTGTGGCAAATTAAAATTTTTACTCTGAAAAGTAGGCTAAGAAAGGATTTTAGAGCGGGGTTTTATGGGGACAGTCCCCATAAAATTAAAATTATAAACTAATTTTTTGAATTATCATTTACATTTTATATGATTAATTTATTAATTAAAAAGAAAAGCTGTATTCATGGAATCGGAATCTTTGCGACTCAAAATATTGAAAAAGATACTATTTTTTATAAAATTCCCACTGATGTTATTTTGAATAAACCAAATCATAAATGGGCTTATATTGGAGAGGGCAAATGGCTTTCAGACGAAAAAGTTTTAAACTATGTCAATCACTCTTGTAGCCCCAATTCATCTCTAGATATTTCAGACCAACCAAAATTGATTGCTAAAAAGAAAATTAAAGTTGGTGAAGAAATCACTGTTGATTATAATAAAACTGAAAAAAACGGATTAAGAACTTTGTGCAATTGTAAAAGTATAAAATGTAAAAAATATTTTAATTAAAAAAATAAAAAAATTAGGTTGGGGCTAACTTGGAAGCTCGGCCTCCAAGTTAAAAAATTGGTTCTGATAATGCTAAATTTAAAAAATTGCTCTATAACTTAGACTGAAAGCGGTCTGGAGAAGATATAAATTTGGGGCCTGACCCCATTAAAATTATGAAACAAAAACATATTCATTTTATCGGGGTTTGCGGGGTTGGGATGGGCGCCGTGGCAGTGATGATGAAAAAAATGGGATGGAAAGTAACCGGCTCTGACAAAGGGTTTTTTCCGCCAATCAGTGATTTTTTAAAAAAAAATAAAATTGATTTTTATCCGGGCTGGCATCCGGAAAAATTTACTGACTTACAAAAAATGGAAAAAAAACCTGACTTGGTGGTAGTGGGAAATTTTATTTCTTTAAATAATCCGGAATATCTTTGGTTTAAAAAACAAAAATACGATATTAAATCATATCCTGAAATTGTTGCCCAATATGTGGTGAAAAAAAATTCCATTGTTGCCACCGGCACTTTTGGCAAAACCACCATCAGCGCTTTTGTCGCTCATGCTTTTAAAACCGCTAATTTAAAGCCGAGTTGGTTTATTGGCGGATTGGCGAATAACTTTGTTTGCGGAGCAAAAAATAATTCCAGCAAATGGAGCGTAGCAGAAGGCGATGAATATACCACTGCTCGTTGGGACCCCAGGTCAAAATTCCTTTTATACCAACCGACTCATTTAATTCTTACTTCAATTATTTGGGACCATTTTGATGTTTTTCCTACGGAAAAAAAATACGATGAATCTTTTAAAAAATTGATTGATTTAATTCCTGAAAACGGCATTATTGTGGCGGCAAAAAGAAAAAATACCCAAAAAATAGACAAAATGATTTTAAAATCAAGAGCTTTGGTTCTTCGTTATGGAAAAAAAGGAACCATCTCCTCATCACAAGATTACGGATATCAAATAAAATCTTTGGATAAAAAGGGCGCACGATTTTCCATTTATCACGAAAATAAAAAACTTGGCGATTTCCAAACCTGTTTGTTGGGTGAACATTTGGTGGAAAATTTCTGCGCCGGCATTGCCCTTTGCCACTATTGCGGAATTAAAACAACGGCGCTGAAAAAAGCGGTGAAAACTTTCAAGGGGGTAAAGCGACGATTGGAAATCAGAAATAAATCAAAAAAAATAAAAGTGGTTGACGATTTGGCGCATTCTCCCAGCAAGGCAATGGCGAGTTTAAGCGCTTTGAGAGCGCATTTTCCCAAGGCAAGAATTTTCGCCATTTACGAGCCGAATGTTGGAAACCGGACTTTGAGCAGCGAACCGTTTTATAAAAACGCTTTTCAAAAAGCGGATTATGTTATCATCCCCCGCCTTTCTTTGACGAAAACCGAGCCGGGACAGGAGAAAAGAATGTCGGGTGAAGAATTGACAAAAATGATTAAAGAAAAAAATAAAGGCGTTGATGTCTTTTATTTTCCAGATGATGATGAATTGATTAAATTTTTAATTATGGCCGCGAAAATGGATGATATTATTGTTTTTCTTGGTTCACACGGATTCAGAGGAATGATTGAAGAAATAATAAAAAAAATTGATAAAAAGTAAAATTTATTTTCTAAAGAGATTCGACCCGCCTAAAACGGCGGGTTGTTTTTTTGAGGGGGCTTCGTACAGGTCGCACCTGTATTACAGGTGCGACCTGTACGAACTAAAGAGGTCCGACCCGCCTAAAACGGCGGGACGGACCTCTTTTTATACAGACTTCATTTTATACCTGTGCCAGGACGGACCTGGTTTAAAAAACCTTATTTTCCTTCGTCAATGATTTCAAAATCAACTTCGCCATTTTCCTTGATTTTGGAAACTTCAAGGGTAATGCCGCAAGTGTTGCATTCAATAATGGCGCCTTGAGATATCTCTTCAACATTACCGAAGGCAATTTCGTTTTTACATTCTGGGCAAACTAATTTCATATTTTTAAAAATTAATTTTGATTATCTTATGTTTTAATATAATAATTTAAAGGATGGTTGTCAAGAAAAAGATTTAGAAGCCGAGCTCCCAAGTTTTTTAAATTTTACTTTTAAAATAAAAAAGTTATAATATAATGAATTAGTTCCATACCATTATCAATAAAATCGGCTTAAATAAAACTTTTAAAAAATTAATGAGAAAAACATTGCAAAAATCATATCCTGAACTGGCGAAAAAAATCGATTTGCCGGGAATTTGGATAAAACATGAATATCTTAATGAAGCCGGCTCTCATAAAATCAGGTTGATGGAATATCTGATAAGCAATTATTTAAAAAAGGGGCAAAAAAAATTTGTGGTTTCTTCTTCAGGCAACGCAGGAATCGCGGCGGCATATTTTTTAAATAAAACCAAATTGACCGATGCTAAATTGAAAATTTTCGTTTCTCCCAATATTTCGGAAGAAAAAATAAAAAGATTGAATCAAGCAATTAAAAAAAATAAAAATATTGAATTAAAAAAAGTTTTAAGGCCGAAGCAGAGCGCTTTTATTTTGGCGAAAAAGGAAAAATTTATCCTTTTAAGGGGGTCATTGGAAAAAAATTCTTCTCAAGCCTATTATCCATTGGCGCAAGAACTTATTAAAATTCCCAATCTCCAAGCGGTTTTTATCCCCACTTCCTCGGGCGTTACCGCTTTGGGACTTGGTCAAGAATTTAGAAAATTAAGAAAAAAAATTGAAATTCATATTGTCCAAACAGAAAAAATTTATCCCATGGCGCGCGAGTTTGACCATTGTTTCGCGCCTAAAAAATCTTCTTTGGCTTCGGCGATTGTGGATAAAACCGCTTTGCGAAAAAAAGAAACCATCCGAGAGGTTGAAAATTCTTTTGGCTCGGGTTGGATTATCAGCGATAGCGAGTTGAAAAAAGCAAAAAAAATTCTTGAAGAAAATACTGATTTAAAAATGCCGAGTTATGACGCTTTACTTTCCTTGGCCGGCATTATTAAAGCGCAAGAAAAAAAATGGCCGTTTAAAGGAAATGTTTGCTGTCTTTTTACCGGTCGATAATTTATAAAAAATTAGGTTTTCTCACTTTTTTAAAAAAACGCTCTGAAACACACTTTGGGAGCGGATTTGCTGAGGGGGGTAGGTTGGGGTCTGACCCCATTGAAATTATGATTATTCATGTTAAAGAAAATTTAATAAATTTATTTGAAAAATGGGCGGGAGAAAAAGCGCTTTGCTTTTTTCCTTTGCCTCCTTCAGGCTCTTCGCGGAAATATTATCGGATAAAAAGCAAAAATAAAACCGCAATTGGCGCGTTTTACCCGAATCAAAAAGAAAATATTGCCTTCATTGAATTCAGCCGACACTTTTTTAAAAAAGGTTTAAAAGTGCCGGAAATATACGCTCGCGATTTAAAGAAAAAAAATTATTTAGTCCAAGATTTGGGAAATGAAACTCTTTTCTCATTAATCAATAAAGAAAGAAAAGAAAACGATTTTTCTCCTCAAATAATTGAAATTTATAAAAAAGCGATTAAAGAATTAATTCGCTTTCAAACCGCCGGCGGAGAAGGCCTAAATTACGAACTTTGTACTCCCCGGGGCAAATTTGACCGCCAATCAATGCTTTGGGATTTAAATTATTTCAAATATTATTTTTTAAAGCTGGCGAAAATTCCCTTTGACGAACAAAAACTGGAAAAAGGATTCCGCGCTTTTATCAATTATCTTTTGGAAACCGACCTTAATTTTTTCCTTTATCGCGATTTTCAATCTAGAAATATAATGATTTTAAACAACCGCCCTTATTTTATTGACTATCAAGGCGGACGAAAAGGGGCGCGAGAATACGATTTAGGTTCTTTATTGTTTGATGCTAAGGCTGATTTGCCCCAATCAATCAGGGAAGAACTTTTAAAGTATTATTTAAACGAAGCGAAAAAAGACGAGAAATTCAATGAAGAAAAATTCCTTCAATACTTTTATCCATACTGCCTAATCAGAATTCTGCAAGCGATGGGCTCTTATGGTTTCCGTGGTTTTTATGAAAAAAAAGAGCATTTTTTACAGAGTATTCCCTATGCTTTAAAAAATATGGATTATCTTTTAAAAAAAATGACTTTGCCGAAAGAAACGAAACCATTAACTGATGTTCTTAAGATTATGGTTAAATCAAAAGCGTTAAAAGTTTTTGAAAAAAAACAAACCAGTTTTTTAACCGTAAGTATTAACAGTTTTTCCTACAAACAAGGTTTGCCAATTGATGCTTCTGGTAATGGCGGGGGGTTTATTTTTGACTGCCGGGCGCTGACAAATCCGGGAAGAATTGAAAAATACAAAGAATTAAACGGTTTGGATAAATCCGTGATTAGTTTTTTTAAAAAACAAAAAGACATTCGAATTTTTCTTAAAAATGTTGAAGCAATTATCAATCAAGCAATGGAAAATTATTTAGAACGCAAATTCAGCCATTTGATGGCTAGTTTCGGCTGCACTGGCGGACAACACCGATCAGTTTATTGCGCAGAAAAAATAGCAAAAATATTGGAAAAAAAGTTTCCGAAAGCGAAAATATGTGTTAAACATTTAGCTCAAGACGAAAATAAATTATGAAAGCAATGATTTTAGCAGCTGGGCTGGGAACCAGGCTCGGCCAAATAACAAGCAATAAACCAAAAGCGTTGGTTGAAATTAATGGCCGACCGCTTTTGGAAATCGTGGTGGAAAAAATAAAAAGTTTCGGCTTTGACGATATTATTATTAATCTTCACCATTTTCCAGAACAAATTATTGAGTTTGTTAAAATAAAAAAAGATTTCGGCGTAAAAATAAATTTCTCTTTGGAACAAGAGCTTTTAGATACTGGCGGAGGATTAAAAAAGGCCGGCTGGTTTTTTCGCGATAACAAGCCGTTTTTAGTTCATAATGTCGATGTTTTGACTGATTTGGATTTAAAGAAAATGTACCAAAAACATTTAGCTTTGAATGGATTGGCGACTTTAGCAATTAGAAAAAGAGAAACCAGCCGTTATCTAATTTTTGATAATGACAACAATTTAATCGGTTGGAAAAATACAAAAACCGGAGAAAAAATTATAAGTCGAACAATAAAAGAAGAAAATCTGTTCGGGTTTTCCGGCATTCAAATTATTAATCCGAAAACTTTTTCCTTAATGCCGGATGAAAAATCGTTTTCCATTATCAAACTTTATTTAAAATTGGCGGAAAAATACGACATTAAAGGATTTGACCACAGCGATTCTCTTTGGATTGACGCAGGCAAGCCGGAAGCTTTAGCTGAAGGAAAAAAATTATTTTTCTAAATTTTTCTTGCTAATTATTTTAAAATATTTTAAAATTACAATATGATTAAAGAAAAAAATATTAAAGTTCCGTCAGGAAAAGAATTAATTGACGCCCGGTCTCTTTTAGAACAGATGAATATTGAGGAAAAAATGAAAGTAGCTGATTTGGGTTGCGGCCGAAGGGCGTATTTTTCTTTACAAGCGGCAAAACTAATCGGACCGCAGGGAATTGTTTACGCGGTGGATGTGGTTAAAGGCGTATTGGAAAATGTCAAAAGCATGGCTAACCTTTTCGGAGTGCAAAACATTATAACGATTTGGGCCGATTTGGAAGTGGCGGGGGGAACAAAGATTCCAGAGCAATCCATTGATTTGGCCATTCTTAACAACATTCTTTTTCAAACAAAAAAAGACGAACTGATTATTAAAGAAGCGAGCCGAATTTTAAAAAATGGCGGGAAATTACTAGTGGTTGATTGGAAAAAAACCAGCACGCCTTTTGGCCCATCATTGGAAGACCGTTCTGACCCGAACGAGATTAAAATACTGGCTGACAAATATCAAATGGCGATTGACCAAGAATTTGAGGCCGGGCCATACCATTACGGATTGATTTTTATTAAAAAATAAAGATATTGAAATTTATTTTTTAAAAAACCCGAATTGATATTGCTATTTTGGGTTTTTATTTTTCCAATCACCTACGAGGTCTCGCCTCGTAGTTTTAATTTTATTTCTCTAAGAGGTTTGACCTGCCTAAAACGGCGGGTCAAACCTCATTTTATACTTCTTACAGGTCCGACCTGTAAGAACAACTGTAAGAACAAACCTATAAAAACAACTGCCCGGCGATGAGGTAGATATTACCCATAAACTCATTTTGGATAAGGGATTGACAAAAGAGCGATTTTGTGATAAGATGTGGATAGTAAAATAGTAACTTACAAAGGAGGATATTGTGAAAAGATTACTTTGGATTTCGGTGGGAACGTTGGGGGTATTTCTAATTATTTATCAATTAACCCATAATGGGGAAAGCGCGGCAAACCTTACTGCTCTTTTTTGCGGGGTTTGCTTTACTATTACCGCTCTTACTGCCATTAATGGTATGACCGCCTCTGTTTCTGATACCCTCAAAATCCTTAATTTTTCGTTTATCGCCTTTGCCACACTCGCCGCCACTTTCGCCACCGTCGCTTTCGGCGCAGTATTCCAAATACTCGCCGAAGTCACCACTATCGATTTTATTCTAGCTTTCACTGGTGGCTTGGGAGCGGGAATTATGGCCCATAAATCGCTTTTGGGCATTTGTGTAACAAAAAAAAGGTGGATAACAGTAGTCATATTCTTCTCCATAATTTGGGGCGGAATGGCTGTCAGGGTATTTTTACTCTGACGGTAACGAATGAACAATTTTAAAAGGAGATGTGGCATCTGAGCCATGTCCCCTATTTTTTTTATGAATTTTCCCAATTCTTCCAATCACCTACGAGGTCTCGCCTCGTAGTTTTGACTGTAAGAATAACTTTAAAATTTTTAAAAAGGCTGGTATGATTAAAATATGGGAAAAATAATGAAAAAAAATTTTTGGCAAGAATTGAAAAAAAGAAAAAAACCCATTTTGGCTTTGGCTCCTTTGGCTGGAATTACTGACTCGCCTTTTCGGCAAATTTGCAAGGATTTTGGCGCTGAAGTAGTGTATAGTGAAATGGCCAGCGCTACTGCTTTAGTTTACGCGCCAAAAAAAACATTAGAACTTATTAAATTTTATCCAAAAGAAAGGCCTTATGTCGTTCAACTTTTTGGCGCTTGTCCGGACCATTTTCAAATTGCTATAAAATTGATTGAAAAGAAAGTAAAACCAGACGGGATTGATATTAATTTCGGCTGTCCAGTTCCAAAAGTGGCGAAGCAAGGCGCAGGCGCTGAACTTATGAAAAATTTAGCGCTTTCCAGAAAAATTCTTTTAGCAGTTTTAAAAGTCGCGACTTGTCCAATTTCCATAAAAGTCAGAACTAATGCCGGAAACATCGGGTTGTTAAAATTTTTAAAAAATATTTCCGATTTAAAAATAAGCGCTCTAATGGTCCACGGCCGAACTTTAAGCCAGGGATTTTCCGGTCCAATTAATTTTAAAATAATAAAACAAGCGCGCCGTTATTTTTCCGGAATTATTTTAGCAAACGGCGGAATTAAAAATTACTTAGACGGACGCGAAATGCTTAAAAAAACTCAAGCAGACGGATTGGGAATCGGGCGCGGGGCGCTGGGTCGCCCCTGGATTTTTCAAGAATTGTCCAAACCAGATTATCAAACGCCGGAAAAAAAAGAAATTTTCAGATTAGCCTTAAAACAGGTTTGTTTAGCGAAAAAAATAAAAGGAAGGCAGGGAATATTAGAAATGCGCAAACATCTCTGCTGGTATGCGCAGGGGTTGCCAAACGCAAGTAAATTGCGAAAAAAACTAACTCAAGTAAATACTAAAGAAGAAATCAAAAATATTTTAATGGAATTAAAATAGGGTTGCGGAATTTTATTCATTTGTTATAATGTGAAAGACGATAACGAAGCTAGCTTAAAATATTAAGCTAGTTCAATTTTTAACTTTATAAATATTTTTAACTCATAATGCTAATTTTAAAAATTCCTTAGATACCCCGCTCTGACAAAGGGTTTGCTAAGGGATAAAAATGGGGCCTGACCCCAATAAATATATGGAACAAAAAAATAAAAATTCTAACTCTAATTCCAATTCTAATTCCAACCCTAACTCTAAAAATATCTTGGCGGCGATTGAACAAATCTGCCAAGAAAAAAACATTTCCAAGGAACAGGTCTTGGAAGCAATTGAACAGGCGTTAGCTTCGGCTTTTCGCAAGGATTTCGGCACTAAGCAACAAAACCTTAAAATAAATTTTCACCCGGAAAACGGAAAAATGGAGGTTTTTGATGAAAAAACTGTGGTGGAAGATTTACCAGAAATGGAAGAAGGGGAAATTGAACAAGAAGATGCCCCTTTGGCAGAAGATAAAACTGAAGGAGATGGAGAGGAAAATGAAAAAAAACGGTTTAATTCCAAAACGGAAATTCAGATTTCTGAAATGGCCAAAGATAGTGATTGGATAAATGTTGATGAAAAAGCGAAAAAAATAAAAATCGGAGATGTGGTCAGGAAAAAACTTGAAATTACTTCTGATTTCGGCCGAATTGCCGCTCAAACTGCAAAACAAGTTATTATTCAAAGATTAAGAGAAGCTGAGCGCGATATGATTTACGAAAAATATAAAACCATGGAAGGCACGGTCATTAACGGCTTGGTGCAAAGAAGGGAAAGGCGCTCTATTTTGATTGATTTAAACGACGCGACCGCGCTTCTCCCCTATTATGAACAAGTGGAAGAAGAATCTTATCGTCCGGACCAAAAAATAAAAATTTATATTTTGTCTGTGGAAAAAAGTCCTAAAGGGCCGGAAATCATCGTTTCCCGAAGACACCCTGACATTTTGCGGGAACTTTTTAAAATAGAAATTCCGGAAGTTGCCAGTGGAGCCGTGGAGATAAAAGGAATTGCCCGCGAAGCCGGGTTCCGTTCCAAAATAGCGGTTTGGACAAAAGAGGAATCAATTGACCCAATTGGCGCTTGTATTGGCCAAAGGGGGGTGAGAATTCAAACCATCATCGGAGAAATCGGCGGAGAAAAAATAGACATTATTGAATATAGCGAAAGCGCCGGAAAATTTATCGTTAATTCTTTAGCGCCAGCAAAAGTGTCTTCAATTGAAGTTAATGAAAAAGAAAGATTCGCCACAGTTAAAATAAAAAGAAATCAACTTTCTTTAGCAATTGGACGCGACGGCCAAAACGTCAGATTGGCGGCCAAGTTAACCGGCTGGCGAATTGATGTCCAAGCGGAAACAGAACTGGAAGCCGAAGCAAAAGCTGAACCAGAAAATGAAATTCCAACTGAGGTAGAAAAAAAACCGAGCGAAGAAAAGAGCGAAGAAAAAATAATTGAAGAAAATAAGGTTGAGCCTGAAAAAACAGAAATAGAAAAAAAGCCCAAGGAGAAAAAAAAGAAAAGAGTCATTAAAAAAATAAAAAAGGAAAAAAATGAAATTAGAAATTAAAAAACAACCTAAAAATGTTGTTGAGGCCGAGGTTGAACTTTGTTGTGAAGAAGTAAAACCGTTTGAAGAAAAAGCATTGGAAGAATTGGCAAAAGAAATTAAAGTTAAAGGATTTCGGCCAGGCAAAGCGCCTTTGGATTTAGTTAAAAAAGAAATCAGCCAAGAAAAGTTTTTGGATTTAATCGCGGAAAAAGCAATTAATGAAAAATATCAAGAAATTATTGAAAAAGAAAAATTAAATCCAGCCGGCCCGGCGGAATTAGAAATTCAAAAAATCGCTTTAGGCAATCCCTTGGTTTTTAAATTAAAAATTCCTTTGATTCCCAAAGTAAAATTGGGCAATTATCATAATTTAAAAATTAAAAAAGAAAAAATTTTTGTTAAAGATGAGGATGTGGACGAAGCAATGAAAGAACTCCAATCAATGAAAGGAAAAGAAATTGTTTCCAATAAAAAGGCGGAAAACGGAGATAAGGCGAAAATTGATTTGGACCTTTTTGTTGACAAAGTGCCGATTGAAGGCGGGCAGATAAGAGATTTTTCAATAAAATTGGGACAAGACCAATTTTTTCCCGGCCTTTCGGAAAATTTAATCAACGCAGGCAAAAATGATGAAAAAGAATTTTTTCATAACTATCCATCAGACCATTATGATAAAAAATTGGCGGGTAAAAAAGTTGATTTTAAAGTCAAAGTCAAAGAAATTTATCAAATAGAGCTACCGGAGATAAACGATGAATTTGCCCAGTCAATGGGGCCTTTTAAAAATATTGTTGAATTAAAAGAAAAGATTAAAGAAAATATGTTAAAAGAAAAAGAAGCACGGGAGGAAGAAAAAATGGAAATTCAAATTTTAGAAAAATTGATTGAGGGGTCGGAATTTGAAGAAATTCCCGATATTCTTTTAGACCACGAAGTTGAAAAAATGCTAGCTGAACTAAAAAATAATGTAGAGAGTATGGGGCCGAAAGTCGGCGCCGGAGCCAAGTTTGAAGACTATTTAAAAGCGATTAAAAAAACTGAAGAAGATTTAAAAAAAGATTTTATTCCCAAAGCGGAACAAAGAGTTAAAACGGCTTTGTTAATCAGGGAGATTTCTGAAAAAGAAAAAATTGAAGCGAGCGACCAGGAAGTTGAAGAGGAATTAAAAAAATTACAGCAACTTTATCAAGGGCAAGACCAAGCGCTGGAAAATCTTAACTCGGAAAATGGAAAAATTTATATTAGAAATCTCGTAGCTAATGAAAAGGTGATAAAATGGCTGAAAGAAAAAACAATTTAAGAACTATCGCAATTTTTTCCGACTCCCATGACCAAATTCCCAATCTCAAAAAAGCTTTAGGGTTTTGCCAAGAACAAGGCATCGACACTATTATTCATTGCGGAGATTTAGAAAAGGCTGAAACATTGATTGAGGCTTGGCCAAGCCATTTTGACGCGACTGTCCATCTTTGCTGGGGCAACGCGGATAAAATAGATGAAATTATTCAAAAGCAAAAGATTTTTCCTTTGTTGAAAATTTACGGCCAAATCGGAAGTATTTTTTTAGAAAATAAAAATATTGCTTTTACTCATCGGATTGAAAAGGCAAAAAAAATCGCGGAGACGCAAAAATACGATTATGTCTTTTACGGGCATAATCATAAGCCCTGGACGGAAAAAATCGGAAAAACGCATTTGATTAATCCGGGAGATTTATCGGGATTTATTTATCAACCGTCTTTTGCTATTTTAGACCTTGAAAAAAATAAATTTTCCCTTAAAATATTAAATAGAATGTAATTTTATGCGGGCGTCGTATAGTGGCTATTATGCGACCTTGCCAAGGTCGAGACGGCAGTCCGATTCTGCTCGCCCGCTTTCTGTTTTCCACTTCTTTCATATAATACAATTGAGCCGGGGTGGTGAAACTGGTATACACAAAGGACTTAAAATCCTTCGAACGCAAGTTCATGCGGGTTCAACTCCCGCCCCCGGCACCAGTAATTTTTTTTAATGAAGTTTAATCTTTTTTGCAAAGATTAAATTTTTTTTACCAATTTTTCCAATCACCTACGAGGTCTCGCCTCGTAGTTTTGATTTCCAAACAAAGAGCGCCAGGATAAAACTTCGATGAGGTCGGGCATGGCTTAAAAATTATGAGTGTCTAACTTGTTGGGAAGTAAAAAAGATTGTTGCGGAAAAGGATAAAAAATGATACATTAAAAACAATCATTATTGATAGCCGGAGACCCAAATGCCCCTGTGGTGGAATTGGTATACACGACAGGTTTAGGACCTGTTGGCCAAAAGCCTTGGAGGTTCGAGTCCTCTCAGGGGCACCAGTGATTTGTTTTAACGAGATTTAATTCTTTTATGGATAAGTCCCTAAATATAAATATAGAATATAAAAAATTTGAATTTGGAAGCTCGGCTTCCAAACCTTTTTAAAAAATGAGAGATATGGGAGATTTTGAAGAGGTCTGACCTGGCTTTGACAGGTCAGACCTCATTTTATACAGACCTTATTCCCTATTTAGAATAAGGGCGCTGGCTATAACTTCGCGGCTGAAACGGCCAGAATAAAAAACCGCCCATTGGCCAGGAGTAATTGCCCGCTGGGGCTTTTTAAATTCCACTTTTATTTTTTCTTGATTATTTTCTTGTTTAAGAGAATCTTGAGTTGAAAAATAAATTTTTGCTGGGGCTGGGGAATGGCCGAACCTAATTTTCGCTTTAACTTTTATTTTCCCTTTAATTCTGAAAATATTTTCTGCCTCTTTATTTATCCAATGAATTTTTCCGGCGATTAAATTTTTAGAATATAAATCTTTTTCTTCTCCCACAATTAAAATATTATTTTGAATATCAATTTTAACAACATAAACCGGATTTAATTGTCCCTTAATCAAGCCTTTTCGCTGACCGATAGTATAAAACGGCAATCCCTGATGCGTTCCCAAAATATTTCCTTTAATGTCTTTAATGGGGCCTGAAAAAAAACTTTGCGGAAAATTATTCTTTAAAAACTTTGCGTAATTATTAGCGGGAATAAAACAAATTTCCCTTGATTCTTTTTGATTTTCCAGTCCTAAATTATTTTTTTGAGCGATTTTAATGATTTTTTTCTTTTTTAATTTTCCCAAGGGAAAAATGATTTTGCTTAATTGGTCCTGATTTAAACGGGATAAAAAATAAGATTGGTCCCGAGTTTTATCTTTGGCTTTTAATAATTGATAAACGATTTTGAGATTTGGATTTTGAGATTTGGATTTTGAGATTTTTTGCCGAAGGCGGAGGCGGGCATAATGTCCGGTCGCTAGATAATCCGCGCCCAATTCTTCAGCTTTTTTTAACAAGATTCCAAATTTTATTTTTTCATTGCACCAAACGCAAGGATTAGGAGTCTGGCCTTTTAAATATTCTTGGCAAAACGGCTCAATGATTTCTTTTTTAAATTCTTTTTCCAAATCAAAAATATAATGCTTAATTTTCATCTTTTCCGCGATTGCTCCCGCTTTTTCCACGGCGGTTTGCGCAAAACATCCATGGCGCATAGTAACAGCCACGACTTCGTATTTTTTTTTCAATAAAAAAGCGGCCATGGCAGAGTCGATTCCTCCGGACAAGGCCACGGCCACTTTTATTTTTTTATTATTCTTAACCATTCTTTTTATGAAAATCCTCAATCGCAGATTTTAAAGCTTGCTCGGCTAAAACCGCGCAATGCCTTTTATGTTTCGGGACTTCACCAAGAATTTCCATAATTTTTTGGTTGGAAACATCTAAGGCTTGCTCTAAAGTCTTGCCAATGACCAATTCGGTCAAACTGGAAGTGGAGGCGATGGCAGCGGCGCAACCATAAGTTTGGAATTTCGCATCCGTAATAATATTATCTTTTACTTTGATATAAAATTCCATAATATCGCCACAAACCGCGTTGCCGATTTTTCCCACCCCGTCAGGATTTTCCATTTTTCCGACATTGCGGGGATGGAGAAAGTGCTCCATAATTTGGCTATTTTCATCAAAACAACCCATATAATTTATATTTATAAATATTAATTAATTTTTTCACTGACCTTTAAAGGGGAAATTCCCCTTAAACGATTGACGACTAGAATCAATTTTTCAACTAAATAATCCAGGTCTTTCTTTTTTGTCCATTTTCCCAAAGAAAAGCGCAAAGAGGCGTGAGCGATTTCCGGGGAAAGTTCCATAGCGCTTAAAACATGAGACGGCTTTAATTCTTCTGAAGAGCAAGCCGAACCAGTGGAACAAGCGATTCCAAAATAGTCCAATTCAATCAACATTGACTCACCTTCAATGCCCTCAATACTGACATTCACATTGTTTGGCAAACGATTTTTGGCGTCGCCGTTTAAATGAGATTTTTCTATTTTTGTCAGAATTTCAGCGATTAAATAATCTCTTAATTCTGTTAATCGTTCGGCTTCTTGAGCCATTTCTTTTTCCGCCAGTTCAACCGCTTTGGCAAAACCGACGATGCCTGAGACGTTTTCTGTGGAAGCTCGGCGTCCTTGCTCGTGCTCGCCTCCGTGAATCAGGGGTTCTATTTTAATCCCTTTTCTAATATAGAGCAAGCCAACGCCTTTTGGCCCATAAAGTTTATGGGACGAAGCTGATAAAAAATCCACGGGCAAATTTTTAACATTGATGGGTAAGTGGCCGAAAGTCTGCACGGCGTCGGTGTGAAAATAAATCGGAGTGTCAATATTGTTCTTTTTTCTTTTTTCTTTTTCTTGCTGAATAATTTCTCCAATCTTTTCAAGGGGCTGAATGGTTCCGATTTCATTATTGGCGTGCATAATGGAAACCATAACAGTTGTATTTTTGATTGATTTTTTTAAAGCATCCAAATCAACGATGCCAGATTTATCAATGGGCAAAAAAGTTATTTCCGCGCCCTGTTTTTCTAGAAAATGGCAGGGTTCTAAAATGGCATGATGCTCTATTTTAGAAGTGATAAAATGAGGCGTGTTGATATTTGTTTGATAAAAAGTCCCTTTTAAAGCCATATTATCAGCTTCGCTACCCCCGGATAGAAAAATAATTTCTTCGGGCTCGGCGTTAATAAAGCGGGCGATTTGCTCCCGAGATTTTTTAACAATTCTTCTAGCTTCTTGTCCTGTTTCATGCAAGCTGGACGGGTTGCCAAAAAAACGACGGAAATATGGCTTCATTGCTTTAATGACTCTGGGGTCTGTCGGCGTGGTGGCCGCATAATCTAAATAAATATATTTCATATTTTTTGATAAATTATTTAAATTTAAGAATAATAAATTTTAGAAGAAAAAGCAATTCAGTTTTTAAATTGGTTTTAGAAACAATGATTTTATTTTTCAAATAAATTTTTCTGACCAAGAGCTATTTTTTTATTTTGCTTTTGAAGAGAATTAAAAATTTTGACTTGTCCATAAACCCCATCGTATCCGGGTTTAATAACAAGGTCTCCTTTTCTGACTTTATCAATGGCTTGAACGATTTTTTCATCAACTCCTTTTTGACTCATTTCTTTAAGGGGAAGGTCAATTAAAATGGTGAGCTCGTCTCCCAATTTACCGATTAATTGATGATAAATTTCCATAACTTGTTTTGATTCTCTGCTTTTTATTCCCAACACTTCGGCGATAATTTTATCAAGTTCGATTAATCTTTTGTAGCCTGGTTTTTGGGTGGGCTGATAATTTAAAGGGCGGTCCGCTAATTGTTCCACGCGATAACATACTCCGAGAGTGAGGGGTTTTTGACAAACCGGACAAATATTTTTATTTTTTAAAGTCTGTTGAGGATTGAAAACAATTTGGCAATCGCGGTGGCCGTCAAAATGATATCTTCCTTCTTCTGGAAAAAATTCTATGGTGTAAAGAAATTTTTTATTATCGGGCTGTTTTAGAATTCTGATTAATTCCTGATAAGAAAATTTTGATTTTTCAATTTCAAAAACATTGGCTTCTCGCCCAATATTTTTTAAAGAGTGGGAGTCTGAATTTGAAATTAAAGTGTACGCGTCAAGACTTGAGAGGCGCCAATTCATTGGGGGGTCGGAGCTAAGCCCGGTTTCTAAAGCAAAAATATATTTTGCCATATCGCCGAAGCATTCTTTAACTGAATTAAAGCCCGATTTAGAGCCAAAAATTGAAAACCATGGTGTCCAAATATGAGCTGGGATTATTTCTATTTCTGGATTAATATTTTTCATCAATTCTAAAAAATCCCGATCTGAAAGACCCAAAATCGGACGGCCGTCCGATTTTAAATTAAAACCGCGGGCTATCAATTCATTATTTATTTTTTTTACTGTTTCTAAATTTGGCGCTAAAATAATTTCATGAACGCGCCGGCATTTTTCATTTTTTTTATAAATAAAAGATATCTCTGTGGTAAAAATAAACGAGACGTCGCTTGAAGAACCTTTTAATTTATAAAAGCCGTTGTTTTGAGAAATTAATTGTTCCTCACATTCTTTTATCCAAACCGGATGGGTGAAATCCGCCACAGTTAAAAGATTAATGCCTTTAATTTTTGCCCATTTTTCCAAATTCGGCAAATTCAGCTGAGGCGAGCAAGCGCGGGAAAAACGGGAGTGAGTGTGTAGGTCTACTCTTATTTTCATTTTTATATTTTAACACAAATTAAAATAATCAACAAATTAAAACAATCAAAAAAGACAGATAAAATCTGCCTTTTTTGTACATGCTGCCCGCATTTTAAAAAATTTTGGGGGCAGAATTCTGGCGATGACCTACTTTCGCCCAAAGGACTATCATCGGCCTTAGAGAGCTTAACTTCCGTGTTCGGGATGGGAACGGGTGTTGCCTCTCCAGTAGAACCACCAGAATTCTAACCCCAAAAAGAAATAAAACGGAGTAATATTATAATTTTTCTGGAATTTTTTTCCAAGAAAATTAAATGTAGACTAAATAGTGGATTAGAGATCGGCTGATTAGTACTCCTCGGCTAAAACTGTTGCCAGCCTTACACCTAGAGCCTATATACCTGGTAATCTCCCAGGAGCCTCAAACGAAACCTAATCTTGGGGACGGCTTCACGCTTATATGCTTTCAGCGTTTATCCAAACCGAACGTAGCTACCCAGCAATGCCCTTGGCAGGACAACTGGCACACTAGAGGTTCGTTCTTCAAGGTCCTCTCGTACTATCAAAGAGCCCCCGCAAGTTTCCACGTCCACGGTAGATAGGAGACCGAACTGTCTTACGACGTTCTGAACCCAGCTCGCGTACCGCTTTAATTGGCGAACAGCCAAACCCTTGGGAGCTTCTTCACCCCCAGGATGCGATGAGCCGACATCGAGGTGCCGAACTTCGCCGTCGATATGAACTCTCGGGCGAAACCAGCCTGTTATCCCCGGAGTAGCTTTTATTCGATGATCTTTGCGCCTACTATGAGGACGCATCGGTTCACTAAGTTCGAGTTTCCTCTCGGCTCGACTTGTAAGTCTTGCCGTCAAGCCAGCTTATGCCTTTACACGTCCAGCGCGATTTCCATCCGCGCTAAGCTGACCTTTAAACGCCTCCGTTACTTTTTAGGAGGCATCCGCCCCAGACAAACTACCCACCAGATACTGTCTCTCAAAAAAATGAGATGGAGGATTAAAAACATACAAGGGTGGTATCTCACTGTCGTCGCCTTACGGCGACTCCCACCTATACTGAACATGCATATCCTCAACCCAATATCAAGCTATAGTAAAGCTTCACGGGGTCTTTTCGTCTGACCGTGGATAAGTCGCATCTTCACGACTATTGTAATTTCATCGAGTCCTTCGTTGAGACAGTTGCCAGGTCGTTACGCCATTCATGCAGGTCGTAACTTACACGACAAGGGATTTCGCTCAGTTTTGTTACTCCTCTTATTCGTAAGAGGGGATTAATCATTTCTGTTAATCTCTTTGGCTCTCACCAAAGCTCGGACTATATCTTCCCATTAAAAAATTAACGGGTCTGGCGTATAGTCTCTGAGGATGACAAAAATACTGCTGGTTTTTTACGATTCATTTCTTCAATAATTTTGGCAATCTTTACTTGATTTTTTCTAATCAGATGTTTTTTAGACTTCATCATTTCTACGACTTGAGAAAATTTCTTAAAATCGTTTCTTTTTGCTGTTTTTAATGGATTTTTCCGGAAAAATGGAATAATTTTTCCATCCAAATCAACTAACCTTCTAACACAGAAACGATATAAATCTTCTCTATGATTATCATGTCTCCTATTGACATATATTTCTCCGCATTGAAAAAATCTTTTTAATTCTTCTAATGCTTTTTTGCTTTTTACTCCCTGAGTAACAATTAACTCGGGAAATATTTGCCAACCTAATTTAGTAGTATGATTTCTAAACATACTGACAGAAAAACAACCCTCTCCGTCAATAAAGCCAATTATCCAGCCAATTAATTTTTGCCTTTCCTGCTGATTGTCTGCATTAAATGCTTTTTTACTTGACATAATTATATTCTCATATTCCTATGGAATAATTATACCATAGTAGCATTTACTTTACAACCATTAAAGGTACAGAGTTTCCAGCATATAGTCAGATTTTACTAAGGCAATAAATCTTACCTTAGGACGATTATAGTTATCGCCGGCGTTCATCAGCGCTTCAGTTCAGAGCTCACCCCGAAGGGATCACCCCTCTCCTTAACGTTCTGACACTGGCCAGGCGTCAGCCCCTATACGTCACCTTACGGTTTTAGCAGGGACTTATGTTTTTGTTAAACAGTCGCCCGGCTACTTTTACTGTGGGTCCAACCGAAGTTGAACCGGTCCTTATTCCAAAGTTACGGACGCTTTTTTGCCGAGTTCCTAAACGAAGGTTCTCTCGTACACCTGAGGATACTCTCCTCGTCCACCTGTGTCGGTTTGCGGTACGGATAATATTAGTTTAGCCCTAGAAGTTTTTCTTGGCCCCCTCTCCCCTCAAATCTCCCTTGCGGAATCTTATTCATAACAGGCTTTAAACTCTCCGGATTTGCCAAAAGAGCCCACCCATTATTTAAACGCGTATAGCCAGAACACGCTTGAAGCTCGAAGAAGCGTCGCTCCATCAGAAACTAATATTAGGGACGGAATATTAACCGTCTGTCCATCGCCATGACCTTTCGGAAAAAGGCTTAGGACCGCCTAACCCTGGGTTGACAATCAGTGCCCAGGAAACCTTGGACTTGCGGTGGTTCGGATTCTCACCGAACTTTTTATTACTCATACCAACATTCTCACTTCTCTGCGCTCCACCGAATCTCACAATTCGACTTCACCACCCAGAGAATGCTCCCCTACCACACCGCTATAAATAGCGATGTCCCCATCTTCGGTACTGAATTTAGCCCCGATACATTTTCGGCGCAGAATAACTTGATCAGTGAGCTGTTACGCTTTCTTTAAAGGATGGCTGCTTCTAAGCCAACCTCCTGATTGTCCAAGTCGTTCCACCACCTTTTACACTTAAATCAGATTTAGGGACCTTAGATTGAGGTCTGGGCTGTTTCCCTTTCGACACGTGAAGCTTAGCCCCCACGGTCTAACTCCATCTTATTTAGCTTTGGTATTCGGAGTTTGGTTGAATATGGTAGGATTACTCCACCCACATCCAGTCAGTATCTCTACCCCCAAAGTTTACAAGACAGGCCAGCCCTACAGCTGTTTCGGGGAGAACCAGCTATCACCGAGTTCGATTGGCTTTTTACCCCTATCCACAGATCATCCCATGGTGTTGCACGGCCAACGGGTTCGGGCCTCCCCCCAGACTTCTCTGGAGTTCACCCTGTCCATGGATAGCTCACTCGGTTTCGGGTCTTTACCCACTAATAAATCGCGCTTTTAACACTCGCTTTCGCTACGGCTCCATCCCTATTGGGATTTAACCAAACTAGTGAATAAAACTCGTTGGTTCATTCTTCAATAGGCACGCCATCACCCTACGACAAGCGCAGGGCTCTGACTCCTTGTTAGCATATGGTTTCAAGTACTATTTCATCGCCCTCACCGGGCTGCTTTTCACCTTTCCCTCACGGTACTAGTTCGCTATTGATCACTAAAAGTATTTAGCCTTAGGCAATAGTCTGCCTAGATTCACACTGGATTTCACGTGTCCAGCGCTACTCGGAAATAACTAATTGTTATAATTTAAAAACTTTTCACCGACAGGGCTTTCACCTTCTCTGGCTGACCATTCCGGATCATTTGGTTAAATTTAAAAATGACAACTCTATTAATTAGGTAATAAAACATTAGTTACTCCACAACCCCTTAAAAGACATTTTAGCCCTAAAACCTTTTACCATTTAAGAGGCTACCCGAAGGCATCTCCTAAATAGCTTAGGTCTTTTAAGGTTTGGGCTGTTCCCATTTCGCTCGCCGCTACTCAGGGAATATTCGCTTCGCAACTATAAATAGCAGACGATAAATAATAAGTTAGACTTAAAATTTACCGCCCAAATTTATAGAAAAATGCGAAACACTTCGTTTTCCTTTCCTCTAGGTACTGAGATGTTTCACTTCCCTAGGTTCCCGCCTGTTAATAAATAACAAGCACTTGCGTTTAAAGCGCAAGTAGGTTTCCCCATTCGGACATCCCCGGATCAAAGGTTGCTTGCCACCTTCCCGAGGCTTATCGCAGGCTGCTACGTCCTTCATCGGCTTTTAGTGTCGAGGTATCCACCATATGCCCTAATGACTCTAATCCACTATTTAATCTACATTAAATAGTTTTTGTTGTGTAATGTTGGATTTATAATAAGTCGTTAGATGCTTACTTATTTCTTTTATTTTAAATTGTAATGAACTTTTTTTGCTATCAAAAAAACCGCTCGCCAGCGGTTTTGGGCAATAAAATCTAGCCTAAAATCAGCCACTGGTTTTGATAAAAAAAGTTTTTTTGATTTGCATAAAAACTAACATTGATTTGAATTTGTGCTTTAAATTATAAACTGAATATTCTATTTGTCAATGTGGATAACTTTTCCTTAATTTTAAGACAACAATATTATAAAAAAAGTTTTTAATTATCAATCTTTTCTTATAATTAAACTGAGAAATAAAACACATTTAATTTTAATTAAATTTTTTATTATCTTCTTAAATTTTATTCCACATCTAAAATAACCTGCATTGGTTCAGGATAATTGAAATCATATTTCGGCATTAAATCTTTAATTAAGGGAACAATTATTCCCTTTCGCCAGTAATCATGGCCTTGAGGAATTTCTTTAATCGGAAACAATAAACAGGGCGCGATTATTTCTTCATTCATCCCGTTAATATAATTTGTAATCACCACTAGTCCTTTTTGAGGTGTATCAAGCCCGATTTCTACTGTTTCTCCGCTTGCGTCTGAAAAATAAGGTTGAAAACCGCCTTTCTCCGCCGCGGCCAAAATATTTTCTTTTTTTTCTGTCGCATATAAAGAACTCTGATAATTTCTAGTCGCCAATCCCCACAAACCAATTACTTTATTTTCTCTAATATTAACACTTATATTCAATCCATACCCCGTTCCTTCTTGATCATAAACTTCTTGGCCATCAATTGTCAACGGATAAATTATAGAAATAATGTCAGGAAGATAACTTTCTCCTCCCTCAGGTAATCTTTTATAATATGTTTTCCATTGATTATCAATAAAAGGTTTTCCATAAGAAGACATATTAATTTGGTATTTTTGTAAAAATGCGCTCGCAATCTCAATCAAAACTTCATCACTTGGCAAATCATTTTCTGTTAAAGATTTCGTTTCTTGACATTGATCTGGATTCTGTTGACAGAGCATCGTCTGTTCAGTTTGCCAACGCTCCCAATTTTGGTTCATAGAAACCATTTCATTCATTAAATCCAAATAAATTGAATATCCGAAATCTCTATCTTCAATAATATTCAAAGTTTGAATTCTGGGATTAATAAGTTTTGAAAAATTCAAAATTCCCAAATCAACTTTTGATAAGATATTTCCTAATTTAGAAACCGCATCTTGATTTTTAATCCTTTTTAAAACCGGCAATTGCTCATCTTCAATAGAAAAATCTTCTCCTTGATAAATAAAACGATAATTAACTGGTTGATAAACCTCTGATTTTGTGATCATTTCCCCCCTATCTAAAATTGCCAACCCTCCAC